>OLOA01004112.1_pt1 | contig 11273 bp, 10 predicted proteins | sample 1672201 | NCBI WGS metagenome assembly OLOA01 (sample SAMEA3136658, study PRJEB25190) | human gut metagenome
CCTATCATCTTCATATGCCATCTTATTTTTTAGAGACATTTACTGAATATCCCTTCAAAAGACTTTGGCTGTCGGTTATTTCTTTTATTTATGGCAAACAGAAGATGTTCCATTGAGGGTAAAAACGGTTATTTATTAAGCATGGTCAATAATTTCTACATAAATTCCAGGTACTTCTCTCTTTTATAGAAAGGCTATAAGTATCATGCGTGTTATATTCAACTTCATTCTGGATTATTCCAACAAGAAAGAAGATGATTGAGTATGGAGAGATACTTGTTTTCTAGAAAATAGATTCCTGTGTCTGTGTTGTCAATAGTTCCAGCGCCTTGATTCCCATAACGGAATTTCCTTTTGGATTCAATCTCGGGCTCCACACTGCAACTGAATATCGTAGTGGGTAAACTGCGGCTATACCGCCTCCCACACCACTTTTCCCCGGAAGACCTACCAAATAAGAAAATTCTCCTGCTTCGTCATAGAATCCACATGTTTGCATGATGGCATTGATACGTTTCACTTGAGAGGCGGTCAGCGTGATTCCTTCGAATGTAAAAGCCTGTTTATGGTTGGCAAACGGCAAAAAGGCTTTGGATAAATCATAACAACTCATTTCTATGGAGCATTGCAGGAAATAGAAATGAAGTACACGTTCTATGTCATTGTCGATGTTATGATAATATTTCAACAGGTTGGTGATTGCCGCATTCAGATAACCGTTTTCACGTTCGGACAGGGCAACTTCTTCATTATAATGAATTTGGTTATTTCCGCTGATTGAGCGGACGAAACGAAGATATTCTTCTTCGGGGTGTTCCAGATGGTTCAGCAGGATATCTGTCATTACAATGGCTCCGGCGTTAATAAAGGGATTCCGAGGAATTCCTTTTTCTACCTCCAGTTGTACTAGTGAGTTGAAAGCTGTTCCCGAAGGTTCTTTACCTACTCTTTTCCATAGATTATCTCCTTCAAGACTCAAACACATGGCAAGTGAAAAAACTTTCGAAATACTTTGGATGGAGAAGCCGGTGGTGGCTTCTCCATGCATGAAAGTTTTGTTTTGTATCGTATGGATACACATTCCGAATTGATCTGGGTTGATTTTGGCAAGTGCCGGAATGTAATCAGCCTGTTTGCCAATAGAGGCGTAGGGCTGGATTTCTTGATAGATGTCTTTTAGAATCTGTTGATAATCCATAATTTGGACGTTTTATTTTTCTGTATAGTCACCATTGGCTTTGATGAGCTCGATCAACTTCTCAACAGCCTGATCTTCGGGAATGTTTTTTTCTATGCATTCTTTCTTTTTATAGAGGCTGATTTTTCCACGACCGGCACCTACATAGCCATAGTCGGCATCCGCCATTTCGCCGGGACCATTGACAATACAGCCCATAATGCCGATCTTCAGACCTTTCAAGTGCGAGGTAGCTGTTTTGATACGGGCGATGGTAGACTCCAAATCATATAAGGTACGACCACATCCCGGACATGAAATGTATTCCGTTTTGCTGGTTCGGATTCTGCCGGCTTGCAGGATACCAAATGCAGTGGTATCTACCACTATATGACTCAAGGGGCCTTGGTTGTACAAGAAGATTCCGTCACAGAGTCCGTCAAAAATTAGTGCACCCATATCAGCTGCCGCTTTGATTTGCAGGTCTTCAGCTTTCGTTTCCTGATAGTATTGGAAGAATACGACCGGATTCTCTAACCCTTCATTCATCAGTTCGTGTGTCATGGCACGATATTCGCCGAGGCGGTTGGGATGATTGCTTTGGGCGATGATTACCACTTCGGGATGTAGTTTAAGGGCTGCGATTACTTCGTCATTCATAGCCATATAGGGCAGAAACAGGAATTTCAGATCGGAAACCGTGTGATGTAATTCTATCATCTGCTGGTAGTTAAATGCCGGATAGACATTTTTGTCTTCTGGATTCCATGCATTGGCATCTACTAGATAGGCTATATTGTTATCTCGTGATTGGGGCACACTTCCACCGCAATAAATATAGTCAGGTTTGAACTGAGGATTAGTTTCGAAAGACCCTTCCAGACGTTCGGCTATTACTACGGGAAGATTATCTCCTCCAATGTTTCGGACAGCCTTAGTCTTCCGGCGCCCCGGAGATAGGTAGTTGAACTGCGGAGCTTCTTTTCCAGGAATAAAAGGATGTCCTTCCCGAGTTAGTATATAATCAACCAGTTTGCGGGCTACCGGAATTTCGTTTTCAGGAGCCTCGCTCAATGAAACACGAATGGTATCTCCCAAGCCATCTGCAAGGAGTGCGCCTATTCCTAATGCGGATTTTATTCTTCCGTCCTCGCCGTCCCCTGCTTCGGTAACCCCCAAATGAAGCGGGAAAGCCATGCCTTCCTTTTCCATTTCCTTTACCAGCAGACGGACCGTCCTGACCATTACTACGGTATTGGATGCTTTGATGGAAATAACCACATCGTTGAAATGTTCCGCAACACAGATACGCAGAAATTCCATGCACGATTCCACCATACCTTCAGGGGTGTCACCATAATGAGACATGATGCGGTCTGATAGAGAACCGTGGTTTACCCCGATGCGGATGGCGGTGTGGTTTTCCTTGCAGATATTTAGAAAAGGAATGAAGCGGGCACGTATCTTTTCTATTTCTTGCGCATATTCTTCGTCAGTATATTCCAGTTTCCGGAAAGTACGTCCCGGGTCTACGTAATTTCCCGGATTGATGCGTACCTTTTCTGCATATTGTGCCGCTACATCGGCTACTTTGGGGTTAAAATGTACATCGGCCACCAATGGAGTATCATATCCTTGAGAGCGTAATCCGATATTGATATTCTTCAAGTTTTCGGCTTCACGGACACCTTGTGTGGTGAGGCGAACGTATTCACCGCCGGCATCTATAATGCGTTTGGCTTGTTCCACACAGGCTTCGGTATCCATAGTGACGGTATTTGTCATGCTCTGAATACGGATGGGGTTGTTGCCACCCAGGGGAGTGGCTCCGATATTCACTTCGGAAGATTCGCGGCGGGAGTAATTGAATAAATCCATAGTTAGTGATTAGTGGTGAGTGGTTAGTGATTAGTGGGCTGCGCTGAAATATTAACCACTTACCACTAATCACTAACCACTAGTTAATTTGTTTTATATTCAAACTTGACTTCTTTCAGTTCTTCGTTGGCTTTCACGATTTTCTTTTTCAAGCCGGTCTTGTAGTCTGCAAACTTGGTGGCTAGTTCTGTATCACTCAATGCTAGCATTTGTACGGCCAGAATAGCTGCATTCATGGCTCCATTGATTGCTACGGTAGCTACAGGAATTCCGGGAGGCATTTGGATGATAGAATAAAGTGCGTCTACGCCATCAAGAACAGAACCTTTAACGGGGACACCGATAACAGGCAATGTGGTATTTGCAGCAATGACACCGGGAAGTGCGGCAGCCATGCCGGCAGCGGCAATGATGACTTTAATTCCACGGCCTGCAGCATTTTTCGCAAATTCCTCCACAGCTTCGGGAGTGCGGTGTGCCGAAAGGGCGTTCATTTCGAAAGGTACGTGCATCTCGTCCAGTAATTTGGCAGCTTTCTCCATGACGGGAAGATCGGAAGTGCTACCCATGATAATGCTTACGATAGGTTTCATTGTTTTTTGTTATTGTTTGGTTTATATATTTACTTCAAGCACGGGTTATACGGATGAACGCGGATAGAAAAATCCGTGAGGTCCGCGTAATCCGCGCTTGAACAATTCCTAATGGGAATCTATATTATTCGTTGACTAATGCTTTATATCCTTCAGCATCCAGCAAATCGTTAACGTCATTAGAGTCATTGGGCTTAATCTTAATCAGCCACCCTTTACCATACGGGTCTTGGTTTACTAATTCGGGATTGTCGGCCAATGCTTCATTCTGTTCCAAAACTTCTCCTGAAACGGGAAGGAACAAGTCCGAAATCGTTTTTACTACTTCAATAGTACCGAAAACTTCATCTTTTTCTAAAGTTTCTCCTTCAGTTGTGATATCTACGAATACGATGTCACCCAGTTGCTCTTGTGCATAATCAGTGATGCCTACATAAGCTATATCACCTTCTACTCGTATCCATTCGTGTTCTTTGGTATACTTTACATTGCTTGGAAATTCCATAATGCTTTCAATTTATAAGGTTAATACTAATTTTTTTCAAATAAACAAAATTCCAATGACACCACAAAACAATCCGACAATAAATCCGGCTAAAACTTCTAATAAGGTATGCTGTTTTACAATGATACGGGCTGTGCCAAGCATCCCGGATAGCAAAATGAAAAAACAGAGCCACCATACAGGATTGAAATTGAATATAAAGCTGTAGGATAATAATCCGCCTACCATCATGCCGCTGCTTGCCACGTGTGTGCTGATTTTCCACTTGAAATTGATCAGCGTGCAAAGGATCATGCAGATGAGGGCGGCTACGATAATACCTGACATATAGCGGGGCAGGTGTATCTTATACATGGTGATGAGACAAGTGACATAGCTGATGATAGTCAACGCATATGGTACGAAACGTTTTTCGCGGTGTCCCAATTCATGAATACCCCAACCGTTTATTTTTTGGAACAGGTAGATGGCGAGCATCGGCATCAGAATGGTGAAACAGTAGACTATGCCCAATACTATCAGTTTGTACTGGATGGGCATGATACGAAGATAAGTGAAGAAAAAAAGCAGGAAAAATGCCACAAAAAGAATCATAAAAGGCGTGAATATGCCTGATATGATACGTGAACTGACTTCAAGCGGACTGTTTTTCTTGCCTACTGCTATTGTTTCGGTTATTTCGTTAGCTTCCATATAATTTATATTACCTTCTTAATCGTGCGACGGGTATGTTAAGCTGTTGGCGGTATTTGGCTACAGTACGGCGGGCTATGGGGTAGCCTTTCGTTTTTAGTGTTTCGGCCAGTTCATCATCAGTGTACGGTTTTTCCTTGTCTTCGGTGTCTACACATTCTTTCAGAATACGCTTGATTTCGCGGACTGAGAGTTCTTCACCGTCTTCGGTAGTGTAACCGTCGCTGAAAAAGAATTTCAACGAATAGATACCATAGTTTGTTTGTACATATTTGCTGTTGCTTACCCGTGATATGGTGGAAATATCCAATCCCGAGCGTTCGGCTACATCTTTTAGGATCATGGGCTTTAGCAGGGATTCGTCTCCTTCCAAAAAGAAGGGGCGCTGAATATCTATAATGGCTTGCATGGTGGTGAGCAACGTATGTTGTCGCTGTTTTACGGCGTTGATAAAACCTTGTGCGGCATCTACTTTTTGTTTTAGGAACATCAGTGCGTCCTTTGAGGCTTTGCTCTGATTATCTTTGTTGCGGGTGTGTTCATCCAGTAGTTCGGTGAACTGGCGGCTCAGACGCAACTCAGGAACATTACGATTGTTTAAACTTAGAGTAATGGTGTCATCCTCATACGTTTCTACAATGAAGTCGGGAATGATCTGCTGCATATTTTTACCCATTGCTTCACCCAGTGAACTGCCCGGACGAGGATTCAGTTTGGTGAGATCGCTCACCGCCTCATTATATTGTTCTTCGGTTATACCTAGTTTTTGGATAATCCTTTCTTTGTTTTTGCGGGTAAACTCATCACAGCATTTACCGATGATGTCCAGTTCTATTTGTTTTAACGGTGAATCGGCTTTTCTTTGTATTTGTAGCAGAAGACATTCTTGTAAACTGCGGGCACCGATACCTGCCGGATCAAAGTCTTGGATTATTTCCAAGATTTTATTTAATTCCTCCTCAGTGGTATAGATTCCTCGATAGATGGCAAGTTCATCCATGATAGACTCCATATTTTTGCGTAACAGGCCGTCATCGTCCAATGAACCGATCAAGTATTCTGCTATATCTCGTTGTTCTGGGGTAAGTTCCTGCATCTGCAACTGGTCTTTCAATATTTCATAAAAAGATACGGCATCCGAGAAAGGGATTTCTTCGGCTACTCCTTCTTTGGAACGATTATGTTCCTGTAGTTTATAATCGGGAATATCATCTTCGTTGCTGTAATCGCCTAATGAAAAATCTTCGTTCGAGTCTGTATTTCCGTCTTCGTTCTCAACGTATTCTGTGTTGTCATCTTCATTTTCGGGCATTTCTTTCCCTTCCTCCAGGGCCGGATTATCCAGTATTTCGGAATGGATACGTTCTTCCAGCTCCACAGTGGGCAGTTCCAGCAATTTCACTACCAGTATCTGTTGTGGAGATAAGGTTTGTATTTGTTGCTGGGCTTGTGTTTGTACTTGACGTGAGCCTTGTGCCATAATATTTTTATTTCCTTGTTTATTGCGACAAAAATAGGAAATTGTATTGTAATAATCTTCCTTTTTGGGGGGATTATTTTAAGGGGATGGCTATCTTTACCTGTCATCTATACAAAAAACATAAGATTATGTTTGCAAAAGAAACTTATACAACCCATCGTAACAGTTTGAAAAAACGTGGGGATAGGTTTCTTGCTATTTGGGATAACGAGGAGAGTGGCGAGGATAATACTTATCATTTCCGCCAAGGTTCTACTTCTCTTTATTTTTGGGACTTGCCCTATGCCGGATTGGCGATATGGATATCATATTGTATGGATGGGATCCAGCCTGCCTTGTGTGAGAAAGCGTAGAGGGTGGGAGTGACAGAAACTGGTTCTGCCGCGGATTTGAAGAAGTGTTTGGAAAAAGCAGTTGCTAAAAGACAGGTGATTCATTAGAAAAGTACTTAGGTCAGCCGTAAATTATTAAGGCTGGCCGGATCTTTGGAACCGGAATTTGAACTTACTATAGAACCGGGTATCTATATTAATAGATTGTTGGAAAGCGGAGAAATGCTTTAAGGATTTTATCGATTATGATAAGTTGGAGAGTTATCGTGAGTTTACAGAGTTGCGTAATGAGGAAGATTATTTGATAACGGAGGACGGGGCACGTTTTTGGGGTACGAAGGTCCTTTTACTACAGAACGATGATATATAATTATCCACCTATGGTTGCTTTTAAACCGTAATCAGTCAAGATTTGTATGCACTGCTGTTGTACTTCCTCGGATGGCGTTTGCATTTTATATCCTTTAGGGTTATAGATACTGCCTAGCTTTGCATGCTTTCCCTTTCCTATATCATGGTAAGGTAATAGGTTAATGATCTCAGGATGCCGTGGAAGACTGGCCAAAAATTCGGCAGACAGCTTTATGTTCTTTTCATCTGCATTCACTCCTTCAATCAATGGAATACGGATATAATAAGGAAAGTCAGCTTCTGCTACTCTGCGGATGTTCTCCAAAATTAATTCATTGGGAACATCACAAAATGTCTGGTGTACGGTACTGTCCATTGATTTTAAGTCGATAAGCAATAGTTCACAATTCCGCATCACTTCATCCACTGTTTCTTTGCGGGCAAGCAGGGTGGTATCTACCACCCGATGAATTCCCTGTTGTCCGCAACGTTTCAGTATATCAATCAAGAATTCGGGATGAAGCAACGGTTCTCCACCACAAAAAGTAACTCCACCGCCCGATTGATCCATAAATGGAATTTCCTTTTCTATTTCATGCATCAGGTATTCGGCGGTATACTCCGTTCCTGATATCTCGATAGCCATTGCCGGACATTCTTCGGCACAGCGTCCGCATAACACGCATTTTTGTTTGTCGGTGATAATACCCTCGGGAGCCAGTGTCAGTGCCCCGTTGGGACATACTTTCAGACAAGTTCCACAGCCGAGGCATTTCTTGGCTGTGTATAGTTTGTCTTTTCCGTTACGAATGCCTTCGGGATTATGGCACCATATGCACGAGAGCGGGCATCCTTTCATGAAAAGTGTGATGCGGATGCCCGGTCCGTCATTGATGGCATAGCGTTTGATGTCGAAAATCAGACTCATCTTGTCAGAAGGTTTCTTGTGCCGTGCGGGCTATTACGTCATATTGTAAATCTGTATTCATGTCATTGAAGTAATCACTGTATCCAGCTACGCGTACCAATAGGTCCCGGTATTCTTCCGGATGTTTTTGGGCGGCATGCAGGGTAGCGGTATCTACTATGTTGAACTGAATGTGATGTCCCCCTAAAGCAAAATAGCTGCGGATGAGGCTTGCCAGTTTGGCTATGTCTTCATCGCGTTTCAGCAGTGAAGGCAGGAAGCGCTGGTTCAGCAGAGTGCCTCCACTCTTCACCTGGTCCAGTTTCCCTAATGATTTCACCACGGCAGACGGTCCGTGGGTATCTGCTCCGTGTGAGGGTGAGGTACCGTCACTGATGGCACGTCCGGCCAGACGGCCGTTGGGGGTGGCATTCATCATTTTGCCGAAGTAAACGTGACAGGTGGTAGACAACATGTTCAGATGGAAACATTCGCCTTTGGTGTTCGGCTTTCCCTCGATGGCATCGTAAAGGTCGTTAAAAATCTGGATGGCGATGCGGTCTGCATATTCGTCATCGTTACCGAAGAAAGGGGTACGGTTCAGTATGAACTGTCTCATGGCTTCCTGTCCTTCGAAGTTGGTATCGGTAGCATGGATGATTTGCTCCATATTGAATTTACGTTCTTCGAATACATGTTTTTTCAGAACGGAGAGGCTGTCGGTAATAGTACCCAAACCGGTGCATTGAATATAGCTTGTGTTATAACGCGGTCCGCAGTTATAATAATCTTTTCCTTTGGCGATACAGTCATCAATGAACAAAGACAGGAAAGTGGCGGGAGCGTATTTGGCGAACATACGATCAATGTAGTTGCTGACGCGTACTTTCATATCTACAAAATAATGGATTTGTTTAAGAAATGCGTCATAAAGTTCTTCATAACTCCGGAAGGTGCAGGGATCTCCTGTTACCAAGCCTACTTTCTTGCCTGATACAGGATCTGTTCCGTTGTGCAAGGTGACTTCCAATATCTTGGGTACGTTAAGGTAACCGGTCAGTATGTAAGCTTCTTTTCCGAAAGCGCCTACTTCTATGCATCCGCTACATCCGCCTTCACGAGCGTCCTCCGGTGTTTTTCCCTGTCGCATCAGTTCCATGACATATGTGTCGGGATTGAATACAGATGGGTAGCCATAGCCCTTACGGATTACTTTGCAGCCTTCGCGCAGGAAACGCTCCGGGGTGCATACACTGATGTGCAGGGCGCTTCCGGGTTGTAACAGGTGAAGATCATCTACTGTTTCGAGCATGATATAGGATACTTCGCTGACTCCGTTGCTACCATCACGTTTGATGCCACCGATATTCAGATTGGTAAAGTCATTGTAGGTACCGCTTTCTTTGGCGGTGATGCCAACTTTGGGTGGGGCTGTCTGATTATTTACTTTGATAAAGAAACATGACATCAGTTCTTTGGCCTCTGCACGGGTCAGTATTCCTTCTTCCAGGTCTTTTTCATAGAAAGGAGCGAGGTGCTGGTCAAAATGTCCTGGATTCATGGCGTCCCATCCGTTCAGCTCTGTAATGGTGCCGAGATGGACAAACCAGTACATTTGTATGGCCTCCCAATAAGTACGGGGGGCATGTGCAGGAACCCATCGGCAGATTTCCGCTATTTTTTTCAGTTCCTCTTTGGTGCCGGAAGCAATCACATGTCCGTGGTCCATGATAGCAATCTTTGTACAGATCTGCTCGACTTCCTCCATATAATGCGTAATCAGTATTACCGTAACCTTCTCTTTTTTGCGCAGTTCCTCTACGGTACGAAGGACTTCCTTTCGTCCGTTCGGATCCAGCATCGCAGTCGGTTCATCCAGCACGATGCATCTCGGCTTCATGGCAATGACTCCCGCAATCGCTACACGCTGCTTCTGACCGCCGGACAGCTTATTCGGCGAATGATGTCTGTAGCTGATCATTCCGACTGCTTTCAGGCTGTCCTCCATGCGCTGCCAGATCTCATCCGTCGGCACACCCAAATTCTCTGGTCCGAATCCCACATCTTCTTCTACCACCGTCCCGATGATCTGGTTATCCGGATTCTGAAATACCATTCCGGCTTTCTGGCGTACTTTCCAGAGTTCCGACTCTTTCGATGTATCGATTCCATCAATCCAGATCGTACCTTCTGTCGGAAGCAGCAGTGCATTGATATGCTTTGCAAAAGTAGATTTACCAGAACCATTATGACCCAGTACTGCTACAAATTCACCTGCCTGAATGTCCAAATCCACACCATCAACTGCTCTCTGCGTAGCTTCTACATTTCCGTCCTCGTCATATCTTAAATAGTCAAATGCAAGTTTTGCCGCTTTGATGATTCCCATCTTTCTAGTCCTTTCAGGCTTCTTCGGAAGGCTCTCCACCGGTCAGAGATTCGATCAGTTCCCAGATCTCATCTCTGCCCTGCTTTGTCTCTGCTGAATAAGGGATAACTGTAGTTCCTTTTTTCAGCTGAAGGCCTTCTCTTATCGCTTTCAGATTCTTCTGAACCTGACTGCGTTTCAGTTTATCCAGTTTCGTTGCAATGATGATCGGCTCATATCCGTTGTGAAGGATCCACTCATACATCTGTCTGTCATTTGCAGAAGGATCATGACGGATATCGATCAGGAGAAAAACGGCTTTCAGATTATGTGAAGTATGAAGATAATTTTCAATCATCTTTCCCCATTTTTCTTTCTCGGCCGGTGTAACCCGCGCATATCCATAACCTGGAAGATCCACCAGATCAAGTTCATCATTGATCTTATAAAAATTGATCGTCTGCGTTTTACCAGGCTGTGCGCTGGTACGTGCCAGTGCTTTCCTGTTCATCAGTCCATTGATCAGAGACGATTTGCCAACATTTGATTTACCTGCAAATGCAACCTCCGGCAGACCGGTATCCGGAATCTTACTGGTAATACCGCATACGATATCTAAAACTGCACTTTTTATGATCATAAAATCCTCTTTCGATTATCAGGCAAGTGCTTCATGCAGCACTTCATTCATATTATCTACAAAGGAGATTTTCAGTCCATCAAGAATCTCGGCATCCATCTCCTGAATATCCGGTTTGTTATCCTTCGGTACCAGAACCTGCTTGATCTTGGCATATTTGGCCGCAAGAAGCTTTTCTTTCAGACCACCGATTGGAAGCACATGACCACGAAGTGTGATCTCACCGGTCATAGCCACATCTGCACGCACCTCTCTGCCGATAATTGCAGAAAGCATTGCAGTTGCCATGGTAATACCCGCAGAAGGACCATCTTTTGGAACTGCTCCCTCCGGAATATGTACATGGATA
>OLOA01004129.1_pt1 | contig 11236 bp, 8 predicted proteins | sample 1672201 | NCBI WGS metagenome assembly OLOA01 (sample SAMEA3136658, study PRJEB25190) | human gut metagenome
TAACACATTCTAGTGTTACTGGTATAGTAGCTGCCGAAGATTGAGTTCCTACAGCAGTCATGTATGCTGGTATCATGTTTTTTATTAATTTAAATGGATTTTCTTTCTTAATAGCTCCTGCAATACAGTATTGTATAAGTATATAAGCTAATTGTAATGAAAATAATAAAATATATACTATTCCAAAAGATTTTAATGTACTAAAAATCTCACCACTATAGCTTAACTTTGCAAAAACACATCCAATATATATAGGTACTAATGGAATTAAAACATTAGTTACTATCATTAAAACTATTTTATTAAATTCATCTACTACTTTTAACATAGCACTGTTCTTTATTTTAGATAATCCTATTCCCAATATAAAAGCTAATGTCAATGCAGACATAACTCCCATAATTGCTGGAATTTCAATTGTAAAATAAGGTTCAATAGTTTGTCCTTGTTCATGAAGTGTTCGTAAACCACACGTGTCAAGAACACAGCAGTAAAGAACGAGCAGAGGATACCGATAATCAGTGTGGTAGCAAAACCGCGGATAGGACCTGTACCGAAATAGAACAGGATGATACCGGTGAGCATATCGGACATGGATTCCGGGATGGCGTTGTTGGTGACGGTGTTGATGGTGCTGGCGCCCTTCTCCAGGACAGCCAGGAAGAAGGAGATGAGCACCATGCCGAAGGCGTTGAGCTGTGCCAGCCAGGCCACGGTGATGCCGGTGAAGCCCACGCCGCCGGCCACGGAGTCGGACAGGGTGTACTTGATACCAGAGACCAGGATGAAGCCCACGATACCGGCGATGGCACCGGAGACAGCCATGGTGCGGACGATGACCTTGGCCACATCGATGCCGGCGTAGTGTGCGGTGGGTTCGCTCTCGCCCACGACGGCGATCTCAAAGCCGTGCTTGGTGTATTTCAGGTAGCAGAACATGAAGAACACCAGCAGGATGATGAGGAAGACGCCGACGGTGATGTTCCACACGTTGGGCATTCTGGCGCCGCTCTACTATTGCCTGATCTATACGGCGGAGTCGCTGTTCCCGCAGCTGGGTCTGCCGTGGGTGGGGCTGCTGCCGAACTTTGTCTGCATCCTGGCGGGCGCGGCGGTGCTGTACTGCACGGCGAAGCGGCTGATCAGGCGGTTCTGGCCCGCGTGGACGGCGGCGGCCTGCTGGCTGCTCTGCGTCGGCGTGCAGGGCATGGCGGTGTTCACCCGGATGTACAGCCTGATGATGCTGGAGGGCATCGTGCTTTTGTACTGCCATGTGGTTTTGTGGCAGGCGCTGCAGGCGGGGCAAAAGCCGCCGCGGGCGGTCTGGCCGGGTCTGTTTGCGGTCACAATGGCCGGGGCGCTGACGCAGTATTTCTTTTTGGTGTTCTGCTTTTTCGTCTGCGGGCTGTTCGGCGTCTGGCTGCTGGCTGCGCGGCGGTTCAAGACGGCAGGCGGCTATGTGATCGCCGAGTTTGCCGCGCTGGCTGCGGCGTATGCGGCCTTCCCCACGATGAAGGCCCATATCTTCTCCGGCTCCCGCGGAAAAGAGGCGTTTGCGAGCGTCTTTGACCTGTCCGCGCTGGCGGAGTGGGGCAGGAGCATCGGCACGGTGGTGCAGCTGCTGGCGGCCCAGTTCGGCGGGCTCTGGCTGTGGGCCGTGGTTGTGGCTGCCGCGGTGGTGGTGCTGTGGCGGCGCGGCTGCCGTCTGCGCGGCAAGGGCCTGTTTGCCGTCGGGCTGCTGCTGGCGTCGGCGGGGTACGTGGCGCTGATCGATAAGGCCGCGCCGTTTGAGGCGGACCGCTACTATGTGGTGATCTACGCCGCTGTGGTGCTGGCTGTGGCTGTGGTGCTGGCCAGGCTGGCCCCGCGGCACGAGACCCTGCTGCTGCTGGCACTGGTGCCGATCCTTGTGGCGCACCGGACCGACCCCAACGCCTACCTGTATGAGGACGCCGCCCCGCGCAAGGCTGCGCTGGCCGACACCGAGAGGCTGCCCGCCGTTGTGCTGAACAAGGCGGGGTATGAGGTCGCGCCCGACCTGTTCTTGGAGGAGTTCGCCAAGCGCGAGGCCGTTGACCAGGCAAGCGGCGAGGACGATGCCGCCAGCCTGCGCGCGGCGGTGGAGAGCCGGGACCTGCACGACGGATTTTTGCTGTACGGCTACAATTACGACGCCGCCGTGCTGCGTGCCCTGGCCGAGGATACGCTGGACGTGGAAAAAATCGAGCTTGTGACCGACGGGGAACGGTGCCCGGTGTATTATATTGAGCTGAAGTGAGGAAAAAAGGCTTCCCCCCGAGGGGGATGCTTAGCTTGTAGAAAAAGCCTGTTACCGGAAGATTTGTAGGGATGGGTCTTGACCCATCCGCACATCTGGCCGCGCGCAGCGCATAAAATCGCGCCGAATGGCGCGCGGTTTTCCCGTCGCGTCGTGCTTTTGGCAAGGCAGCACGGAACGGTCAAGACCGTTCCCTACAAATCTACCGAAAGTTTGCAATATTCCCATTAAGTTTATCGACAGCTCGGCCTTCCCCCGCGGGGGAAGGCTTTTTAGAGAAAAGGGGGCGTGTATGCTTTCTAAAAAAAGAAACGGCTGGCTGTGGGTCGTGATGCTGTTTGCGGTGTGCGCTGTTGTGTACGGGATGCTGAGCAGCTACCCGCGGGAGCTGGCCGTCTACAGCGACGAGCTGCGGTATCTGGATGTGGCGCGCAGCCTTTTGCAGGGGCGCGGACTGCGGGTGCGCAATATGCCCAGCGACTACCAGAAGATTCTATACCCGCTCTGCATCCTGCCGGCGCTGCTGCTGAAAACCACCGCCGCGCAGATCACGGCCATCGGCTGGCTGAACGCCGTATATATGGCAAGCGCGGTGTTCCCGGCCTATGCGCTGGCACGGGCCATGGGCATGAACCGCCGTCGCACGGCGTTTCTCGTCGGCGTTACGGCGGTGCTGCCCACGATGTCCGCTGCGAGTACGTTTATGAGCGAGACGGTGTTTCTGCCGCTGTCGCTGTGGCAGGTGTATTTTTTCCTGCGGGCGATGCTGGCAGAGCCGAAGGCCCGCGTGGGCTGGTGCGCGGCGGCGGGGGCGTTCTGCTACCTGCTGTATCTGAACAAGGAGGTCGCGCTCTATTATCTGATCGCCTGGGTGCTTGTGCGCGCGTGGGTCTGGTGGCATGACAAGGCGTCGTGGCGGGCGGAGCTGGCCTGCAATGCCGCGCTGCTGGGCAGCTTTCTGGTCTGCTTTCTGCTGGCCAAGGCGACGCTGTTCCGCGGGCTGGGCAACTCCTACAACCAGACCGGCTGGCTGACGGCGGAGCAGTGGCGCTTTCTGCCGTTTGCGCTGGTGTGCGACGCGCTGTTTGCCGTGCTGGCGTTCTGGGTGTTCCCGGTGCTGCTGCCTCTCTGCGGGCTGCACCGCCCGCGCAGGGGCAGCGATGCCCGCCGCACCCAGCTGCCGCTCTTTTTGCTGCTGTCCCTTGGCATCGGCGTGGCGGTCATTGCGTGGTCCATCACGGTGCGCGAGGATTTAGGTTCGCCGTCGCCGCGGCAGCATACGCGGTATCTGGAGCCGCTGCTGATCCCGCTGCTGGCGGTGACGCTGGACACGCTGGATGAAAAGCTGACCAAAACGCGCCGCCGGATCTTGGCGGTTTTGACGATAGCCTGGGGCGTGCTGTTCGTGGCCGTCTGCCGGGCTATCGGCGCGGGCGCGGGCGACAACACCCTTTTGCAGTGGTTTGACTTCGTGGCGGACCGCACGGACCGCCTGCCCGTGCTGGGGCAGGGGGCGTGGCTGGCGGTGTGGCGTGCAGTGATTGCGGTTGGCGTGGCCGTGCTGGGCGTGCTGCTGGTGCGCCGCAGGGGCCGCCGCGTGCTGGCCGGTGCGGCGCTGGTGCTCTGCGTGCTGTGCTACGCGGGCGAGTGGCGCATCAACCGCTGGACGTATGAGGTCCCCGCCGGGACCGCACAGCAGGCGTCGGCGCTGAACGACGCGCTGGCGGAGCTGGACGGCAGAGTTTTGTTTATCCCCTACGGCGTGCGCCAGCGGGACAGCCAGCTCATAGAAACGTATGTCGCGCGGGATGTCTATATCGTCGAGTATGAGACGCTTTTGCAGAGCGGTGCGCTGGCAGACGGTGTGCTGGACCTGACCGCCGAGGCCGTCGGGCCGGAGTACCCGGGCAGGGCATATACCGATTTGGACGCGGCGGACTGGGTGCTGGCAGCGGACGGCGTGCCGGTGGATACGACCACGCTGGAAAAGGCGGACGCGGCGTGCCCGGCGGGGTATGTGCTGTATCGGAATTTGGATGCACAGAGGGTCAGGTTTGCGGCATCGTGAGCGGGCACGGGCGGATATGGAATCCGCCCCTACGAAAAGGCGTATGCCGATACAGGCCACGTGCTTTTCCGCGCCGCAGACGGGTACGGGTCGCCGGGGACGCCGACCCCTACAGACGTAGGGGCGGATCCCGTATCCGCCCGCGGAGGTCTGCGCTGTCCTGACCCGCAAAAATTGCTTCCTCTTTTCCCAAGAGGGGGCTTTTTTTCTTGCGATTGGCGGCGCGGTGTTGTATAATCTTTATTATGTAGAACTGTGTGCAGAAAAGGAGCTTTCCATGGAAAAACTGCTGGTTTTTATCCCTGCTTATAACTGCGAAAAGCAGGTCACGCGGGTGCTTTCGCAGCTGTTGGATCAGCGCATTGCCCCGTGGGTGGGGGAGTGCATCGTCGTAAACAACCGCTCTGCCGACGGCACCGAGGCCGCCGTGCAGGACTGGATGGCCCGCCACCCCGACGCGCCGGTCCGCCTGCTGCGCAATGACCAGAACTACGGTCTGGGCGGCAGCCACAAGGTCGCGTTCGGCTACGCGGCGGCCCACGAGTACGAGCATCTGGTCGTGCTGCACGGCGACGACCAGGGCGCTGTTGCGGACCTGCTGCCGATTCTGAACGACGGCACCTACAAAAAATACGACTGCTGCCTTGGCTCCCGCTTTATGAAGGGCAGCAAGACCGGCGGCTACAGTGCGCTGCGCACCTGGGGCAACTACGGCTTCAACTGGCTCTTTAGCTTAGTGGCCCGCAAAAAAATCACCGATCTGGGCAGCGGGCTGAACCTGTATGCCGTGGAACCGCTGAAAAACGAGTACTACAAAAAGTTCCCGGATACGCTGTATTTTAACGACTGCATGATCCTGGCGCTCTGCCAGATGAAGCAGCGGGTACTGTTCTTCCCCATCAGCTGGCGGGAGGAGGATCAGGTCAGCAACAACAAGCTGACGAGCTTCGGCATCAGCCTGCTCAAGCTCTGCGGCAAGTATCTGGCCGGGCCGCGGGCCTTTGTGGAGCGCGAATGGCGCGAGAAAATCATTGAGGATTACAGCTACGAGGTCGTAGCTTCCAACCTGTAAGGAGGGCTTTGGTATGAAGATTCTGGTGACGGGCGCTGCCGGGTTTATCGGCGGCCAGCTGTGGCATACGCTGTGGAAGCGCGGGGATGAGGTCGTCGGCATTGACAACTTCTCCTACGGCAATCCGGACAACCTGAAGTTTGACGACCATGATTTTGGCGCAGAGGTGCGCAGAATGGACATCCGCGACAAGGCCGGGATGCTGGCTCTGTTCGAGGCGGAAAAGTTCGATGTTGTGTATAACATTGCGGGCATTGCGCCGCTGCCGGACTGCCAGAGCGACCCCGTGCAGGCCATTGAGGTCAACACTTTGGGCCTGGTCAACCTGCTGGAGGCGGGCCGCCGCACCGGCATCAAACAGCTCGTGCAGGCATCCACCAACGCCATGTACGAGAACGAGACCGAGTTCCCGACGGTGGAGGGTAAGTTCAACCCGCCGACGCTCATTTACCCGAACACGAAATACTGCGGTGAGCGCTTTGCCCAGAGCTTTGCCGACACCTACGGCATGACTGTGACCTGCCTGCGCTTTGCCAACGTCTACGGCCCGCACATCGACTGCCTGCGCAAGCAGCCGCCGTTCGTCGGTTACATGATCCGCGAGCTGTACTATGACCGCACGCCGGAGTTCCACTCCGACGGAAACCAGCGCCGCGATTACATCTACGTGGATGATTTGATCGCGCTGGCGCTGCGCGTCGTCGAACACCCGCAGAAGGGCTTTGACGCGGTGAACGTGTCCAGCAACCAGAGCTATTCCGTGCGCGAACTGTACGCCATTGCCAACCGCCTGATGGGCAAAAATATTGAGGCCAAATACTGCCCGAGCAGCCATTACTGGGCCAAGTACCCCGAGCTGTACGGCGGGGCCTACGGCATCAAACCGGAGATCCTGGACCACGAGGTCAACAAGTTCAGCCAGTGCGACAACACCCACGCCCGCGAGGTCTACGGCTGGCAGCCGCAGGTCGATATTGAGACGGGACTGGGCAGAGTCATTGAGGCCGAGACGCGGATGCTGGCGGGACTGGAAAGCAAATAAAAAATAAGAAATAATAAATAATAAAGAAGGTGGAGTTTTTGCCCCGCAGGGCAAAAACAAAACGTAGGGACGGATTCTATATCCGCCCGGGATGTTTGCAGCGGCGTGAGCTTTTTGAGCGGAGCGCCAGCGGCGCGGTCCACCATATTTATTATTTCTTATTTATTCTTTATTATTTGAAAAAGCAGGTGCTTACATGAATAAGCTGCACTTAATCTTACCCATGGCCGGCAGGGGCAGCCGGTTTTTCAAAAACGGCTTTGTCTGCCCGAAGCCGCTGATCGAAATTAACGGAAAACCGTTCTTTTACTGGGCGGCGCGCAGCGTGGAGAAGTTTGTGGACTGCGCGGACCTCACGTTTGTGGTGCTCGAGGAGCATATCCGCGACTTTGCCATCGACGAAAAAATCAAGGCGTACTGGCCCGCGGCCCGCATTGTGGCGCTGCCCGAGGTGACCGAGGGCGCGGCCGTCACGGCGCTGAAGGGCTGCGAGGACCTGCCAGACGGTGAGCCGATTTTGTTCAACGACTGCGACCATCTGTTTGTTTGCAGGGCGTTCAACGAGTTTTGCGCTAAGGGCGGCTTTGCAAACGGCCCGGAGGGCGCACTGCTGACGTTTGAGAGCGATTCCCCCGCGTACAGCTATCTGCAGTACGGCGCGGACGGCAATGTCTGCCATACGGTGGAAAAGCAGGTCGTCAGCCATGATGCCATCTGCGGCGCATACTATTTCAAGGATAAGAAAACCTACGCCGACGCCTGCGCCGAATACCTGAAAAACTGCGAGTACAAGGAATTTTTTGTCTCCGGCATTTACAATGTGCTGGCCGCGCAGGGCGCAAGAATTGCGGGCTTTGCGTGTGATTTACATCTGCCGTTCGGCACGCCGGACGAGTACCGCGCGGCGGAGGCACCCGCCAATAAGGCCGGTTTTGACGCGCTGACCTGAAGGAGTAAGAATGAAAACACCTGCAAAAAAGCGAACGGCGGCAGAGCTGGCGGCTGCGGTGCTGTGGTGCGCCCTGACGCTGGGAACGGACAGGCTGTTCTTCCGCTATGACTGGCGCACACCGGCGTTTTTTGTCTACAAGGCGCTGTTTCTGGTGCTGGCGTTCGGGCTGGTGCACGGCGCGGTGACGCTGGTGCAGAAGCTGCGCGCCGGGGACAAATTTGCCCGGCGGTGGGTGGCTTGGACGCTGCCGTATCTGGCGGTGAATCTGGTCATCCTGCTCATCGTCTGGCCCGGCATCTGGGGCAATGATGACCTGGCCGTGCTGTATCTGGCACGGACGCTGCAGCCCAACTCATGGCAGCACTTTCTGACCAGCGGCGCGTTCATTCTGTCACTGATGTTTGTGCCGATGCCCGGCGGCGTCGTGCTGGTGCAGAACCTGCTTATCAGCGGCATTGTGGGCTGCTTTGCGGCCACGGCGCAGGACCTGGCCGAAAAGCGGCTGACCCGCCCGGTGCGCCCGGCGTGGTTTGCGCTGGTCTACCTGCCGTTTTTGCTGCCGCCCGTGCTGATGCACACCCAGCAGCCCTTCCGCACGACCTGGTCAACGTGGACCGAGCTGTTTTTGGTGTTCATGCTGGTGGCCATGTACCTGCGCGGCACGAAGCTGAACAAAAAGGAGCTGGCCGCTATCGTGATGCTGGGCACGCTGGCTGCGTCGTGGCGCAGCGAGTGCGTCTACTATCTGGCCGCCATCCCGGTGCTGCTGGCGCTGCTCTGCGCCCGCAGGCTGCTGCGCCCGCTGGCGGTGGGCGCGGTGACGGCGCTGGTGCTGGTGGGGTATTTCGCCTGCTCCCGCTACAGCAGCGCGCTGATGGGCGAGGCATGGCAGTACAAGATGATCGCACTGTGCTATCAGACGGCGGCGCTGGTACAGGACGCCGACCCCGTGGAGGACGCCGAGGCGCTGGCCGACATTGACCGCGTGTTTGATGTGGAATTCTGCCGCGCAAACCCCGAGACCCACGGCAATGAACTGCGCGGGGGGATGCTCGCCGGGCGCGGCGGCTCGGCGGAGGACTGGTCGGCCTGCCAGAAGGCCATTATAAAGCTGGCCCTCAAGTATCCCAAGAGCATGCTGCGGGAGCGTGCGGGCGTGTTCTACAACACGCTGCGCCAGCGCCAGAACGGCCAGTCCAACCAGAAGATCGCGTTTGCATCGGCATTTTTGCTGTATGAGGGCGAGCCGACGCAGGACGACCAAAAGAGCTTTTTGCAGGACAGCGCCGCCGTGCAGCCGTTGAACAAGGAGCTGCGCCGGGCGTTTATTGTGGATATGGCGTCCAGCACCGACTTTGCGGGCGGGCTGATCGACCTGACGTGGTGGATGCTGCCGCCGTTCGTGCTGCTGGGCCTGGCACTGGCGGTGCTGCTGGTGCAGCGGCGCTGGATGCTGTTTTTTGCCGCAGGCACGTTTTTTGCACGCATCCCGCTTGTGTTTTTGACCGCGCCGGACACCTACTTTATGTACTATCTGACGCCGTTTATCGCCGGGTATGCGGTGGCGGCGGCTGCGGTGCTGTACGCAGTGCTGAAACGGAAATTGAAATCGGAAAGGATCACGGGCTGATGCTTGCACTTTTTTTGCTGCTGGCCCTGCTGCTGGTGCTGGTGGGCCATGCGTTCCGCCTGCTGCGGTGGGAGCAGTTCATCCGCATTTATGAGCGCCCGCCCCGCGGGCAGATGCTGCGCGGCATGGCCGGCGGCTATGCGCTGAACTTTGTGCTGCCGTTCCATCTGGGCGATGCCTTCCGCGCGGTCTATACAGGCCGCAGGATGAAGAGCGGCATCGGCTTTGCGCTGGCGACGGTCATCATGGATCGGTTCCTCGACGTCTGGTTTGTGGCGTTCGGGTTTATTGCGTTCCGGCTGCTGGGGCTGGGCGGTGCGCCGGTGGACGGCGCGGCGCGGTATTACCTTGTGTTCTCGCTGCTGCTGGTGCTGGGATTGGTGCTGGTCGTGGCGCTGCGGGATTTTTTGAAGAAAATCTGCCTTGCGTTCTGCGGGCTGTTCAATGACACGCTGAAGCTGGACGGCATGATGTTCTTCTGGAGCCTCATCAATACCTTCAAGGATCTGGGCCGCGTGAAAATCGGGCGGCTGGTCGTCAATACACTGCTGATGTGGGCGGCGTATCTGGGCTCCTACACCGCGCTGGCGGCGGCGCTGACCGTGGCCGGGGAGCCGATGCAGCTGGTGGATGTGTTCGGGCTGCTGTTCGGGCGCAACGCCGCGGACTTTGCCGCGCTGCTGCCCGGCGGTGCGCTGGGCACGGCGGCCCCCGCGGCCCGCTGGCTGCTGCTGGCATGGTTTGTGTTGCCGCTGCTGGCCATGTGGGCGGCCACGCTGCTGCCCGAGGGCGTGCGCGGCGCGATGAACCAGGCCACGCAGGCCGCCCCCGCCGGGGAAAGCTACCTGAACCTGCTGCCGCAGGCCGACGAGCATGACCGCGCGGTGTTCTTGAGCCGGTATTTCGGTCTGGAAAACAAGGACTACGTCAAGCGGTTTTTGCAGATGAACCGCGGCATTACGATTTTGGAGGACTACTCCGCCGGGTCGAACGCCACGACGATGCTCTGCATGGACACGCAATCGACGTTCTACCGCAAATATGCCTTTGGCAAGGACGGCGCAAAGCTGGCCGAGCAGCTCGACTGGCTGCGTGCCCAGCAAGACCGCCTGCCGCTGTGCGATATTCTGCGCAGCGAGGAGGCCGACGGCTGCTGCTGGTACGACATGGTCTACAACCCGCAGGCCGTGGGGATGTTCCGCTACCTACACTCGAACCCCGTGGAAAAGAGCCGCGCCATCCTGCGTGCGGTGCTGGCGACGCTGGAGGATAAGCTCTACAAGCCGACGGCGGTCCCGGCGGACGCGGAGAAAATCGAAAAGTACATCGAGACGAAGGTTGACGGCAACCTGAAAAAGCTGCATGAGGACCGGATGCTGCGCGAGCTGATGAGCTATGACACGCTGCGCATCAACGGCGTGGAGTACAAGAACCTGCCCGCGCTGGACTGGATGTTTGACCATGACCGGCTGCGCAACCTGTTTGCGAAGGACCCCGTGGGCACGATCCACGGCGACCTGACGATTGAGAACATCATCTGCCGCACCGACAACGACAGCTGGTATCTGATCGACCCGAATACCGGCAATCTGCACGAAAGTCCGTTCCTGGATTACGGCAAGCTGCTGCAAAGCCTGCACGGCAGCTACGAATTTATGATGAAAACGCCGCGCGTGGCCGTGCAGGACAACCGTATCGACTTCCAGTTGACGCGCAGTGCGGCCTATGACGCGCTGTTGGCCGCCGTGATGGAGGATCTGAGCGCCCGCTACCCGCGGGAGCAGGTCGAGAGCATTCTGATGCACGAGGTCATCCACTGGCTGCGGCTGATGCCCTACAAGCTGAACAAGGACCGCAAGCGCGCGGCGATGTTCTACGCCGGGTTGGTCATGGTCGCCAACGATGTGGCGGATTTTTCGGAGCATAAAAAGGAGACACTATGCTGATTTGCGTGGATCTGGACGGGACCCTGCTGGACACAGTGCCGGCCAACGCGGCATCCTACCGCGCGGCGCTGGAGGAGCTGGGCTTTACCGTGACCGATGAATACTACGCCGAGCGCTGCAACGGCGGACATTACACACGGTTTCTGCCGCCGCTGATGGGCGGCGCGCCGAGCGCCGCCGATGTGGAGCGCGTGCATGACCGAAAAAAGGCGCTGTACAGCGATTTTCTCGATGCGGTGCGCCCGAAC
>OLOA01004131.1_pt1 | contig 11233 bp, 10 predicted proteins | sample 1672201 | NCBI WGS metagenome assembly OLOA01 (sample SAMEA3136658, study PRJEB25190) | human gut metagenome
ACCTCGGCCGTGAAGTCCACGTGGCCGGGGGTGTCGATGATCTGGAAGCGGTATTCCTTGCCGTCGGATGCGCCGCCGGGGTACTTCCAAAAGCAGGTGGTGGCTGCGGCGGTGATGGTCACGCCGCGCTCCTGCTCCTGGACCATCCAGTCCATGGTGGCAGCGCCGTCGTGCACCTCGCCGATCTTATGAGTTTTGCCCGTGTAGTAGAGGATGCGCTCGGTCGTGGTGGTCTTGCCTGCATCGATGTGGGCCATGATGCCGATGTTGCGCGTATCCTTCAGATCGATTTTAGCCATATACCTTCACCAGCCCTAGAAGCGATAGTGCGAGAACGCACGGTTAGCCTCGGCCATCTTGTACATGTCCTCGCGCTTCTTCACAGCGGCGCCCGTGTTGTTGGAGGCGTCGATGATCTCGTTGGCGAGACGCTCGCGCATGGTGTGCTCCTTGCGCTTGCGGGAGAAGTCGACGATCCAGCGGATCGCCAATGTGGTGGCACGACGGGAGTTGACTTCCATCGGCACCTGGTAAGTGGCGCCGCCCACGCGCTTCGGCTTGCACTCGAGGGTGGGGCGGACGTTGTCCATGGCCTTCTTGAACACGGTCAGCGGATCCTCGCCGGTCTTCTCCTGAACCAGGTCGAAGGCGCCGTAGACGATGTTCTCGGCGATGGACTTCTTGCCGTCAAGCAGAACCTTGTTGATGAGCTGCGTGACGAGACGGTTGTTGAACTTTGCGTCCGGCTGCGTTTCGCGGCGGACTGCTGCTGCACGACGCGGCATGTAGTTACTCCTTTTGCTTCTGCGCGCTTCGGGGCACCGGTTCGGCGTCCATTAGGTCGGTGGGGCTCCTTACCCAGACTCTACCGGCCCGCGCGGCTTAACGAACGTTATTTCGGGCGCTTGGCGCCGTAGCGGCTGCGGGCCTGCTTGCGGTTGTCCACCGCAGCGCAGTCGAGCGCCGCGCGGATGACCTTGTAGCGGACACCGGGAAGGTCCCTTACACGGCCGCCGCGGATGAGCACCATGGAGTGCTCCTGGAGGTTGTGGCCCTCGCCGGGGATGTAGGCCGTGACCTCCATACCGTTGACGAGACGCACACGGCAGACCTTGCGAAGAGCGGAGTTCGGCTTCTTGGGGGTCGTGGTGTACACGCGGGTGCACACGCCGCGCTTCTGCGGGTTGCCCTTGAGCGCCGGGGTCTTCGACTTGTCGACCGTCTTCTTGCGGCCCTTGCGGACCAGCTGGTTAATTGTAGGCAAGACTCTTTTCCTTTCCTTTTTCCACGGGCTTGCACTGCACAAAACAAGCGCCTCTGTGAGGCGCGAGGGGGTATATTACGAGGGTTTCCGCTGTGTGTCAAACGCCACGCACCCGGGCGTATCCATCCCCTCCGGCGAGCGGCACAATTTGTCCATAATCGCAGGAAGTGCAGGCAAGGAAGCCCCACGCACTTCCGACCGACAAGGACTGGCACGCTTTCTCGTAGAGGCCGACGAGGACTGACGCGCTTTTCCCGTAGGGGCCGACCTTGGTCGGCCCTCCCGACCGATGAAGGCCAGCGCCCTCAGTCATCTAAACCGACTTCAATCGTCATCTATCCCATCATCTCCGAAGCCGGAGACGAGATCGATGAGCTCGGCCTTGGAATGGACATCGAGCTTCTGATAAATGTGCCGACGATGAGTAATGGCGGTTCCCTCGGCAATGAAAAGCACCTCCTGAACGCGACCCAGCCCATGCCCGCGCGCCAGAATGCCCAGAACCTCTGCCTCTCGCTCAGTCAGCGCGTAGACCTCAGCCACGGCCGCGACCCGCTCATCGAAAGGCGTACCGCCGTCAGCAGACTCCGCCTCTTTGCCCCCTGCGGCAGTTACGGCCCTCTTGTAGGCCCGTGCCAAACTTCCGCGCGTCAACACCACATCCGACGCGATAACAGCAAGCACCATGGCCGCGATGGCCGTCACGCTCACGTGGCCCTGGAGATCGAGGCTCTCCATCATAAGCGCCAAACTCGACCCCAAAGCCGCGCCCAGGGCAAGCGCGCCCAGAGCCACACCCCACACGATAGCAAAAGGTACGCGAATCTGCCCGGCCGCCTCCGCCGCGACTCCCACCACCAAGGAAAGGTACACCCACAGAGCCACCGCCGAGGCCCCCATGGCAAAGCGCAGGGAGAACTCGCTTCCGGCATCGAAGGGGTAAAAAGCCACAAGTATCGGTATGGCCGCAAAGCGCAGAAGGAGCAGCCAGCTGAATCCCTGTTTGAGCAGCGCCTTTGCCACAACCTCGACCACGAGGGAGATAACGACGCCCGAAAGGCTCAAAAGCCACGTCCACGACAGGGCGTGACCGTGACGCGCAATGAGAAACTGCGTGATCATCAGGGCGAAGACAAGGCCGAACAGGCCATAGGACGCGATAATGCGAACAAAAGCCCCCTGCAGATGCGTCACTGGCGAAGAGGTTTTAGCAGGAGCCTCACCGCGAGACGCCGACACCATGAACAAGGCGCTGGACACCGCCGAGAACACGGCGACCACTGCAAGCAGCAACCAGTGGATGCCTATGGACTGAGCGAAGGCCGCCAGCAGGCAGGCAGCGAGTACGACGAGAAACGAAACCCGGGAGCGCGCCGGAGCATCCAGCCGTCCAAAGCGTTCGCTCCATACCATGGTGAGCAAACCGCCGCCCAAGCCGAGCAGCGCGCCGGACACGACGCGTAGAACCGCAACTGCCACAGAGGCGCCCCGTTCGGGAACGAGCAGAAGCGCTGCGCCGGCGATGGCAGCCAACGCGCCCGCAAACGCCCCGAAGACGCCTCGAGACCATTCGTCCCTCCAACGCGCGAAAGACGCTGCGCACGCCGTCGTCCCCAAAACAACAAGATAAGAAAAGAGAAGGGGGTTCAGCCCCGACAGCGCCAGATCGCCCCCGCGATACATATCGGCTACCACGCCGACAATGGGAAGCCACGTTTGGGCGCCAATATACCCGAGAACCACCAAAAGCCCGCTCTTCTCGGAAGCCCCTCCTAGCCCCCGAGACGGTAGCGCGCCATCGTCCTTCGTAATTCCTACCATCGCCGACCCTCCCGTATCGATGTGCGGTCAAGGGCAGTATAGCAAGGGCAAGGCCGAGAACCACCCACAATCTGTCCTTCGTCATCCCTTATCCCACCTGGTCTTTCATCCTTTTCAGATGATGGCTTGGCAGCAAAATAATCTGTCTCCTCCCGCGAAGCATCGGCTTTGGATGATGGCATTTCGGCGACGAGGACGCACAATGCCGCCCATCGAATTCAATCCGGTGGGACGACGAGAGAGCCGCCGGAGCCACTTGGAAGGAGAGGAGCATGGCTCACGTATCCCTGCGCAAGATCGTTCTTGCCTTCGCTGTCGCGGGTGTCATCGCACTTATGTCCCTGGGCACTGTCGGCTGCGCCCCGAAAACGGCAGATCTCAGCGAAACGGGCAGCGGCTCACAGGCTGAAGCCGACGAGAACGCCGCAATGACAGGGGACTTCGCGTTCTCCGCAGATGCCGACTGCACCACCTGCCACAGCACCGAGGGCGACTCGCTCGGCGACGCGACGATGCCCGCATCTAACCATGCGACGCAGGAGTGCACCACCTGCCATAGCGACATCGACAGCCTGGCGACCGCCCACGATGGCGTGCAGTTCGGCGACAAGACGCCCAAACGGCTGAAAAAGACCACCATCGATACCACCGCCTGCTTCAGCAGCGGTTGCCACGGCAGCCAGGAGGACCTGGCCGCCAAGACTGAAGCCTGCGCCATCCTCACCGACGCCAACGGCACGGTAGTGAACCCCCACGCCCTGCCCGAGAACGAAGATCATACGACCATCGACTGCGGCAGCTGTCACAGCATGCATTCCGACGACACCATCGAGGACACGGCAAAGAAGGCATGCAAGGGCTGCCACCACATGGACGTCTACGAGTGCAACACCTGCCACGAGTAAGGCCCGGCGCATTTAATTGACTCCGGTTCCGCCCGGACCCCGTCAATCCCTCCCCCTACGGGGCCCGAGTGCGGCCATTCCCATCTCAGCATCATCCGCACTCCGGCGGATGACATAGCAAGCCTTATTAAGGAGGAAAACATGGAGGAAGTATCTCGCCGCTCTTTTTTGAAGGGCTCCGCCCTGGCTGCCGCCGGCGCTGCCGGCGCCGCCGCCCTGGCCGGGTGCGCCAACAACGACGCTGCGCTCTCTGAGACTGGCAGCACCCCCGAGTGGATGCCCGAGACCTGGGACTACGAGACCGACGTTTTGGTGATCGGCTACGGCGGAGCGGGCCTGTGGGCCGGCATCACCGCCTTCGACGAGGGCGCTCAAGTGCTCTATCTGGAGAAATCGCCGTTCCGCGGAGGCGGGTCCTCGTCTATCAACATGGGTCAGTGGACTGCCCCCCACGATGCCGACGCGGCCGCTCAGTTTGCTTTCGAGGCCTTCCATGGGCAGACACCTATGGAGGTCTGCCAGGCCTGGGCCGAGGAAGCCGTGCAAAACCCCGACTACGCCGACGAGTACGGCCTCGAGTACACCCTGGGTGATAGCCCCCGTGCCGAGTACAACATCTTCACTGGCTACGAGGAGATGTACGTCGGTTCCGGCGACGGCTACGGCGCGGGCTTCTTCGAGGCCATGGACCAACATCGCGCCGACCGCGGCATCGAGGTGCTGTTCGAATGCCACGACGAGGAGCTCATCCAGAACCCCGTCACCAAGGAGATCGTCGGCTGCTACACCCTCATGGGAACCGACGAGACCCCCAAGGCCGTGAAGGCCTCCAAGGGCGTCATCCTGTGCACTGGCGGCTTCGAATTCAACGAGGAGCTGCAGGCCAAGTATCTGAAGTGCTACCCGATGCGCGGCTTCTACGGCTGGAAGTACAACACCGGCGACGGCATCACCATGGCCCAGAAGGTGGGTGCCGACCTGTGGCACATGCAGCAGGTCTGTGGCGGCGACGACGCCTGGTTCGACGATCCGGAGATCGTGCCCGGGGGCGTTTCCGTGCAGAGCCCCACGCCCAATTACATCAAAGTATCTCGCCTAGGCGAACGCTGGGGTAACGAGGAAATCTTCAGCCCCCATGGTGGCTGGAAGCCCTACGCCAATTTCGATGAGGAGATCTGCGATTTCGACCGTATTCCCTCTTGGTACATCTTCGATCAGACCTCCTTCGACGGCGGCTCCTGGGGCGGCATGGTCGGCGGCGCGGCCACCGAGAACGGTGGCATGGGCATCGGCTACATGACCGAGGGTCTCGATCCCGAACTCGGTGGCTGGGCCGGATGGTCTGCCGACAACAAATGGGAGCTCGAGCGTGGCTGGATTACCACCGGCGCCACCCTGGACGAGCTGGCCGCCAACATCGCCGCCAGCAAATGGGACGACAAGATGGACGCTGAGAAGCTGAAGGCCTCCGTTGCCCGCTGGAACGAGCTGTGCGACAAGGGCGCTGACGAGGACTTCGGCCGCCAGCAGCTGGCAAAGGTCGAGACCGGTCCGTTCTACGCCATTCCGCTGTACCCGGGCATCTGCAATACCATCGGCGGTGCTCGCCGCAACGAGAACGCCAACATCGTCGATCCGAGCGGCAACCCGATTCCGCGCCTGTACTCCGCCGGCTCGTTCGGCAACATGAATGGCCACACTTACGCCATCACCGGCGGCAATGGCTCCGAGAACTGGTGCGTCGGCCGTATCGCCGGCCGCAATGCCGCCGCCCTCGAACCCTGGGATGCCGCAACCGAGGCCTAGACCCGGCCTGGCGCCGATGAGCACAAGCGGGCCCGCTCTTGAAAAGCGGGCCCTTTTTCTAAACGAGAGAGGAAGGAGGGGCTCTGTGGCTCAACTCGAGTTTTCCGTTCCTTATAACGGAGACGCCGCCACGCTGCGGCAGCTGATCGCGCTTCAAAGACGCAACGGCAACGTTATTCGGGAGATCTACCTGAATGCGCCGCAAGCCATCACCGGTTCGGGCCGCGTTGGAAACGTGACGACCCTCGACGAGTTCGTCGGAGTGGTCAGCGTCATTCGCGAGGCGGGCATCCGCGTCGACATCACGATGAATTCCACGTGCGATGGCGGGGATTGGTACGCCGAGGAGACCCTCAATCGCCAAATCGGATTCATTCGCGACATGCACGAGCAACACGGCATTGAGGCAGTGACACTGGCCAATCCCTTCCTCATCGAACAAGCGCGCCAAACCTGTCCGAACCTTGAAATCAGCGCCTCAGTCCTCGCCGACATCGATTGCTTTTCCCGCGCCGAAGCCTTCGCACTGGCAGGCGCCACCACTATGACCGTGGACACGAGCATCAACCGCGACCTGAAGCTCTTGCGGCAAATCCGCGAGAAACTTGGCGTAGAGCTCAAGCTCATGGTGAACGAGGGGTGCTTGAACAAATGCCCCTTCCGTAAATTCCACATGAACTTGATCTCCCATAAATCCCACGAAGAGCGCGACGAGGGCAACGCCTTCTCTTTCGCTTGCGGCGACATCATCGGCCGCGATGCCGGGCAGATTTTCAAATCGAACTGGATCAGGCCCGAAGATATGCGCCGCTACGAGGGCATCACAAGCTTCTTCAAAATTGTCGGCCGCGATATGATGCCGAGCAAAGTGCTTCGCTGCACCGAAGCCTACTTGGACGAGTCCTACGACGGCAACCTCTTCGATCTGCTGTGCAGCTCCATCGGCTATTACGGCATCGAATTCCGCGCGCACATCGACAACAAGGCACTTGGCAGGACGAATTTCTTCAAACGCACCTCCACTTGCAACAGACAATGCCAGCGCTGCGCCTATTGTGCCGAATTGGCTGACGAGCTTCTGGGCTATGGCTGGATCACTCGCGAGATGCTCGAGGATATGGGGCAGACGTCGATGATCGCCACCATCGAGGCGCAGTTTGGAGGTACCTACCCCATTTGCCGCTCCTTTTCCAAGACGCCCCTTGAGAACCCTGTCCAATCTCTGTAACCACGAGGAGGAACCCTATGTCAACCCAAGTCAGAACCTGGACCGAGCATTGCGGCACCGAGGGCGAGCCCTCACGCTGGGATCTGTCCATCAACGACCGCCCCGTGCCGGGCGGCTATATCGAGAAAACAGCCGAAGGGTTCGAGATCCATTATCCGCACCTTCCCCTCAAAACGCTCACCACCCTAGAGGAGGCAAAGCGCAGCCTGGAGCTGGCCCCACCGATTTCAACAGCTGGCCTGAAAGTGGGAAGGATGGCCGACGAGGACAGCGACCTCATCTCGTCTGCCGAAGCTGGCGAGATACTCGGCGTGAGTCGTTTTCGCGTGAACGCCATGGTGGCCTCGGGCGTGCTGCCCGGCCGCCGCAACAACGGCAAGATTCTCGTCGATCGCGCCGCTGCGGAGCAGAAGGCCGCCCAAAGCCTCTCCGAGGGACCTCAAGGGAAGTTCGCCAACCTTTTCCTGTTCTACGCGCCAGCAGGCGAACGCACGCAATATGTGGCTGAACTCGAAGCCGACGACGCCGACTCCATCGAACGCGCCCGCGCCTTCGCCCAAGAAGTCATGGAGGACGAGAGCGAAGACGCCGTAGAAGTGCGCGACTACCTGCGCATGCGCAACTTCTTGCGTCGCCACGAAAACGAATTTGAGTTTGCTCGCAGCGTCTTTGGCGATCTCGTCGAAGAGCGAGCCCGACGCGCATCCCTACGCATACCGGAAACTGAAGCATAGCCTTTCACGCGATCTTGTCTTAGACGATACCAAACCTCGGATTTTGGCAGTCCACGGGTACCAAACCTCCAGTTTCGCCCGAAGCTCTGATCTGGGAAAACTTCCTATAATGCCTGGTAGATGGCTTGTCGCAGTTCAGCCAAAACGGGCGGTTTGGTTCCCTGCGCCTGGCAAAACAGGCGGTCTGGTACCCGCATCTGCCAAAATCTGAGCCTTGTCCCCGCAGGTGCCGGGACAAGGCCCTCCCTGCCGGAAAAGTCTGCCGTTGCAGAGAGGGGCGACCAAGGTCGCCCCCTACGGGGTCGCTTCTAAAGCTACATCGCGTACTCGGCGATGATGGCCTCGACGTAGCGGGCCATGTTCTGGAGGTCGGCTACCTCTATATACTCGTCGACGGAATGGAAGTTGGTCATGCCGATGCCGAGGGTGATGGCGTCGGCGCCCTTCGTGCCGAGGATGTTCGCGTCGGCCCCGCCGCCGGAGGTGGCGTGGCGGGACTCAAGGCCGCAAGTGGCCGCAGCGGCCTCCAAATGCGCGACGATGGCGTCGCCGGGCTCGTGCACGACAGCCGGGTAGTCCAGCTCCCAGGCCACTTCCACCTGGCCGCCGAAGCGAGCGGCGGCTTCTTCCAAGGCGCGGGTCATGGCGTCGCGCTGGGCGAGCACGCGATCCTCGTACAGCGAACGGCACTCCCCCATGAGCGTCACGACGGCGGGCACGATGTTCACGGCCACGCCGCCCTCGATGCGGCCGACGTTGGCCGTGGTGCACTCGTCGATGCGCCCAAGCGGCATGGTGGCCACGGCGGCTGCGGCGATCTGAATGGCGGAGACGCCCTCCTCGGGCTCCACGCCGGCATGGGCGGCACGGCCCTCGATGCGAGCGCGCAGCGTCCAGTGGTAGGGCGCGCCCATGATGATGGTGCCCGGCGCCCCGTCCGCATCGAGCACGAACAGCGGGAAACGTCCGTCGCGCTCGGCTTCCGGGGTAGCCGCCGGCAGATTCTCCGGCCACGCGAGCGCGCCCTCGGCCAAGGCGCCGGCCCCTAGCAGGCTCTGCTCCTCGCAGGTGGTGAGCAGCACCGTGATGTCGGGCCGGGGCGTGCCGGATTCCAGCACCGAGCGCAGCCCCTCGAAAATGGCGGCGATGCCGGCCTTGTCATCGGCCGAGAGGATCGTCTCCCCCGCCGAGCAGACGACCTCGGCCATGCGGCAGGTAATGTCGTCGCAGATATGGCGCTGCTCGATGACCGCCTCGATGCCCGCGCAGGGCTTCACCGTGTCCAGATGCGCCGAGAACCCGATGCGCCCCGGCACCGTGCCGGGCAAATGCGCGATGAGGTTGCCCGTATCCGACCCCGTTTCCGCCGCAGAAGCGTCGAAGGTGACCGCGAATCCCATCTCCGCCAGTTTTTCTGCACAATAAGCTGCCATGGGAGCCTCGTGCCATGACGGGCTCTCGATGGCCACCATCTCCAAAAACGAATCAAGCACGCGATCGGGGTTCATAAGGGTCCTTCTTTCAAAATTCCTAAATTTTTTGTCGCAGGGATGCGCCCAAGGAAAACAGCGAGGGTCCGACAGGTGCCTGGATTTGCCCCGCCTTTTGCCCAAGCGGCCTTCGTGCCGCGCCGTGGCAAAAACAAGGGGCAAGGCCAAGTGCCTGTCGGACCCGCAGCGTCGCGTAATAATTCCTTGAGGAATTATTACGAGGCAAGAATGGGGGCCGCCACCTGCTTCTTGCGGGACAGCACGCCGGGCATCCAGTTGCCGCCCTCGCAGCACTCGATCTCGAAGACGCGGTTCACACGGGCCGGATCGCCCTCCACGATGAACTGCGAGCCCTCGGCCAGAATGTCAGTGACGAGCAGCAGGGCGAACTCGTAGCCGTTGTCTTCCACGAGCTTCTTCATATGATCGCGAATCTCCGCCTCGCGGGCCATCACAGTCGGCAGGTCTACCGTCTCGCGCTGGGCGATGAGCACCGTTACGTCGTCGTTGACCTTGAACTCCTTGGAATCGGCCTCGACCAACTTGGCGATGGGCATTTTGTCCTCGCCGCCGCGGGTGCGGAAGATGTCCATGCCGTACTCCACCGCGTCGATGCCGAGCTTGTCGGCGAGGAAGTTCACCTGGTCGACGTCCACCTGGGTGCAGGTGGGCGACTTCATGATGACCGTGTCGGTGAGGATGGCCGACAGGAGCACGCGGGCGATGGAATCGGGCAGCTCGATGCCGGTCTGGCGGAACTGAAGCGTGACGATGGTGGCCGTGGAGCCGATGGGGAGGTTCAAAAAGAGGATGGGGTTGGCCGTGGAAACATCGGCGATGCGGTGGTGGTCGATGATCTCGACGACATCGGCGTTCTCGATACCCGGGGCCGCCTGGCCGATCTCGTTGTGATCCACGAGAATGACCTTCTGCTTGACCTCCTCGCCATCGCGCTCGACAGGGTTCACGTTTTCGATGAGCACCGGCTCGGCGATGTCGTTCTGCTCCAGAATCCAGGCGCTTTCCACCGGCAGCGGCCCCAGACGGGCGGGCACGTACTCGACGGCGTCGGCCTCGCCGTCGCGGGCGGCCAGCGCATTCTTCAGATGCGCGTAGCCCACGGCTGCGGCGATGGAGTCGTTGTCGGGGTTGCGATGGCCCACGACGAGGATTTTGGAAGACATGAAGGTTCCCCTTTCTCACCAACTTACGGTTTTGAGGCAGTATAGCGCCTCTGCGCCCGTTAGGCGATGGGCTATGATAGGCTTCTTCGATGAAATGAAGCCCTGAACTGCTCTGCGGATGAGAAACGCGAAAGGAGCTCTTGTGAAAACCTATGGTCTGAGGGACATTATCGGCCCCATCATGGTGGGACCGTCCAGCTCGCATACGGCGGGGGCTTTGGCCCTCGCCTCCATGGCGCGGAAGCTCTTCGGCGAGCAGCCCGAACGCGCCGTCTTCACCCTGTACGGCTCCTTCGCCGCCACCGGATCCGGCCACGGCACCGACAAGGCGCTGGTGGCCGGCATCCTGGGGCTTGCGACCGACGACCCGCGCGTGGCCGACGCCTTCGCCCTTGCGAAGGCGGCCGGCGTGTCGGTGGAGATCATCTGGGACACGACCACCGAGGTGGCCCACCCCAACACCGTGGACATCCGCTGCGAGAGCCGCGAGGGGCGCACCCTGGAGATGCGGGGCGTCTCCATCGGGGGCGGCGCGGCGGTCATTCGGCGTATCAACGGCATCGACGTGGACATCACCGGGGAACGCACGAGCGTGGTCGTGCACCAGCGCGATGAGCGCGGGGTGCTCGCCCACATCGCCGGCGTGCTGGCTGGCTGCGGCATCAACATCGCCAACGCGAACCTGCACCGCACCGCTAAACGCGGCGACGCCTACACCGTCCTTGAGACCGACAGCGCCGTGGATGCGAGCGTGCGCGAGCTTCTGATGGACCACCCGGACATCATCAACGCGCGCGTCGT
>OLOA01004140.1_pt1 | contig 11216 bp, 8 predicted proteins | sample 1672201 | NCBI WGS metagenome assembly OLOA01 (sample SAMEA3136658, study PRJEB25190) | human gut metagenome
TAATGTATCTACAGAAGATTTAAATGAAAGTGTAGAAAACGAAGAACAACAAGAAAGAATTGAAGATATTGAATTAGAGGCGAGATTTGTAGCTAATAAAATAAAAGAAATAGTACAAAACAAATATCAAATATGGGATGCTAAAAAGGATAAATATAGAGATATTAAATATAAAGATATAGTTGTTTTATTAAGATCAACATCAAATATTGCACCTATATTTGAACAAGAGATAATGAACTTAGATATGTCAGTATTTTCTGATAGTAATCAAGAATATTTAGATTCTATTGAAATACAAACAATTATGAGCTTGCTAAAAATAATAGATAATCCAATGCAAGATATTCCATTAGTTACAGTGTTAAGGTCAAACATAGGAAAATTTACAGATGATGAATTAGTAGAAATTAGATTATCAGATAAATATGAAAATTATTATACATGTATGAAAAAAGCTAAACTTGATGTTAATCCTAAACTAAAAGATAAAATACAAAGATTTTTTGAATCAATAGAAGAATGGAGAAAAGAACAAGAGTATTTATCTTTAGATGAACTAATTTGGAAAATATATATTGATACAGGATATTATAATTATGTAGGTTTAATGACAAATGGAGAATTACGACAAGCAAATTTAAAAATGTTATTTGAAAGAGCCAAACAATGTGAAAGCATAAGTTTTAAAGGATTATATAATTTCATAAATTATATAGAAAAAATAAAAACAAGTAGCAAAGATATGGATTCAGCAAAAATAATTGGCGAAAATGATGATGTTGTAAGAATAATGAGTATTCACAAAAGTAAAGGACTAGAATTTCCTGTTGTTATTTTAGCTAATTCAGGAAAACAATTTAATTTACAAGATTTGAATTCAAAAATACTGTTACATCCTGAACTTGGAATTGGTGTAAAATATATAGATTATGATATGCAAATAACATATGATACTTTATCAAAAAGAGCCATAAAAAACAAAATGAAAATAGAAACATTGTCAGAAGAGATGAGAGTTTTATATGTTGCACTAACAAGAGCTAAAGAGAAAATTATAATAACAGGATTAGCAAAAAAAGAGAGACAAGATAAAATGTTGGAAAATGTCGAAAAATATGATGAGTTAAATATAATGTTATTATCAAAAGCCAAATCATATTTAGATTGGATTACATTAGTACATTTATATTATGAACAAACAATGGAAAGTCTTGCTACATGGAAGGTATTACAAAAAGAAGATGTTATAAAAATGTGTGCTACTCAAGAGCCAGAAAAAGAAGAAAATAAAACTGATGAAATTTTAAAAAAGTTAAATGAATTTAAAATAGAAGATGTTAAAGCAAATGAAATACAAAAATTATTAGAATATCAATATAAATATAGTGATGCCACAATTATTCCAACTAAAACATCTGTAACAGAAATTAAAGAAATGAAAAAATCTGCTTTAGGAGAAAAAAGTAAAAAAGAAGCGGAAAATACAAAAATGAAACAATGTGTTTTTAGAGAAGAAAATGAAAGCGAAAAGGAAAATATAGTTTCAAAAGTAGAATTTCCAAAACCAAAATTCTTACAAAGTGATGAAAAAACAGAAATATCAAATGCAGAAAAAGGTACATTAATACATTTGTGTATGCAAAAATTAGATATAAATAAAAAAGAATATACAATACAAGATGTAAAAGAATTATTAGATAAATTAGTTGCAAAGAAAACCATAACAGAACAAGAAGCAAATGCAATAAATATAAAGAAAATATATCAATTTACAAAATCAAATATATGGCAAGAAATGACAGAAGCACAAGTTGTTGAAAGAGAAAAGCCTTTTTACATTAACATTCCAGCACAAGAAATATATGAAAAAGATTTAGAGGAAAAAGTATTAGTACAAGGTGTTATTGATTTATATTATATAAGTTCTAATGGAGAATTAGTATTAGTAGATTTTAAAACAGATTATGTTCCAGATAAAAATGAACAAATTTTAATAGAAAGATATAGTTCACAATTACAATTGTATAAGAGAGCTTTAGAAAGTGCAACTGGTAAAAGAGTTGATAAAACATATATATATTCTACATATTTAGAAAAAGAAATTAAAATTTGACAATTTACATAAATAGTGCTATATTATAAAAGTATGTAATATATTTGAAGTTACACTAAACATCTATAAGAGAAATCTATATAGATTGATGGTGTTCACATATAGTCCGGATATACATCTTTGATTTTATGAGGTAAACAGAAATGGCAAGGGCAGTAAAAACGATTATTTTCACATTTGGCGTGTTGACAGCATGTATTGGAGTTCTTCTCTTCGGAGTATTTTACAACATGATTCAGGAGGTAGAAAATATAGCATACTACCATTTTAACTAAGGCTATATGTAACTGGCAGGGATTCAAAAGAATCCCTGCTTCTATTTTAATGAAAACATTATAAAAACACTTGATAAATCTAAAAAAAAATGGTAAAATGGCATATATACAAATAAGAAAGAGGAAAGAAAGTTGGAAAACGATTCAAAAGAAAAAAATAATATAGTAAAAAAAATAAATGATTTAGTAACAGGAAATGTATTAAACAATTTAGTATATGCATCAATGATAACAATATATTTTATGTTTTTTAATATGTATGCAGTATTTACAGAAACAGAAATATTTATACAATATATAAAAATAGCGAGTTTTATATTTTTATTATTTTCTATTTTTATATTTGAAATAGCATATAAAAAAGATAATGATGAGATATCATTAAACGGAATTGAATTTTTAGTGTTATCAATATTTTCATTATTAATACAATATATCCCAAAATTATTAAAGATAGATGAAAATACTTACATGCTTGCAGGAACATATATTTTTTTGATATATTATGGAATAAAAAATATAATAATATACACATGTGAAAGAAAAAAGGAGTTAGACAATTTAAGTGACATAAAAGAAATAGTAAAAGACGAACCAATCAAAAAAGAAACAAAAAGAAAAAATAAGACTGAAGAATAATTGGAAAGGAAGATAAATATGCAATTAGTAAATATAGGTTTTGGAAATATAATTGCAGCAAACAAAATCGTAGCAATAGTAAGTCCAGATTCGGCACCAATAAAAAGAATGGTGCAAGATGCTAAAGATGCAGGAACAGCAATTGATGCAACATGTGGAAGAAAAACAAGAGCTGTTTTAATAATGGATTCAGGACATATAATTTTAGCAGCAGTACAGCCAGAAACTGTAGCAGGAAGAGTAGACAAAGATATTACTCAACCTGTTCAGATAGATGAATAATAAAAATAAATATTTAGGAGGTAGATTTAAAATGATGGTAAAACCAACAGTTGCAGAATTACTAAAAAAAGCAAAAAATAGATATGAATTAGTAATAGCAACATCAAAAAGAGCAAGACAAATAGCAGAAGGAGCAGAAGTAAAAACAAAGGTAAAGGAAGAATCACCAGTAACTTTAGCTGCAAATGAAATTGCAGAAGGAAAAGTAGAAATAGTTGAACCAGCTGAAGAAAAAGAAGATAGAATAGAAAGAGGAGAAGAATAAGTGCTAGTAATATTATCAGGAGTATCAGGAGCTGGAAAAGATACAATAAAAAAAGAACTATTAAAAAGAATACCTAATGCAGTAACACTTCCATCATTCACATCAAGAGATATGAGACCTGGAGAAGTAGAAGGTGATCATTATCATTTTATTAGTAAAGAAGAATTTGAAGAAAAAATCCGTAAAGGAGACTTCTATGAATATGATTTGCACCATGGAAACTATTATGGAACATCAAGAGAACTTATGAATAACAAAATTAAAGAAGGAAAAATAATAGTAAAAGATATTGAAGTAAATGGAACAGAAAATCTTCTAAAAATTTTAGGAAATGATACAAGAATTGTTACAATATTTTTAAAAGTTGGAAAAGAAGAATTAAAAAGACGTCTAATTGAAAGAGGAGATAATATTCAAGATATTGAAGTAAGACTTGGCAGATTAGAATATGAAGAAGATAAAATTAAACTTTATGATTATGTAATAAAAAATGATGATTTTGAAAAAACAGTACAAGTTATAATGACAATAATTGAAAATGAAAAAAGAATAGAAGATGAACGTGTATAAAAACACGTTTTTTTCTTTTATATAACAAAAATGTAGAAAAAAAAGAAAAATATGTTATAATGTAATCATCGTAAAAGGAGAAAACATATGATAGCAGAAATAATAATAAACAGATCAGCCAAAAGACTAAATAGAACATTTGATTATAACATACCAAAAGAACTAGAAGAACTAATAATGATAGGAAGCACAGTAATAGTACCATTCGGAAAAAGTGCAGAAGGAAAAGAAACAAACTTAGCAGAAGGATATGTTGTAGGAATAAAAGAAAATACAACATATGAAGTAAAAGACATAGTAAAAATAAAACACAATCTAACAGAAAAGCAAATTGAATTAGCACAATGGATGGCAAAAAGATATTTTTGCAATGTATCTGATTGCATAAAACAAATGTTAACACCAGGAACAAAAGCAAAAGACGAAAACAAAAATGTTCAAGATAAAACAATAAATGCAGTATATCTAAAAAAAGACATAGAAGAAATTGAATTTGATATAGAAATGCAAAAAATAAAATCAGAAAAGCAGAAAAAAGTTCTACAATTTCTAAAAGACAATGAAGGAGTAACAATACCTGAAATTGAAGCATATACAGGAGGAACAAGAGCAATTGTAAAAACATTAGAAAAAAACGGATATGTAGAAATAATCGAAAAGAAGATAGAAAGAGATCCACTTGCAAGCAAAAAGATAGAAAAAACAGAAAATTTAAAACTTACACTTGAACAACAAATGGCATTTGACGAAATATCAGAAAAAATGGATCAAGAACAATATGAAAGATTTTTAATATATGGAGTAACAGGTTCTGGAAAAACAGAAATATATTTACAACTAATAGGAAAAGCAATGGAACAAAATAAAACTTCAATAATATTAGTACCAGAAATATCATTAACACCACAAATGATAGACAGATTTATAAGCCGTTTTGGAAAAGATGAGATAGCTGTATTACATAGCAAATTATCACTTGGAGAAAGATATGATGAATGGAATAGAATAAAAGAAGGGAAAGCTAAAATTGTAATAGGAGCAAGGTCTGCAATATTTGCACCATTAAATAATATTGGAATAATTATTATAGATGAAGAACATGATAGTTCATATAAATCAGAATCAGTTCCAAAATATGATGCAAAAGAAATAGCAAAAAAAATAGCGAAAGAAAACGATTGTCCATTAGTATTAGGAAGTGCAACACCAGATTTAACTACATATTATAAAGCACAACAAGGTGAAATAACATTACTAGCATTAACTAAAAGAGCAAATAATGCAAAACTTCCAAGTGTAGATGTTGTAGATTTAAAAATGGAATTAGCAAATGGAAATAGATCAATGTTAAGTTATAAATTACATGATGCAATCCAAAAAAATCTTGAAGAAAAAAGACAAACAATACTATTCTTAAACAGAAGGGGATATTCAACATTTATAATGTGCAGAGAATGTGGCTATACAGTAAAATGCAAAAATTGTGATATAAGTTTAACATATCATAGATTTGAAAATAAGCTAAAATGTCATTATTGTGGATATGAAGAAGATGTTGTAACAGTTTGCCCAGAATGTCACAGTACAAAAATAAGATATTTTGGAACAGGAACACAAAAATTAGAACAAGAAATAAATAAAGTATTTCCACAAGCCACAACAATAAGAATGGATGTAGACACAGTAAGTAAAAAAAATTCACATGAAGAAATATTAAATAAATTTAGAAATGAAAATATAGACATTTTAATAGGAACACAAATGGTAGTAAAAGGACATCATTTTCCTAATGTTACATTAGTAGGAGTAATTGCAGCAGACAGTAGTTTAAATATAGATGATTATAGAGCAAATGAAAGAACATTTCAGATTTTAACACAAGTTGCAGGAAGAGCTGGAAGAGAACAATTAGAAGGAAATGTAATAATACAAACATATAATCCAGAAAATTTCGCAATACAATGTGCCAAAGAACAGAATTATGACAAATTTTACAATACAGAAATAGCATTAAGGGAGCAATTAAAATATCCACCATTTAGTGACATAATTTTAATTGGATTTAGCAGTTTAAATGAAAATGAAGTAAAACAAATTGCAGAAAAAACATATCAATATTTTAGGAAAATGTTTAATACAGAAGAATTTAATGTTTTAAAACCAATGCCATCACCAATAGACAAAATTCAAAATAGATTTAGATGGAGAATAATAATAAAAGGAATTATGACAGAAAACGCAAATGGAATTTTAAATGAATATTTACAAAAATTCTATAATTGCACTTATAAAAATACTAAAGTTACAATAGAAATAAACCCCAATAACATGATGTAATTACCAACAGATTTTTAGTCGAAAATAATTGACAAATAAACTTATTTGGGATATGATATTTAAGGTAATAGTGTATAGAAGGGAGAATATAAACGTGGCAATAAGAACAATGAGACTTGAAAAAGACGAAATACTAAGAAAAAAATCAAGAGAAGTAGATATAATAGATGACAAAATACAAACATTAATAGATGACATGATAGAAACAATGTATAAATACAATGGAGTTGGACTATCAGCTGTACAAGTAGGTGTTTTAAAAAGAGTAGTTGTAATAGATATAGAAGATGGAGAAGGTGCAAGAATATTTATAAATCCTAAAATAACAAGTACAAAAGGAGAACATGAAGTAGAAGAAGGTTGCTTAAGTTTTCCAAATGAATATGCAAAAGTTGTAAGACCAAAGGAACTTACAGTAGAAGCATTAGATAGAGAAGGAAAAAAGTTTAAATTAAAAGCAAAAGACTTATTAGCACAAGCAGTTGCACATGAAATTGACCATTTAGATGGAATTGTTTTTATAGATAGAATGATACCAGGAACATTAGAATATGTTGACAATAGTCAAAACTAAATATACAGAAATACTAAATATTCAATAAATAAAAAAGGAATGTGAAGTAAAATGAAAAAAAAGATAAGAATACCAATAATACCAATTATATTAGTAATAATTGCAATTATAATAATTGTAGTAGTAATTAATAAAAATAGTAAAACAAGTGAAGAGCAATTATTACAAGGAGAATATGATAAATTAAGTTCAATGCAATCATATCAATTCACTAAAGAGAAAGATTCAAAAAATAAAACAATAGTTGCAAAAGATGGAGAAAAAACAGCAATAGATAGTTATGCTGATGGTCAACATACAACAACAGTAATAAAAGACAATAAAACATATTATATTTTACATGATAAAGAAGAATATTATATATATAATAGTACAAATATAGAAAATAGTATTGTAATAGATTGGATAAAAGATGTTATTGGAAAAGAACATACTAATGGTGAAGAAAAAGTAAGAGGTAGAAAGTTGAAATATGAAGAATATACAGGTTCAACAATGTTTTCAGAAACAACATCATTAGATATTGATGAAAGTAAAACAAAAACAAGATTTTATTTTGACAAAAACAAAGATTTAGTATATATAAAAACAATATATGAAAATGGAACAGAAGAATTGCAAAAAATAGAAATAACTCAAGAAACAAATAGTAAACTATTTGAAATACCAGCAACATATGCAGAAAATTAAATATACAGTAGTATATAATTGCGCCAATAGGCGATTATATAAATAGAAAACCTCTTATAAAAGAGGAATAAGATTCAAAAGAAGGAGTGTAAAAAAATATGTCAGTTAGATTTATGTTAAATGAAACATCATATTTTGGAAAAGGTGCAAGAGAAGAATTAGCACCAGAAATAAAAAACAGAGGATTTAAAAAAGCATTTGTAGTTACAGATAAATCATTAGCAGAATGTGGAGTTATCAATAAAGTTACAGATGTTTTAGAAAAAGCAGGAATACCTTTTGAAGTATATTCAGAAGTAAAACCAAACCCAACAATAAAAAATGTAACAGATGGAATTGAAGCTTGTAAAAAATCAGGTGCAGATGTAATTGTTGCAGTTGGTGGAGGATCAAGCATAGACACAGCAAAAGGAATATCTATAGTTATGACAAACCCAGATAGAGCTGATATTGTATCATTAAATGGTGCATCAAACACAGTAAATAGAGGTATGCCAGTAATAGCATTACCAACAACATCAGGAACAGCTGCTGAAGTAACAATAAATTATGTTATAACAGATGAAGAAAGAGAAGTAAAAATGGTATGTGTAGATCCACATGACATTCCAATTATGGCAATTGTTGATTCAGACTTAATGGCAACAATGCCAAAATCATTAGCATCAGCTACAGGAATGGATGCATTAACACATGCAGTTGAAGGATATATCACAAAAGCACATAATACAATGTCAGATATGTTCCATATGAAAGCAATAAAATTAATATTCAAATATTTACCATCAGCAGTAAATGAAAAAGATGAAGAAGCAATAGAAATGATGGGATTAGCTCAATATATTGCTGGTATGGGATTCTCAAATGTAGGATTAGGAATTGTACACTCAATGGCACATCAATTAGGTGCTGTTTATGATACTCCACACGGCTTAGCAAATGCAATATTACTTCCAACTGTATTAGAATTTAACGGAGCTGTTTGTGCAGATTTATATAAAGAAATTTTAACACAGGGAATGGGTGTAAATGCAATGAAATTTACAGATGAAGAAGCTGTAAAAACACTATGCGAAAAAGTAAGAGATTTATCTGAAGCTGTTGGAATTACTCAAACAGTAAAAGATGTAGGAGCAAAGAAAAAAGACTTTGCAATGCTTGCAGATAAAGCAATGGAAGACCCTTGCAAACCAGGAAATCCAAGAGAAGTAACAAAACAAGACTTTATAGATTTATATGAAAAAGCTTGGTAATCATTTATAACAATTGAAGAAAAATCGCCCAAGAGGGACGCCCCTTTTTGGGCGATTTTAGAATAGTAGGAGATAAGCGGTTAAAAGACAGTTGAAATTTTGGTTATATCGAATATTATTTTAAATGCGGTTACATAAATATGCATTACTTACCATTAAGAATTCAACTCTTTTCTAACCCGATTTATGCCTATAAGGAAGGAAAATAGAAAAATGGAAAAAGTGAAAAAATATGGAAAATTTCTAATAGCACCAGTAATTGCGGTAGCCATAGCTTTGCTTATATATGCTGTAAAAGGAATTTATCCATTTGGAGGAATGACAATTGCTCATGCAGACATGGGACAATCTTATGAAACATTCTATCATTTGTTATGGGATATTCTAAGAGGTGAAAAATCACTATTATATTCATATATACTGGGAAGTGGCTCTAATGTATTTGGAGGAGCATTACTTGATGGATTCGCAAGCCCACTAGCATGGCTCATTGTATTGTTTAAAAGAGAAAATATAATATATGCGTTCTCGTATTTGTTATTAATTAGAATTGCATTAATTGCACTAACAACATACATATTTTTAAATAAGATATATAAGAAAAGCGGAAACGGTGAAAAACTAGAATTTTGGAAAGTGTTATTTAGCGTTATGTATGCACTTTCAGGATATGTATTAATTAGTTATACAAATATTATGTGGTTGGATGTGGTAGCAATATTTCCTATATTTTGTTTGGGAATACACAGACTTCTTACACAAAATAAATCGGGATTATTTGTTGTTACGTTAACATTAAGTTTAATAATAAGTTATTACATATCTTATATGATTTTATTTTTCATACTATCTTGTCTACCATTTGCAGTATTTTTATATGCTAAAAAAGAAGATAGAAAAAGAGTTGCAGGAAAGCTTATAATGGCAGTATTATTATCACTATTTTTGTCGATGTTTTCTTTCTTGCCAGCATTTTCACAAACTATGAGTTCATATAGAATGGCTGCAAAAGCGGCAACTGTAGTAGAAAATAATGAAGCAGGAATGAAACTAATATTTTTAATGATGTCTGCTATTGAATTATTAGGAACAGTTAGGTTACTAAAATATTTCAAAAAAGATAACATTGTAAAAATGATGATTTTAAGTTTAATAATGTGCGGAATATTACCAATCTTATTTGAAAGAATAAATATGCTATGGCATACAGGCTCACATAATTGTTTTCCGTTTAGATACGGATTTATTCCAATATTCATAATGTTAAATTGTGGAATGTACTATATTACTAAATATTTGCCATGCGAAAAGAAATTTGAAAAAATAGATATTTTGCTTATAATCTTAGCACTAGTCCCAATTACGGTACTTACACCAAAAATAGTATTAAGTATAAATTCGAATGATCCTGCTTTTAAAATTGAAGTAGCAGACTGTATAGCTTTATGCATTCAGACAATTATGTGTGCTTTTGTTATAGATAAAGTCTTAAAAATAGAAAACAAAAAAGTTAGAAATTCAATAATATCTGTTATAGTTATTTTTCAAATAATAATTCAGGGGCTTGCATATATTGGTGTGCCAGAAGAAAGAAGAGGAGGACCAGAGCATTCAGATAGTTCGATAACAGTTGCAAATGAACTAATACAGGCGTTTAATTCAAATAAGGCAACATTGTATAGATATAAAGATTTAGACCAGAGTATGACAGAAAATTATCCATTAGTATTAGATTGGCCATCAATTTCAACATTTTTACATATAATCTCGAAAGAGCAAGTATTAACTCATTCTCAATTAGGTTATACCAGAAATAATACAAAATTGGGTGACTGTGGGGGTACGCTGGTTTCTGACGAAATACTGGGAATTAAATATAGCCTTAGCAAGAATGAATTAGATAGCGAAATTTATCAAAAAAATGGTACTGCAAAAAATGGTATAAACTTATATGAATATAAAGAAATGCTTCCTTATGGAATTGTATATGAAAATAATAAAGATATAAGTACTATTCCAGAAAAATTTGATGTTTTTGAAACACAAAATTATTTATATAAAGAACTTTTCTCAGAAAATGAAGATATGCTAGAAAAGGTATCAACACAAAAAGAAAAAATAGAAGATGATGAGAATAAAGTAATATATAGATATACAATGAGAGTAAACGAAAAATCATACTTATATTTGTATGGAAATGAGGGAGAAAACTTAA
>OLOA01004142.1_pt1 | contig 11214 bp, 12 predicted proteins | sample 1672201 | NCBI WGS metagenome assembly OLOA01 (sample SAMEA3136658, study PRJEB25190) | human gut metagenome
TGGGCCAGGACATCACCCTCGCCGTCCCCGACTCCGCCCAAAGCTACCTGCCGTTCTTGAGCTACTTGGGGTAGGCGGAACCCCCCGGACGCGGGCGCCGAGATCGCAGAACTCGGTTAGTGCCGCCCGATATCGTCCGCAGCAACAATCCAGCTACGTTCGCCAACTCCACGAAATCTGGCAAATTTTCCTTGGTTTTCGACATCTTCTTCGCCAGGAGCATCTCGATCAAGCCCAAATCATCCCCAGCTCTCAATCCCGACCTGGGGAAACGCCACGTCAATCCCGACGGGTCTTCCCCCTCCCGGCTCCTCACGTCGAAAACCTCTAAAAACTCGCCGCCTCAAGCCATTCAAAACAGCACGCACCAAAAGGGCCACTCACCCACAAGCGGCCCTTACAACCATTCTCCGGCTAATCTCCTCTCCACAAGCCACCTTTTCATCGACGAGGGCTTTTCGACAACCATTACGCAACATCGAACCGCAGACTTAATCAGTTCGAATCGTCCTTCCTCGCCGACGGCAGACTATTCGCTTCCAGAGAACCTGACCTCGTACTTTTGCCCAATAGCTGACCCCACCGTCGTCACATACTGTCCGAGCAGCGTCTCCGCTCTCTTCCTGGCGCGATCCAAGAGTTCGGGGTTATTCTCCACAGCCGACACCATTTCCGATTGAGCCGTTTGAAGCGCGAGGCTTTGATCCACCGTTTCGATTTTCGTCAGCAGTCCGGTATCGGCATAAATATCTGAAAAAGACGCCTCATCGATCTGCGGAATTCCGAGAACCTGCGCTTCAGGAACGAAAATGGTCACCACATTGCTTGCGTCGGGGCCCTCTATTCGCACCTGCGAAACGTCAACACCAAGCTTTACGCTGCCGTCGTATTCGAACCATGCCTTCTTGTAGCCTACATTAATGCCAAAAATGATATCAGTGCCGTCATTGTAGATTTCTGCCACGTTATGGAAGGTGCAATCTATCGTAGCGAGATCGGCTATCCTCTTGTACCCGGAAAAGTCGGGCTGCTCCTGCTTGTTGCACCCGGAAAGACCGAGCACGATAAACAGCGCCATAGCAGCCATGAGTAGCTGCTTACTCTGCCTCATTCTGCATCTCCTTCTGCCCAGGCTGCTCCTTCGCGGAAACTTCGTCGAATTCGATCCGCCAAGTACTATCAAGCAGGGGCCTGGTTAGCGCTTCGACGGTTTCACACACGCTTTCCACTGCTTCAGCGCGAAGCCCTGCATCGCTGAACTCACTCGCGACGTCCTCCTTGCAGAGAGCAATCACATCTCGAACATCGGCCGTAGCGTTTTCTGGCAAGTAGCCGAACTTCGTTTCATCCAAAACTGGATCGGATATCTCCACATCTGGAAGCAAAACGGTAACCGACTTATCCTCATTGTTCACGCGAAACTCAATCGCAGACATGTCGTAGCTTGCTCGCACATGAGCTTCGTACTTAACTCGATAGTCTACGTTCTCCGCCCAAAGAAATTGACTCGTCTTCTCCGCGATACCTTTATAGGTATAATCGACTACTTCCAAATCTCCGATGTCTACGGCACTTTTCAGCGTCGCGTCAGAGAGGTACTGCGTTTCATCGTTGTCGAGCGCTAGCGGTAAAGCGACCCCGAAAATCAAAATTATAAGAATCGCCACAACAACGAGACTGAGGATCTTGATCTTCAGCGGAACTTTTCTGAGAAAAGCCCTCCAGGCGCTTCCTCGACCTCCCACGAGTTCGTCAGGATCCTCTCTATGTCCACTTTTGCGCAAACGGTTTTCCCGTCCGTCGAGAGAAAGCTCCTCCTCGCTCTCCCAGCTGGCGAGTTCTTTGGGGCGTTGCGATTCGTTCTCCAAAGACGTTTCCTTCCAATCACCTACATTGCTTATACCACTTGCTCAAGACGATCATCTCGTATATCGTCTCTTGTGTAGGAACACATCCGATTACCCCACTCTGGAGGCGACATGAAAGTATTGCCGTACATCGTTGGAATCATTGTAGCAATTGTTGCAATCATTCTGCTTGCCAGTTCTTTTGGGATCATCGATATTCGTCTATGAGTCTCCCATCGCGCCTTCCGCACCCGCAACGGCACAATCGTATACGCCGCATCTAGGCACTAAGCTCCATTCTCCAAGTCGTACAGTTTTTCATAGACCCTAGCATTCACCTCGTTGTAATAAGCCAAATCTGCTGGAGAGAGCGCACCCGTGTCAACTTCGTTCATCTTTGCGGTCATGTCCGTGTACTGCTCCATGTAGGTATTGAAATCATCCAGCATTTCGGGAGTGTAGTCGGTTGACTCTTCGTATTTGTCCATGAAAGCGATGTACTCATCGAAGAACGCCTCATAGCTGTCCATATATTCTTTGAACGAAGGGGTGACCTCACCCGAAGCAGAAGCACCGCCCGTAGGCTCTTCGTCTTGATTAGTCTTTTGGTCGGGGGCATCCGTCGCCGCGCCATCATCGGCACCGACGTCCTCTTCGCTTCCGCCATTGGATACCCCCGAGCCACCCGACTCTTCTTCTTTTGGTGCTTCCAAGCTAAACGACATATAGCTTTTGTCCTCGTCGTATCCCAGATGGAGATAGTACCCTTCTTCGTTCCAGGCCCAAAAAGCATCGTTGTTCTTCGTGTATTCCACCGTAAAGCCTGCATCTTCGCAAGATGCCACATAGGCCCCGTACTGCTCACGCGTATAGTTACCAACATCCCCGTTGAACCACTGCGCTTTGTCGTTGTATATCACTCCATAGCTCGATTCGGGAGCCGGCAGCATCGCCCCCAGCCCCCGATCCGGCCATTGCATTTCTACAAAACGATCCGTTGGATCGTGCCGATAATTTTCTAAAGCGGCCCTATCGCAGGCAGGGGCAATGGCCACGCCTGCAACAAAACATGCAACCGTCAGAGCCAGCAGCGCTTTCCTCAAATTTCCAAGCAATGAGAGATTCATAGCTCGATCCTTTCCAGACTATTCATCGTGCGTCAATTTGCGCACCACAATGACCGCACTGGGCAATGGCGCCGCGAGGAATGCTGTTCTTTGCACCACAGCTCGTGCACTCGACAACAACCATCTCCGGCGTAGCGCGTTGTTGGTAAGCCACTGCTTGAGGCCCCGGAACCTGACGATTACCGGCCGGGGCAGCCACAGGCCCTGCCATCGCCGAAACGACACGGTTATTCTGTTCGTCAATGGCGGTATTCGTCGCCATCCCTCTTTTGATCATCAGCTTCAAGTTCCTTTTGACCACTTCTGTCGTCGTTCCCTCTGCAGAGGCAATCTCGGAAATCGATCCGGACGGGCTGTGAGCCAGAAGTGTTGAATAGTTTCGGTACGCCTTCACGAGTTGGCCCCATTCAATTCCGCGAACCAAAAGATAGGCGCCAAGAAACAACATTCCTACCGTACTGAAAACAGCTTGAGAGCTGTACAAATGGCCTTGGCCCAAAGAACTAAGTGCTCCCAGCACGAACAACACGCCGAGAACAATCTCCACCTTGGTTGCCGTCTCTCCTTTAACTCTCTCCTGTCCCATGCATCTTTCCTTTCTTCCGTCGTTCTGAATCAGAACGACCCCTTTCTGCTGAAAGCCTCTTCCGCTCGACGTTGTTGAGTAAGGCACGCAATCTGATTGAGCTCCCTTTCGGCTGCCGAAACGTCATGTATGCGTATCGCTTGATGCGCCCTCTCTATGGCATCATCGATTTCGCCATCAAGCGGTAAGACGATCGAGCTATCGCCAAAACGAAGATCATCTGCGACCCTCATGGCAAAGTCTGAAAGCTCACCATTCTTGCAAGAAGCGCTCATCGCTCTCAAGCGCGCAACCCGCTGATCCATTGATCGTACGGTAGCTTTGAGCGAAGTATTTGAGACCCTAAAGAATTTCAGGGCGTAACGCACCGCCACTACGAGCACGGAGAAGACAATGATTCCAATCATGAGCGCTGCCATCACGCTGTTAGCGACCATCGGAGCCAGCCTCCTCGGAGTTCTCTGTCCCCGGCACACCATCAGAAGCGACAGCATGTCCGCATTGTCCGCAGAACTTCATTGATGCTGCAAGAGGCGCGCCGCATTCCGTGCAGAAGCCTGCGCCTTCGGCGGCAGCCCCCGGAGCGGGCTTCGCCATATCCCAACCACAGTTTCCGCAAAACTTCTGTCCAGGAGGAACCACGTCTCCGCACGAGGGGCACGTCCGTGAAGGACCAGAGACGCTCAAATTGCGGGCAACATCTGCGAAAGCGCCGCCGACGCCACCGCCCATGCCGAACCCCATGCCAAGACCCAGTCCTGCGCCCATGAGGTCTGATGCGGTAGAGCCCGGATTGGTAGCCGCTCCCTCCAGCGTGTCGAACGAGCGCTCCTGCACGTAGGTATATCCGAGCAGCTCCATCTCGGCTCTTTTGGCCAATGCCTGTTTCAACGTCGCCACGGCCGGGTCATCCTCCGGCACGCTGATGTCGTTGACGAAGAAATTGGTGAGACTGATGCCGTATTCAGCCATGACGGGCTCAATGCGTTCCTGAAGGTAGTCCGACAACTCGTCAAGGTAGCGATTGATCTCGAGGATGCCTATTTTGCGCTCGATGATGTAAGTAGAAATCGCATCCTTGACGCGAGCTACGTACACGCCGCGAAAGTATCGCATAATGTCGTTTTTAGTGAACGAGGAAAACGTGCCTACAAGCTTCACCAGGAAGCGCTTCGCGTCATCTATCTGAATGCCGAAAATGCCGTAAGACCTCACGGGGACGAACACCCCGAACACTGGATCCTGAATCTGGATAGGCGAAGGCGTGCCCCATTTGACGTCGAGGTTGAACTGCTTGTTGACGAACCAAACCTCTGCGCTGAATGGCGACTGACCTCCAAAGGGCAGATTGATGATCTTTTCCAGGAAGGGGATATTGTTCGTGCTGAGAGTGTGGCGTCCAGCTTCAAAAACATCGAGAGCCTGGCCGCCTTTGAACAAAATGGCTTGCTGCGACTCGTTCACGATGAGCTGGGTCCAAGTTCCCAACTCGCTATCGGGGTACTTCCAGGCGAAAACGTCAGGATTGCCGTCGTACTTGACGACCGAGACGATGGCCATGCGGCCTCCTTTTTTCCTTGTCAGTCTCTCCATAAGCTTGTGGCTTCATATTTGAAGTCGGTTCGTTAATGGTAGCACATATGCTTTCCCCATGAACATCGAACAGAAAAGACAGGCCCTGGGAAAGCGCATTCGCGCGGTGCGCGAGGAGCAGGGGCTTTCCCAAAGCCAGCTGGCTCTCATGATCGGCAGCAGCAAGTCCCACATCTGGCGCATCGAGACCGGGCGCGTCGGTGTGGGCATCGATGACTTGGGCCGCATCGCCGACGCCTTGGGCTCCCCCGTGCGCGACCTGTTGACCTTCTAAGCAGCGCGGGCGAGTTCCTCAAGACGGCCGCGAACCCGAGCGAGCCGCGCGACATCGTCATCGGCGCGCTCCCCCAACTCCAAAATCTCGAGCGCATCGGAATCTCGCAAGAGATCTTCCAGATAACCTAGAACCGTCGCGCAGAACTCATAGCGCTCGCGCTCGTCCATAAGGGGAACTGCCTCTCCCACCAACAAGCCCGTCTCATCGAAGATGTAGCGCGCGACGGCAGCCGCTTCCTCCTCTGCTGAGCCATGAGCATCCAGTATCTGGGCCAGCCTCGTCAGGGTGCGCTTGGCCCAAACGAAGAACACCGTCGCCTGAAGGAACCCCGCCGTCCCCTCTCCTCCGATCTCCTCTGCGAGCTCTGCCGCATCAGCGCCATCGGCGAACAGCGTCCATAGCGAGAGGAACTCCCCTTCCTTTATCGGATAGAAGGCCTCGCAGAACCATTGGCACAAGCGCCCGACAAGCAGCTCCAGAGCCGCAAAGGACAACTCGCCGTCGATATCCAGAAAGCTCTCCACGATATCGCAGTAGCGCGACCAGAGCGCGTCGCTCTCCTCTTCCGACAATTCGGCCTGTTGCGCAAGATAGGCCTGATAGGCCGCCGTCGATCTGACTGCATCGGCGTAGGCGTCGATGTCCGAGGTGCCAAAGGCAAGCGTCTCGAAGACATCGTCGCCCACCAGAGCAGCAAAATGAGCGAACAGAATGAGGTTGCGAATGAGCCGCTCTTGCCGATGCAGCTCCTCCAGACGTAGCCCTAGCGCATCGGCAACGCTAAGATCGTTATCCAAGATGACTGCCACCTCGTCCAGCGAGAAACCGTAAGTCGTGAGCACCAAGATGCGCTTGAGCCTCTCGACATCCTCAGGATAATAGAGCTTGCGATCATTGGCCACCGCCTCCCCCGTACGCGCCACCTTCAGCAACCCCTTTTTGTCGTAATGGCGCAGGGTGCGGGCGGTCACGCCAGCGAGCTTCGAAACCTTGCCCGCCGTCATCGGCCATTCGTAGTCCTCGGCCAGGATCTCCCGACTCGTCCTCGGCTTCACAATCATCATCGTTCTCCTCGCGCCTCAATCGTCTTCCGACAAAAGCATCATAGCTGTCGGCTACGAAGTGTAAACCCCGCCCTCGCGTCGAGGTCAAGACGATATCCGAAAAGCTGCTTAGTTAAGAGCAGTTAATAGCTACCCCAAGAGATGGTGCTCACAGCAGGAACGAAACAGGTTGGCTTAGCCGACAATCAGTTTTTTCGGAAAACGCGTTTATGAGCTCTTTATTTCGAGAAGCATCTACCTGCGGGCATGACGGGCGCGGGAAAGGACGGTCTTGCGCCGGGAGACCGCATAGGTCGCGGTCGCGGCAGAGGCGAGCAAAACGAGAATGGCGGCCGTGGGCCTCAAGACGTCACTCGTCTGGGCGAGCGCCGACGAACGCGTATCGTTGCCTCGCGCGTCGTCTCCGCTGCTACCTGCCTTATCGGCGTCGGTTCCATTCTCTCCCAACCCGCTTCCGCCTTCGGCACCGCCCTGGCCAGTGGAGCCACTTCCGCCAGAGCTATCGGATTCATCGTCCCCATCGCCATTGTCGCCATTGCCGCCATCGCCCGTTCTCAGCCACGTGATGCTCACCACCACGGGAGTATCCGGCATGGTGAACTCCGCGCGATCGGCATCCTGGTAGGTAAAGCTCACACGACCCTGCGCGGTGACAGCATTCCAGAATTCCACCGCGTAGCCGTCGCGATCGCCGGCGTATACGGTCACCTTCTCGCCCGCTGCGTACTGTCCCTGTCCGCTTGCGTCCGCGTAACTGTCGCGCACCATTACCGGAAACACCTGCTCGCCGTCGCGCGTATCCTTGCAGGCAAGTCCGAAACTCGCGAAGCGGTTCGTGCGGAACGTCAGCTCACGTGTGTCGGGATTGTAGCTGCAGGGAATCGCGAAGCTCGTGCCATCGTAGACGCAGATCACCTTGTACTCGCGAACGATCGACGGGTCGGCGTTCGCGGCGGAATCGGACAATGCAAGCTTGATCTGCACGAGCGCGTCGTCCCGCGTCTCGGCAGCAAGCGTCTCGGGCGCCTCCCCGTCAATCTGGTAGTAGGGCGTCAACCTGAAGTATGCAATCGGAAGAAAGTCGTCAAGCTGCTGCCCAACGAGTGACGCCACCTCGCTATCGCTTTCGCGCGCGGACTCCATCCAGATGTCCACATCCTTACCGCGCGCATTCTGCTGGAGCGCATAATCGGGAAGCACGTGCTCCGCGAAGTAATCCGCGGGCATGGCGAAATCGGCGCCCAGGTAGTTGTCGCCGGCCACGGTCACGTTCTCGATATGGCCCGGCGATGCCCCAAGGGTCGTCACCTCGGTTCCACTCGATTGAGCGGGCTCGTAATAGGTATCCCCCGCATACCGCGTATAGAAGGTATACCGGGTGGAGGGCTTCAGACCGGTGAACGCCGGCGATGTCTGCCAGTTGCCCGGGCCGTCACCCTCGTCGTAGCCGTACTCGGTTGCTCGCTGCCCCATCGTCTGAGCGGGCGCAAGCGTCACGAAATTGCTGCCCACGCTCTCCACCGTCGGAGCATTGGGCCTTGTCTGCGTGCCCTTGTTGCCCGAGAAGCTTCCCGCGCCCGTTATGCTTCCGGTGCCTTTAAGCGAGCCGTTGTTGGCAATCGCGCCGTTGTTCACAATGGTTCCGAGGTTGTCGATGCCCGTAGGAAAAGGCCCATTGTTGATAATCGTACCGTTATTCACGATGGTTCCGTAATTCTTAAGGGTCCATTCGTTCGTCAAGATCACGCCTGCAGGTATGGTCAGCCGCGCCCCCTCCGCCACAATCATCCCACAGAGCTTCTTTACGGTAACATCTTCCGAAAGAACCTCGTCGCCGTTAACCTCGATCAAACCTCCGTCGTCGGGAATGCCACTCGCGAAGCTTTCCGAAGAATCGGATACAGCAAGCTCGTCTTGCAGGACGGCATCGGAGGCGAAGCTCGCCACTGGGCAAAGGGAACAGACGAGCGCAAGGGACAGGGCGGTCAGCGCGATCTTCTTCATAAGGTCAGGCTCCTGCGGTGTTCGGTGATTCTCCAGAGGCCATTCTACCAGAGCCGCCCGCTGCTCGTGCTGCACTGCGCCTTCAAAATAACTTTACGCCGCGCCGCCGCTGTCGCTTTCGCGCCTTCCTGTCCCTCCCCGTATCCTCTCCTTCCCTACCGCGCGCCCTTGAGGCGGCGCTGGTAGGCGCGGACGATCTGCGAGAGGGTGAAGCAGACGACGAAGTAGATGAGGGCCATCAGCCCGAAGATGGCGAAGATCTGCACCGTGGAGTTGTAGCTGTTCATGAGAATCATGCCGCGGCCCATGAGCTCCTGCAGAGCCATGGCGCCCCACAGATACGACGTGTCCTTGATGGTGGTCACGAACTGCGAGAGCAGCGCCGGCACCATGTTGCGCAGGGCCTGGGGCAGGATGATGTACAGGTACATCTGTGGTGCCGAGAACCCCTGGGAGCGGGCGGCCTCGTACTGGCCCGCCGGCACGCTGGCCAAACCGCCGCGGACGATCTCGGCCACCGAGGCCGCGGTGAACAGCGTGAAGGCGAGCACCGCCGCGGGCAGGGGCGGCAGCTGGGCCACGAAGAACGTGAACATGATCCACAGAAGCAGCGGGGTGTTCTTGAACAGCTCTACGTAGGCGATGGCGAAGCCGCGCAACAGGCGGGAAGAGGATCCGCGCATGATGGAGATGACGGCGCCGAGCACGATAGAGCAGGCGATGGCCAGCGCCGAGATGATGAGGGTGAGCCCGAGCCCTTCCAAAAGGAAGCGGATGTTCGTCCAGGTGAGCAAAGCGGCGATGTCGCTCATTTCCGGCCTCCTCTCCGGCCCTTGCCCCTGCGACGGCCACCGGTGCGACCCATGGCGCCGCGCACGCGGGCGAGCCCTCGGCGGTTCCGCGGCGTGCGGGGCGCCACCGTGCGGCGGTCGGGCCACGCCGGGGCGTCGATGCCGTAAAGTTCCGCATACGTGAGGTAGCGGCCCTTGTCCGCCACCGGGGGCACCAAGGTGCTCGTGCCTTCCACCATGGTCGTCACGCCTGCGGCCATGGCCTGGGCGGCCGCATGCCCGGTGATGTCGTGGGTGCCCGGGGTCACTTCCACGGCATCGGCCGCAAGCTCCTCGGTGGCGTCGCCGGTGGCCACATGGCGATGGGTGCCCATGCGCCTCTCCAGGTACACGGCGGCCCGGGAAAGCGGGAAGCAGATGGCGAAGTACAGCACGGCGGCGGCCACGTAGGCCGGCCCGTAGTAGCTCGTGTCGCCGGCGAAGGAGTTCGCGAAGTACATGAGCTCGCCGCCGGCGATGAGCGCGAGCACGGAGGTGTTCTTCACAAGGTTGGCGGCCTGCACGGCCAGAGGCGGCAGGATGATGCGCATGGCCTGGGGCAGGATGATGAGCGTCATGGTCTGCACGGGAGAGAACCCCTGGCTTTTAGCCGCCTCGAACTGACCGCGGTGCACCGAGCCGATGCCGCTGCGCACCACCTCCGACATGTAGCCGCCGTGATAGGCGCCGATAGCGATGACGCCGATCCAGAACGAGGCGATGGTAAGCCCGAGCAGCGGGAACACGGCGTAGAGCACGAACACCTGCAAAAGCAGCGGAATGTTCTGCACCGTCTCCACGTAGACGCGCGTGAGGGCGCGCAGGATGCGGAAGCGCGACACGGCGAACACACCGAAGACGAAGCCCAGAACGAGCGCGATAACGAGGGCCAGCGCCGAGATGGCCGCGGTCATGCCGAAGGCGGCCAGGATGTCGGGCCAGCGCGCAAAGAGCGCCTCCCACTTGTAGGGCGCGAAGATCTCCGTCATCGGGACGCGCCCCCTTCCGCGGCCGCCCCATCGTCGGCCGGATCCCCCTCCCCCAGGCCCGTGCCGCCGGCTTCCTGCTCGGCTTCCACGTCCGCCTCCGTGACCAGCGACAGGCCCCAGCGCTCCTTCAGCGCCCTAAGCGTTCCGTCGGCCTCCATGGCCGCGATGGCCTCGTCGACGGGCTCCGAATACTCGCCGCCCTTCTTCGTGGCCACGCCGTACTCCTGGGGCGCGAACTGCGTCGGCAGCAAGTAGGTGCTGTCGTCCTGGTAGCCCAAAAGAATGGAGCTGTCCACGGAAAAGGCGTCCACGCGCCCGGCCACGAGCGCGATCTTGATCTCGGGATAGGTGGCGTACTCGGCGAACTTCAGCGTGATGCCCGCCTCGGCAGCAGCGGCCCCCAGCTTGTCCTTGGTAGTGGCCGACAGCGCCACGCCCACGGTCTTGCCATCGAGGCCCGCCAGATCGGTGATGCCCGACTTCTTCAGCACGAGCACGCCGATGTGATCGATGTAGTAGGGCCGCGAGAAGTCGTAGGTCTTCTTGCGCGCGTCGGTGATGGTGAAGGTGGCGAGCGTTGCGTCCAGGGTGCCGTTGTCCAGCATCGCCCCGCGCGTGGTCACGTTCACGCCAACGATCTCCAGGGCGTTCGCATCGCTTTTGAGCCGTGCGGCCAGCTCGCGGGCCACGTCCACCTCCAGCCCCTCCACGCTTCCCGTCTCGGGGTTCTGGAACCCGAAGCCGGGCACGTCGATCTTCGTGCCGATGCGCAGCACGTCGCCCGCAGGCGCGCAGCCGGAAAGCGGCAGCACCGCGCCACCCAAAGCCGCGCCCGCCACGGTAGCGCCGGCCAACCGCACAAAGCCGCGCCGCGTGAGATACGTCCCGCGCATCCCA
>OLOA01004148.1_pt1 | contig 11203 bp, 20 predicted proteins | sample 1672201 | NCBI WGS metagenome assembly OLOA01 (sample SAMEA3136658, study PRJEB25190) | human gut metagenome
GTCTTTCGTGTGATCAGGCACAGTTTGGAATGCACTTTGTATCCGTCCAGGCCGTAAACCACGCGGCATCCGGCCTCTTCCAGTCTTCTGGACCATTCGATGTTATTTTCCTCGTCAAAGCGGGCTTTCAGCTCGATCATGACAAAAACTTCTTTGCCGTTTTCAGCTGCTTCGATCAGCGCTTCCACGACCTTGCTGTGACGGGCCAGCCGATAAAGGGTCATTTTAATAGAAACGACATCCGGATCGCTGGCAGCCTCATGAAGCATATTTAAGAATGGACGAATCTGTTCGTATGGGAAAGAAAGCAGGACATCATGTTTTATGATCTGCGGTATCAGCGGTTGGGATTCGTCCAGCATCGGACTTTTTTGCGAAACACGTTTTGGATAAAACAGATCCGGCTTATGACGGAGCGTGTCCTGGATGACGCTGAAAAATGACATATCCATTGGAATCTGACAGTAGAAAGTCTGTTTGCGCTCAATGCCGAGCTGTGTACAGAGTCTGTCAAGGATGGGCCCGTCAATTTTGCGTGTATATTCCAGACGGACAGGAGTCAGTTTCTTTCTCCGCTTAATGATATCCACCATGTGTTCACGATAATCCAGATCTTCATCATAGATGCTGTCTGCATCGATATCGGCGTTTCTGGTGATACGGATCAAAGATTTTTCGCCAATCCGGTAATTCGGGAATACTTTGGGAAGGTAATGAAGAATCAATTCTTCTGCCAGTATGTAGGTTCCTTTTCTTCCGGGGATACTGATGAGTCTGTTAAAGACGCCTGTATTGCATGGAACGATGCCGATTTTGTTCTTGTCGTTTTTGGTTTCAAGGACAGCAAGGGCATAGATGGCTTTATTATTCAGAAATGGGAAAGATTGTTTTTTGCCGACGACAAAGGCGGACAAAAGCGGCAGCATTTCATGTTCAAAGTAAAGCTGCAGATCTTTCTCTTCAGCTTCTGTTGTCATCTGGAAATTAATCAGTCGGATTTGCTGTCTCTCCAGTTCATCCATCAGATCATCATAGATGTGATTTGTGCTGCGCATCATACGCGTAACCTGTCTGAGCACCGCATCAATCTGTTCTTCTGCGGTCATGTAGGTTTTATTTTCCCGGACATCTTCGTCCAGCAGCTTCTGATCGATCAGAGAGCCGACGCGTACCATAAAGAATTCGTCAAGATTGGACTGGTAAATGGAAAGAAAATTCAGCCGTTCACATAAAGGATTGTTTTTGTCAGCGGCTTCTTCCAGAACGCGTTCATTGAATTTCAGCCAGGATAATTCTCTGTTCTCATAGCATTCTTTTGTATTTTTACTCATTTTGTGATAGCTCCTGTATGTATGATAAATTGAATTTTATTTCTTACCCATCATAATGGAAAATACATGCGGGAACTATCTTTTTTGGATGTAATTGATGTAAAATTTATGTAATCTTGGCAAAAAAATGCCGATGACAGTCAAATCCCGTCATCGGCATGGTGTATGTTGATTATTCTACAAGGACGTCTTCAATCTCTGATTGAAGTGTCTCTTTCAGGTGCTGTTCCTCATCCAGCATGCGTTCCAGTTCTTCGAGAACGGACTCAATCTCGGTTTTAATCCCTTGAACCTGTTCTTTGGATTGCTTGATACGCTTTTGAACAGCCAGATCTGCAAAGATGCAATCAAAAAAGTAATCTGCAAAACGCAGGAAATCATCTGTGTTGACATGAACATCTGTCTGAACGGAGATATCAGTCAATTCTGTGTTGAAGTGTCTGAGATCCATCTGGAGTTCGGTAATATAGCTCTGGGCATCGTCCAAGTTGCCGTGTTTGGCTGCTGTGCTGAGTAAACCGCCGCCGAGGATATCCCATGTGCCCCATGCTTCTGCATTATCAAGCTTGCTAAGTACACAATCTGTTGTAAAAGCGGCTTTCTGTCCTGCTGAAATAGCTTCCTGAAGTTCTTTGATACGGCTGCTGCAGGCAGATATCTGTTCATCGAGATGGAGCAATCTGTCCGCTTTGTCTGAATTCCTGAGACGAATCTCGTCCTCTCTTGCCTTCAACAATTTATTGTAGGTTGCTTCGCATCCCTTCAGATAATCCAGTTCCTTGACATATGTATGGATATGATACTGAATGGCCTGTAATTCCTGATTCGCGGCTTCGTACTTCACGGAGGCCGCATAAGCTTCCTTCTGTTCCTTTGTCATCTTCTCGTCGATTTTTCCGATGAGACTGTAAAAAAGAGCTGTCAGACCTCTGTCTTCCAGCCGGTCCACATCCTTCTGCTCATCTTCCTTCTCCTGTCGCAGTTCTTCAACCTTTTCCTTCTGCTCTTTTTCCTGAACATACAGATTGTCAAGCATGGATGTCAGATGTGCCTTTCTGCCAATCTGTTCTCTAAGTTTCTGAAGCTGTTCCCTGTCTACGTCCATATATAATCCTTTCCTTTTTGTAGTATATGAAATAATATCCTGATACCATGTTATCTCTATGGCATCATACCGCTCCATTATAACACTTTATGATACGGGTTGTCTATGAATTTTCGGTTTTATCCGGGAATCGAAAATAAAAAGTACATTACCTGCATAGGACATGCAGTGTAATGCACTTGAAAAATTATTGTAACTGTTCAGAGTCAACCTCCAAAATGCTACGCATTATGTCGGGGTGGCTCTGAACAGTTACAGATTATTTTATAAACATCGCATCCCCGATTGCTACGGTACCGCATCTAAATCGTACTTTTGTAATCGGTGACACCTCCATTATATTACTTCCTTTGCGCCTCTTTGTCAATTATGCAAACGGAAGTTCATCCTCTCCGGACACATCCATGAATCCATCATTTCCTGTTTTCGGGTCCTCTGTGCCGCCACCTCCGGTATTCTGCTGGCTTGCCGACTTGCTTTCTGCAAATTCCTGTTCCTCTGCGACAATGTCTGTCGTATATACTTTTACACCATCCTTATTCGTATAACTTCCCGTCTGCATTCTTCCAGTCAAGATAATCTTTGTTCCTTTATGCAAGTACTTCTCTGCAAATTCTCCCTGCTTTCCAAAAGCTACGCAACCGATGAAATCAGCAGATTCTTCTCCATCTTTCTTGAACCTCCGGTCAACCGCCAGCGTGTATCGTGCTACCGTCATCGGGTTGCCTCCCTGTGAATATCTGACTTCTGGATCTCTAGCCAAACGTCCTAACAATATAACTTTATTCATTTTTCTCCTCTATAAGTTTACAGACATTCCGTACTTATTGGCGATTCTACGGTTATAGCCATCAGTACTCCCCCCCCGATTGTGACATAGGCAGTCTTACGATTATTCAGTTTAATGTCTACCGGGGCTCCGCAATGCAAACAGTTTTGCGTATATACCGATGTCTGTAAATTAGTCTTATACCGGTATTCTGCTCCGCACTTGCATCGGAGATATAATGGTCGCAAATTCTCCAAGCGAGTTTCGTGTCCGCACTCGCATCTGTAGGATTTCAGTTCTTTCTTTGCACAAAATCCTTTAACCTTGCCACATTTTTCACACTTGATAAGCAGGAACCCTGTATATCCTTCTTCGTCGCCTTTGTGTTCGTATGGCTCAGCAACCTCTACGTCATCTGGTTTCTTTTTTCTCCATGCGGATCCGAAAAGCTTGTCCACTCTGGTCTGTTTCTGCCTTTCAATATACTCTTTGATGGATTCATTCGGCTTTTCCACTTCCAGCTCATCTGCTTTGTTTTCCATCTGCGGTTTATCAGCATCTTTTTCTTCTTTCAGGCTATTTTTTGCCTGTTTCGATGCTTCTCTAAGAACATCCCACACGCTTTCCTCTGACATCTGGAACACATTTTCTCCGAATCCACTAATAATTTTAACTTCCATCGCTTTTCTGTCCTTTCTTGCTTTACTATATCTGTTCAATGACGCTGTTCGCATCGTCCAGGTATCCATATGCTTCGTCTATCATCTCAATATATCCATTCATTTCTTCCCCACGCTCTCCGTACTGGAACTGCTCTGGAAGATTTTTGTAAGCTTCTTCCTCTTCGCTTTTGACTTCTTCTAAAATGTCTTTGGCCTGGCATATCAAATCGAATGCCGTTCCTAATTTCTTTCTTCTCTGCTTATTCATCTCTATTTCCTCCAAATTTTCTTTCGATGCTTTCCATAATTGAGTTCAACCGGCTTTGGCCAATTCCTTTCGTCTCACTGATCGCTTTCCGAACTTCTGAAATATCTATCCCAGGAACCGACTTTCTGCCCTCTTCATATGCTGTCATATAAAGATTCTTGCAGAACGATTCAAATTGCTGCCGATCCATTTTCTTAACTCTCTTGTAATCTTCTCTCCGGAGCAGATATCCTGCCCCGGTTGTCATGTTTTTTGCTTTGTTCATGCTCTTGCACCTCTACTTTGCTAGCTTCTTCATCGTCTTAAAGAATTTCTTCATGCTCTTCATAAACTTCTTCATCCCAGCCACCTCCTTACGCAAACGGTATACGGCTATCGAACCAGCCTCCGTGTTTCTCAATTATCTGCTCGATCACTTCAACTGGAACGTAAGCATAAACACTGTCTGTTGGAGTCTCCGGATCTTCTTCTGCATATGGCATCAGCAGTTCTTCTTTTCGGTTCGGAAAGCTAACCTCGCACGCTGTGTATTCTCCACTCTCAAGATTTTCTCTTGGTGCACTGTACGATCCGCTTCCAGCCTGCACGCTCATTTCAAATCCGTCTTCGCAAAAGATATGAGGACTAAGAACGTACACTCCCCCATACACCAATTCGTAGGTTTCACATAGAAAATCTTTCAGACAATCATACTTTCTGAATTTTTCAGCCGGCATAGTAAAGTCCGTCCAGCAGTTGCCTCTGTACTGCCAGATGCCTTTTCCATATCTAACAAACGTAGCATATGTATCGCTTTGTTTCCCTGTCTTTGGGTTCCGAGCATAGTTATGTGGTTCTCCTACCTGGAAATATCCCCTTCTCATTGTCCGTGGTGGAAGGATGTCCAGGAAGTAATCCGCTACTCCCTGGTCTACCATATCTCCCGGCTTACAATATTCATCCCAACTGTTGCAGCCACTCTTGTGCCACCCTTCGATTGTCTTTAGCTCTTCTCTTGCCATTACTCATTCTCCTTTTCAAATTCTTTCATCGTTGGTCTTTTTCCATCCAGGTCATCCCAGGTATACGGCTTATGATTTTCACTTTCCCATTGCGCTTTGTAGCAATCTCTGCATACGCAAAATCCGGAAAGCCATCTCATTTCTCCCCAGTATTCCGGCTTTTTACAGCGTCTGCATATTACTATGCGTTTATTCTCATCCATACTTAACACCCCTCTCTTTCTCTAATTTCTGTCGAAGCCTTATCCAGAGCTTTCAGCATTACCGGTGACGCTTTCAGTTCTTCCCAGGTCAATCCTAGGCAATCCAGCGTATCCTCAAGATCTCCGGTGTATCCATACTCATGGTTATCCAGCTCATACAGGAACATCTGGTACAAGAATCCTGTCCCATCCGTATCCGACTGCTTAGCCGCTTCCAGTTCCGCAGCGTGTCGATCAACAACTTCGTGGAAGTGTTTATGGTCTTTCCTCTGGATGAAGCCACCACCTGGAATCCGATAAAGCTTGTCCTGGTCCTTCTCCGGATCAAGCCCCCACTCTTCCATCATTCCTCTAAACTGCTCCATCGAAAATGCAAACCCTAACGGCAGTTCGTTGAACTCTTTCTGCTGTCTATCTCTTAACTCTCTGTAGCTTTCCACCCTACTTCTCCTCCAATCCGATTTCATGTCTCACGGTAAACTCACCTTTTCTCAGTCTTACAAGCTCCCATCCGGTATCATACACGTTGAATGCTACATACCCGTCTGCGCTGAAGCTCAAACTTCCAAGGTTCTCCATGTCTCTGTCCTCTAAAAGCTTCTGTAATGCCTCAATATGAGGGATTGCTTCTTTGCAGAACTCCTTAAACTCTGCTTCGTTAAATTTCTTTTTGCTCATGTCTGTTTCTCCTTTCATCTCTCGCAGTAATTTGCATCAATAACTTTTCCATCGCTGTATGCAAATAAGTCATAGCAGAACCATCTAACACCTCTTTTCTTTACAAACCAGACAATTCCAAACCGGTCAATGTAACATCTGTTATCTTTGCTCACCTGGCAAGCAGAAGCATCCCGGTTGTAATAAGCATTCCAGAACAGTTCATGTAACTCATTCCCTATTCTGATCTGGTCTGGCTCCGGAAGCTCTTGATACTGATCTTCCGGCATTGCGAGTCGGCTGATTCTTTCTTCCCTTTTCTTTCTTGCCAGTTTAGCTTCCTTGCCGTATGTGCTTTTCCACAGGCGATATGCTTTTTCTTTTGACATGTGATTGCAATCCATGTAAATCTGCTCAATCTTCAAGAACTGCTCATATGTCTTTGAATTTTCCGGTGCTCCAGTTCCTTTCAAAAATTCTGAATACATCATCTGGTCTGTTCCTCCTTGTGATTTGTAATTGTTTATCGTGACGTTATCGTAATCTACATTTGCTTACTTTGTCAAGCAATGTTTTTACATGTTTTTCAATTTTATTTTTGTTTCTTCACGAACACAACTTTGTATCCCAAGGTGTCAACAATCTTCTCAAACTTCGTGAGTCTCATGTCTCTTCTGAGAGAATCATTCAGTGTCTGCCGGTGGATCCCCATCTTCTTTGCCACCTCTGCTTGCGTGGTGTTCTCTTCAATCAGTCTTTTCAGCTGTTCATTTAACGACATTTCTTATCTCCTTCCGTCTTTATTTTCTTTTTTGGCTTCTATGCAGCCGGTTCCGAAGAAATATATGCTGTACATTCTTTTGGAACCGGTTATGCCTCAATATGGACTTCTTAATCGGTAGTACGCATTTGCATACTATCTGGTAAAAAAATTATCCGAAGATTTCCTCTCCGAACAATGCGTACTGGATAATTGCATCTGCACACTCTGCATCAATACAAGTTGTATCTATCGTATAGTATCTGTTGCTTACGTCTTTCTCAAGGCATTCGTATCCAGGATTCTGCAAATACATTTCAAGTCCTTTCATAAACTTTTCTTTGTTCAGCGTGTACCATTCTGTGTCTTCATCGTCAAACGGTTCGCAAACATGGATTTTCAGCTCTCCTCCTCTGGCAATCTGCTCATGCCCCCAGGATGCTACTCTCTTATCTTCCAGAACCTTAGCTGCATTGCACCAGTAAGTAATGCCACCTTCAAGCGCCGAACACATGATATCGTCTATGTCTTCCTCCGTAACAATAACTCTCTTCCCAGACTTCTCATGCTTAACCTCTCCTACAACCTTCATTTTCTCCATGCCTTGCTCCTTCTACTCTATTCTTCCCTGCTTTGTTTTCAACAATTCTTCATTCTGCTCTGCATACGAATAGTAACTGTCTTTTCCGATTATCACATGGTCTACAACCGGTATTCCGAGTAGTCCTCCTGCTTCTACCAGTCTTTTCGTCAGCAAATCGTCTTCTGATGATGGCGTGCAAATTCCACTTGGGTGATTATGTACAACTGCGATCCAATTGCACCCACTTACACATGCCCTAACAAAAAATTCCCTCGGCGTTGTCATGCAGTTGCAAACTGTTCCGTGTGCTACCTCGAACATCCCTATCACTTTACATTTTACGTTCAATGCTAGCATCCATACATGTTCTTCTGGCAAGTCTTCTGCATTGCATCCAGTCATAAACATTCGTGCTATTTTGTCTGGAGTATTCAAAAACTCGTCTGCATAACTGAATCCACTATTTTTCTTTGCCAGGACTGGCTTTCTTTCTTCATCAAGCAGCAGTTCATACTCAATTACTCTCATCCTTAATCCTCCCGGCAATCTTCGTAATCAATTCCAGCTACATCACAGATGCTTTCGTAGTCCGTGCCATTCTCATACATATTCTTAATCGTCTGGCCGTGAATCGTTCCGTCCCATATCTGGATCATCCGCTCGATTGCTTCATTCAATGCCTTGTTGCTTCTATCTGCCATTGTTTATACCTCCAACCTGTTAATATCTCTCTGCTGGTTCTTGACCGGGCAGTTGCTTACACAGCCACCTCAACTTCACCAGTTTCTCTGTTGTATCTATAGACTTCGTATCCCAGGATTTCTTCCGGTGCCACTTCATTGTCGTTTACTTCTTTGACTATCTGTCTCAACTCCTCAATTTCTGCTGTCGAAACCGGAACCGCCAGCAGCTCATGAATACTTGAAGGAAGGATGTAGAAATCTCCATTCATCTTCTCAGCTGCAATCTCAAGGTACTCTTTATAAAGCATGATATTTGCTCCACAAAACTTTCTAGCGTTCGTAAGCACATACATTTGAGGTCCGTCCGGTTCTTCAATCTCTTGGCCAACATTTACTCCAATCAGCTCATACATAACTTCATTCATCGTTCTTACAGAGAATCTGGACTTTTTGGTATTCTTCTTTGCAGCTTCATCCAATTCTTCGATGCTGATCTCCGATCTAGCCAGGTTTGCGTTCGTTAAAACATAACTCTTCATCTCATCATCATCCAAACTAATAACCGCTCTGTAGATTGCAACTAAATCTGCAATTTTCTTTCCTGGAATATCTTTAAGCTTTTCTGCGTTTCTCTCAGCATTCACAAGCTGATATTCTACGTGGTCCAGGATGAATTTTCTGTCAATCCACTTTTCTACATTCATCTCGATTTCCGGTGTTTCACTGTTTTGATACGTCTCAAACACTTTCTTTGCAGCATCTTCGACTGTCATGAAACCATCCTCCACTCTGTCTACGATTCCATCCACATAGAGTCTTGGGACAACCGTTTCTTCTGGCTTTCTGATTTCGATGCCTAACATCTTTACTCCGTTATTTTTTGTTGTCTCCTGTGCTGTTACTGAATATCCGCTTCCTGCGATTTCCTTTACTGCTCCAACTAATTCTTTTACGATTGCTTCTCTCATTTCAAAATCCTCCATTTTTCTTAATCTATTAGCAACCGGCTTACCAGTAATGCTCTTGTTCCTTGCTTTCTTTTTTGTAGCTGTCGGCTCATTGCTTACACTTTACAGGTAATGCCGTTTTTCTCCAAAACCACATACTTCAGATCTGCACATCCAAAAGCCATGTCCAACGCTGCCGGTATGGCTTCTGCTGTGCTTCTGAACTTATCTCTGAACAATTCCGTCAGTGTTATCATGCCACCATCGGAATTGGTCATCTGACTGTCAAGCTCGTACTGATCGTAGTAAATGTAATCTACATACCCGGCCTCTTCGTCTTCTTTCAGAAGATTGGTTCCTCCGCCTTCCCCAATTCTCAAAATCTGGTTTGCAGATGGCACATAGATAAATACATCTGCGTATCTTGTATCATTCATACTGCGGCCGCCTTTCTTTCTCTCTTCTTGATAAGTCTTACCGGGTACTGCGGCTGGTTTTCTCTGTATTCTCTGAGTCTTTCCATCCCTTCTTTTTTGGTATACTCTGTCAAGAGGTACTCCCAACCGCATCCGTAATTTCCTTCCAGCACCCAGGCATCTACTGTCTTTCTTACATACATGGCTTTTCTCTCCTTCCTACCACATTGTCTCGATTGCAATTTCATTGTAGAGAACATATCTCTGTGCCTCTTTAATGGTCTTGAATTTCAGAAGCTCCAGGAATGGTCCGTAACACAATCTCTGTCTTCCGTCTTTCTCAACTTCCAGATTGTATTTTTCTTCTCCTCTGATATCTTGCTTGCACATGTCGCTCACATAATATCTCTTTCCTGTGTTGCTCACGAATCTTCTTCTACCATTAACTGTCACTTTCGTGCCCTCCTTGTGATTTGTAATTGTTTATCGTGACGTTATCGTAATCTACATCTGCGTACTATGTCAAGCAATATTTTTACAATTGTGGATAAAAAAATTACAGCCACGCTTTATCCGTAGATAACGTGCTGCAAACTATCTTCAAATTCATCGTATCTCTTTTTCAGAATATCAAACACACAATAGAAAGACTGCATCTTCTCACTGGCATCCGCTGACAGGTAATCATAGTAATAGTTGTCCATCATCTCCATGAGACTTTTGATCTTGCCTGCTTCGATGACCGCATCCTCAAGGTCGAGACTCTTAGGAGACACGACAATCCTTCTGATATCCGCATGCTGCTTTTCTGCGCTTTCATGGGTAGATTCTTCCGTTTCGTTATTTTCTGACGAATCTGGAGTCATCTCGGACGCTTCTGTTGGTTCGTCTTCCTTTTTGGATCCCACTGTCGGAGCTAGTGCCGATTCTTCTACTGTCTCTTCAACAGGTTTTGGTGCCGCTTCTACCACTTCTTCAATGACCGTAGGTTTCTTCTTTTCTGATTTTGTCTGGCAGTCTGCTACATACAGGTCATACAGGATATTTACAACTCCCATTGCAAGTTTCATAGCACTCGGTCTGGCAATTCCCATTTCGCAGAACCTTGAAACGATTGTCATTGATACACCCTGCTTCACAAGGCTGTACTTGAAATCTTTGTCTTTTCTTCTCTTTGCGATTTCATCATACGTCTGTGCAATGATATCATCATCTTTCACGAACTGTTCTACCAGAGCCTTGATTTCTCTATCTGTCAGAAATCTTTTCCCGTTATTCTGCTTACCCAGTTCATTATGAGCATTGCAGCATTTGAGCTCCTGATGGACCATTTCATCTTCACAGCTGACAGTGTACTTTAATGGTCCTTCCTCTGGAGCTATTACAACTTCACAATTTCTGTAATGTTTCAATCTTCCCATCGTTTACTCCTTCCTCCTGGATTTCGGGCATAAAATTACAGCCACCTCAGTGACTGTAATCGTTTTCAATTCATATCTTTTTTCTGCGCAGTAAGTTCTTTCAGCATCATGAGACCAACTACCACTTCTACTGCACAAGTTAAAAGAATTACAACCAGAAGCTTTAGGCTCATTTTTGTTACCGCCCAAATGACAACCTCAATCAGCATGAGCAAAAACGCTGAATACTGGATTTTCTGTAAGATTCTAATTCTTGATTTCCGGATTTCTTTTTTCATCTCTGATTTATTCATTTACATTTATCCTCCTTTATGGTACAATCCGGGTAGCGAGGGAGAGGTCACTCCCAAGCTACCCGAACCGTTGGAACTGTTTGGAACAATTACTTAGAAATCGC
>OLOA01004177.1_pt1 | contig 11137 bp, 5 predicted proteins | sample 1672201 | NCBI WGS metagenome assembly OLOA01 (sample SAMEA3136658, study PRJEB25190) | human gut metagenome
ATAATAATAAATTTATATTTATAATACGGAATACTCTTCAACTGTTAGAATAGTTAAAAAATGAACAAGCTGCATTAGGGAGGTCCGTATGAAAAAAATATCTTTAAACCAGAATTGGCAGTTTGCCAAAGGAACCATAACAATGATGGAGTTAATGATGGGAGAGGCAGGAAATATAGAAAATATTGATTTGCCCCATGATGCCATGATTTATCAGGAAAGAACTCCGGCAACTGCGAATGCACATCAGACAGGATTTTATCCGGGCGGTGAATATACTTACATGAAAAAGTGGGAGATTCCGGAAGCGTGGAAGGGATGTACAGTTGTTTTGGAATTTGAAGGTGTTGCAGATACCTGCCGCATTTATATGAACGGGGATCTTGTAACAGAGCATGTGAATCCATATACAGGCATTTTTGCAGACGTCAGCGGTTATCTGAAGTATGGACAGGAAAATGAACTGAAAGTAGAAGTATGCAGTATAGAGCAGTCCAGCCGCTGGTATAGTGGCGCGGGGTTATACCGTCCTGTGTATGCATGGGTGGGAAAGACTGTGCATATTCCTGCTCAGGGGGTGCGTGTTACAACAAGAGAAGCTGACTGTGAGGCGGCAGTCGTGGAAGTAGAGGTTCCAATCTGTAATCGGGGAATGGTTTCCGAAACGGTACAGGTGGAAATTACATTGACCGGACCGAATGGGACGGAAGCAGCCGCAGAGCACATACCGGTAACTGTTTTTGGAGAAAGCACGCAGATGTGCTGTCAGCGTTTGCTTGTAGAACATCCTGCATTGTGGAGTGATGAAACACCAAATCTATACTCCTGCCGGATTACAATTTCTGAGGATGAGAATCCAATAGACAGTGTAAATATTTCAACAGGAATCCGTACACTTCGGCTGAATGCAAAACATGGGCTGTTAGTGAACGGTAAACCAACGAAACTGAGGGGAACCTGTATTCACCATGATAATGGGATTATCGGAGCGGCAACATTTCCGGATGCGGAGTATCGGCGCTGCCGCCAGATGAAGGAAGCCGGATTTAACGCTCTTCGAAGTGCACATCATCCGATGAGTAAGGCAATGCTGGATGCCTGTGATAAACTGGGGATGCTGGTGATGGATGAACTGAGTGATATGTGGACTCGGACAAAGAATCCCCATGACTATGCAAATTATTTTCCGACACATTGGAAGCAGGATGTGTGGGACATGGTGGAAAAAAACTATAATCATCCATGCGTGATTTTGTACTCGACCGGAAATGAGATTCCGGAGGCGGGCACTCCAAAAGGGGCAGAATGGAATCGGAGGATTCATGCAGAAATGAAACGGCTGGATGCCACACGCTATACGACGAACGGAATCAATGGTCTGATGGCAGGAAATGACCGAATGGGCGAAATTATGTGCCAGGCTACAGGGATGACTCCGGAGCAGCTTGAAGCGATGCAGCAGCCGGATGAGCAGAAGCGTGGAGGCGCAGATGAAATCAATGGGATGGCTGAGGTTATGGTGGGACCGCTGGCAGATGCGATTGCCACCAGTCCGATTCTGGAAGAAATGATAGGAGAATTTGCTGCGGCAAATGACATTGCCGGATATAATTATCTGACGGCATTACATGAAGAAGATCACATACGTCATCCGAATCGGGTTGTGCTTGGCACAGAGACTTTTCCGGCGGACATTGTTCATTTGTGGGATATCGTAAAGCGCAATCCACATGTGTTAGGAGACTTTACATGGACCGGATATGATTATCTGGGAGAAGCCGGATGCGGTATATTCCATTATAATGGAGGAGTGAATTTTTCAGCGCATTGGCCGGACAGACTGGCAGGTATCGGTGACATTGATATTCTTGGTGATCGTAAACCAATCAGTTATCTGCGGCAGGCAGTGTTCGAAATTGGTCATGCACCGTCTATCGGTGTACTTCGGATGGATAAGGCAGGAATTGAAGTTGGAAAGACACCGTGGATGTGGAAGGATAATCTTGCAAGCTGGACATGGCCGGGATATGAAGGGGAAACAGCAAGTGTGGATGTTTATGCCAATGCAGATGAAGTAGAACTGTTCTTGAATGGGGAAAGTCTGGGACGAAAGTCGATTGGCGGAGTATATGTTGTGACGTATGAAGTACCTTATCATCCGGGAAAGCTGGAGGCAGTCAGTTATCTGAACGGGGCGGAGGCAGGCCGGACTGTCTTACAGACAGCAGGGAAAGCGGTGAAGCTTAAGGTTGAAGCTGACCGGAATGAACTTCCTGCTGACGGAGAAAGTCTTACTTTCGTAAAAATCAGACTGGAAGACGCAGCAGGAAATTTCAATCGTCGGGAAAGTGCAGCAGTTACAATTAAGGTAGAGGGATGTGCTGCATTGCAGGGATTTGGTAGTGCAGACCCGAGCTGCGAAGGAAGTTACCAGTCTCATACATGGAATACCTATGACGGCAGTGTAATGGCAGTAATCCGGGCTGCAAAATGTCCGGGGGAGGCAATCGTAACCATTTCAGCAGTAAATTTTGCAGAAGAAAAACTCGTTTTGAACATCAAATAGAAAGAAGCCCCGTCTGGTATATTAGTAGATTTTATGGGTCTGATTCCGATACTGTGTCGGAGTCAGACCATATTTTTTCTTAAATACAGTCTGAAAGTAAGCCTGACTGGAAAAACAAAGATAGTTACTGATTTCACTTAATGTCTTATCCGAATACGTCAGGAGACTTTTTGCCTCTTCCAGCTTACACCGCATAATGAAGCTGCAGACATCGAAGCCGAGCTCTTTTTTGAACTTGTTTGTCAAATAAGAGCGGCTTCTTCCGATATGCTCAGCTACATCGCCAACCCGAATGGATTCGTTGATGTGGTGAGTAATAAACTGAATACATTCAAATATTTCCAGAGACATTCCCTGAGGAATTTTATTTTGCGAAACCCGTTCCGTAAAATCAATCAGCATAGAATAAGACAAGGTTTCAATGTGGGAAATATTCTGCAGCTTTTCACATTCACGGATATATACATCGGCAAGCTGGTAAGCCTGTTCCATATCCATTCCTCCGGCAATGGCACTTCTTGTAACAATTGCGACAGTTGTAATGAAAACATTCTTTTCCTGCCGGAGGGAGTTGTCAGCCATAAGACCACCTGATAATTTGGAGGGGGTGTTTAACAATGTTTTCATTTTTTCGACGTCTCCATTTTGAATATACTGCAAAAGTTTCTGTTCAAACTGGTAGGTATTATGAAAATGCTGTTCTTCCTTTGCATTCATCACCTGATTGGAATGTACATTGGAAAACTCGCTGATGCTGCTTGTGTTTTCTAGATTAAAATGCTGTCCAACAGAAATATATTCATCGTTGAAACACAGGTGAAGCCAGGCAAGTGTCTGGAGAAACTGGTTAAAGGAAATCTGAGGAATATTGACCAGAAATTGGAGTATATCCGGTTTGTGTTCCTGACTGATTGCCCATTCCTGCATGAAAGTGCGAAGTGTAAGATCTGAAATAGGTGTGCTGAATACAGGACCAATGATGATTACGCAATCAGCATGCTCCGGCTTTATATAACCATAATAGCCGAAGGACTGCGCGATAAAATAGTCCGGGTTTTTTGTGAAATGTCGGAAACCGGACAGGATGCCTTTAAAAACAGACGGGTCTTCCAAAATCGAAGGAAAGGAACAGTCATCGTCGGGTGAAGCGTGGTAATAGCCAATCGGTATGGAGGTTGATGCATAAAATAATTCACAAAATGCCTTTAAATCAGTAATCATGGAAGACTCCTTTCCAGGTAAAACCGTACTTTTAAACTCTCTTTGAAATGGATGTAATACTAATTATAAGGCGTTCTATTTATAAAAACAAGGACAAAATTGAAATATTGTAATCAATATTGTAATACAAAAATCATATGATTTGATATTTTATAGATAACTCAATGAAAGTATTTAAAAGGAGGACTCAACATGGGAATGGAAGATTTTTGGGAACAGCTTCCGACAGGAAAAGAAGATAAACCATTGCTTTTTGAAATGGGACCGCTGGAGTACGATTTTCATGATATTGACGGATTGTATTTTATGCTGGATCGTCGACTATCCGGCTGTCTGCTTATGATGTGGGCAAAGCCGATGAATCCGGATATTCAGGGAACCGTCACCTTAGATAGCAGGGTGGTATCCGGCTGTATCAACCAGTATATGGAAGTTATGGGGAATATGTGGGTGCTTGGAATTCCGCTTCGTGGACTTGTGACAGAGTACGGTCGGGAATATCAACTTCACGTGGAAGGTTTTGTGGATATGGATGGGAATGAGATGAATCCGCAGGATTTTACGGTCAGAGGTGTGGAAAAAGTGAAACCGAAGCCGGAAGATGCAGCACATGAACAGATTGCACTGGAAGCCGCCAGGGAGGGAATCGTTCTTTTGAAAAATGAGGCAGAAGTTCTTCCGCTGAAGAAGGGAACGGTATTGAATCTGTTTGGCAGAGGTATTCACGAATTTCGTATCGGAGCAGTGGGGGCAGGCAAAATCAATCCTCGCTACAGTGTTAATTTTGTGGAGGCTGTCAGGGAAGGAGAAGCTTATTCACTGAATGAAGAACTGGTTGAATTTTACGGCTGCGACAGGGATGAGATACCGGGGGACGAGATGTTGATGCGTGCAAAGAAATTGTCCGATACGGCAATCGTGTTCCTGACACGTGCAGCAGGAGAAAACCAGGATGCTTCCACGGCGAAAGGGGAATACTATCTGAGCGAGGCTGAAGAAGCACTTATTGCAAAAGTAACGGATACATTTGCAAAGACAATTGTGATTTTAAATGTCGGATATCCGATTGATGTGACATTTGCAGAAAAGTATGCAGTTGCAGGACTTATATATTCGGGATTTGGTGGAATGCTTGCAGGACCGGCACTTTTGGATATCCTGAGCGGGGCTGTAAATCCGTCAGGGAAGCTGCCGGATACATGGGCAAAGGATTATTTTGATATTCCGTCGTCGAAAAATTTCTATGACTGTGTGGATAAAACACGTCTGACAGCAGATGAAAATATATATGTGGATACTTGTTACGAGGAAGACATTTATGTAGGATATCGTTATTTTACAACATTCAGGAAAAAAGCGGCGTATCCGTTTGGCTACGGATTAAGTTATACGGAGTTTTGTATCAGGCAGGAGAATATTCGATTTGACGGGGAAGTACTGGAACTGGATGTATATGTGAAGAATGTCGGGGAAAAAGCCGGAAAAGAAGTTGTTCAGGTTTATGTAGGCAAACCGGAATCAGAACTGGAGCAGCCGGAAAAAGAACTGGTATTCTTTGAAAAAACAAAGGAACTGCTTCCGGGAGAGGAACAGAAGATTTCGGTTCATGTTCCGGTGAAAGTATTGACTTCATATTCGGAAGAAAAAGCGGCGTATATTTTATCAAAAGGATATTACCGTATTTATGTGGGAAACAGTATTGAAGCAGCGGAATGCGGCGGATTCGACGAAGAAGAAACAAGAATAATCAAACAGGTAACCAACCTGCTTTGCTGCGATTGCAAATTTACAAGATTATCCAAAACAAATCCGGATGATACATGGCCGACAGGAGCGCATTCCGGAGTGGTCAAAAATAAGTTGACATTTTTGCCTTATGAGAAGAGGAAACATTATCCCGCAAAGTTTGATATGGAGAAACCAAAAGAGAAGGTAACATTTGATGCTGTAAGAAAAAATCCGTCACGTGCGGCTGAGTTTGTGGCACAGATGTCACCGGAGGAACTTGCCCGCATCAGCGTCTGTGCCTCGGCTGGGTGGGGAATGGAAGGTATTGGTGAGGCAGGTCGTGTGTTTCAGACAGAAGGATATGATTTGCCGGACTTTCCGGTGAGCGATGGAAACAGCGGAGTCAATCTGAACATCAAAAATATTGGAATGCCGTCAGGCGTTACAATCTGTGCTTCGTTCAATAAAGAATTATCGGAAGCAATCGGGTGTGTAATCGGGGAAGAAGCGAAGACATTGGGCATGCCGCTGGTTCTTGCCCCGGCATTTAATATTCACAGAAATCCGCTAAATGGACGACAGCCGGAATATTTTTCGGAAGATCCGTATTTGTCCGGTGTCATGGCTGGATTTTATGCAAAAGGATTGGAAGGAGCCGGGGTCGGAGGCTGCTATAAACATTTTATCGGGAACAACTGTGAATCTTCCAGAAAGCGAAATCAGAGTCTGATTTCCGAACGTGCAATCCGGGAAATTTATTTTCGGACTTTTGAATATGCGATGGATGTTCATATGCCAGCCAGCTTTATGACGGCGTATAATGCGGTAAACGGCTGCCCGACAGCAGCGGATGAAGAACTTCTACAGGGGCTTCTCAGAGAAGAAAATGGGTTTGCCGGTTTTGTAATGACGGATTGGACAACCTATGACAGTGTAGATGTGGCAGCAATGGTACAGGCGGGAAACTGCTGGATTACACCGGGCTCTAATGATGATACATATACCGGTCAGATAAAGAAAGGATTGGAGAACGGTACCATAGACACGGCAAGACTTCAGGAGAATGTTACCGCTCTGATTCGTACAATGGCAAAATTTTCATAGAATAGAAAGAATCAGAAAAACAAAAAGAAAGAGAGGAAATGTATATGATTCGTGATTTGACAATAGAATACAGAAAAAATCCGATAGGAATCGATGAGAAACCACGTTTCTCATGGAAGCTGGAGAGTGAAAAGCAGGATGTTGTGCAGACAAGCTACCAGATTCAGGTTGTCAGCGGAGGCCAGCTTATGTGGGACAGTGGCCGGGTGGAAAGCGACCAATCCGTTCTGGTGCCATATAAGGGTGCTGCATTGAAAGAGATGACTGTTTATCAGGTGCAGGTCAGTGTATGGGATAATTGCGGAGAGCTGGGACAGGTGACAGGAAACTTTGAAACCGGTTTGATGAGAGAAGAAAACTGGAATGCAAAATGGATTACCCATACACTTCCGGCTGAAGAGACTGCATGTCCGGTATTTGTCCGCAGCTTTTCTCTGGACAGACCGGTGAAGAGAGCAAGGCTGTATGCGACCGCCTGTGGTGTATATGAGGCACTTATTAACGGAAGGAAAACAGGAGACTTGTTCATGGCTCCGGGCTGGACATCTTATCATCACCGACTGCAGTATCAGACTTATGATATTACGGAACTCCTGGAAAAAGATAATGAGATTACGGTTACTGTAGGAAACGGGTGGTATAAGGGAGAACTCGGGTTTGATGCAAGACCGAATATTTACGGCGACAGAACGGCTTTGCTGGCAATGGTGCGTATCGAGTACGAAGACGGGGAAACTATCTGCATCGGCACTGATACGGACTGGCATGTGGAAACAGGAGAAATTCTGTTTTCCGAGATTTATCACGGTGAGATACAGGATTATACAAAAGAAAGAAGGCAGGTGGGAAAGGCAGTTCTGTTTGAACATACGGATGATATCGGGCAGATTGTGGCGCAGGAATCCGAGCCGGTCCGGGTAACGAAACGGTTTGATGTAAAGGAAAGGATCGTGACTCCAAAAGGAGAATTGGTGTTTGATTTCGGACAGAATATGGCAGGACTGGTAGAAATACGACTTCCAAAACTTATGGAAGACAGATTAGTTATTCGATATGCAGAAACACTGGATAAAGATGGAAACTTTTATACAGAGAATCTGCGGACGGCAAGATGTACAGATACATTTATATACGGAGAAAAGCAGGTGGGAATGCTTGTGATGCCGCACTTCACTTTCCACGGATTCCGTTATATTTGTGTGGAAGGCGCAGGAACGGAAACAGAGGCATCGGATTTTACGGCATGTGCAATGCACACAGACATGCAGCCGACAGGAACATTCACATCCGACAACACGTTGGTTAACCAACTGCAGAGTAATATACAGTGGGGACAGAGAGGCAACTTCCTCGATGTTCCGACAGACTGCCCACAGAGAGATGAACGGTTGGGCTGGACCGGAGATGCACAGGTATTCTGTGGTACAGCCTCCTACAATTTTCACACAGCACTATTTTTCCGAAAATGGCTGCGGGATATGGCGGCAGAGACCAATCCGGAGTGGGGCGTACCTCATGTTGTTCCGAATATTCTCGGAAATCAGGCGGGAGCAGCGGCATGGAGCGATGCTGCGACAATCATTCCGTGGACGATTTATAAGGTTTACGGGGATAAAGAGATGCTTGCGGAGCAATTCCCGATGATGAAGAACTGGGTGGATTATATACATGCGAGAGTCTCGAAAAACGGATTGTGGCAGAGTGGATTCCAGTATGGAGACTGGCTGGCACTGGACATAGAATCCGGAAGCACCGACCGGACAGGCGGAACGGACAAATATCTGGTGGCAAATGCTTATTACGCATATTCGACCAGGATTGTGCGGGATGCTGCGGATGCATTGGGGTATGCAGAGGAAGCAAAAGCATACGGTGACTTATATGAAGAAATAGTAGAAGCCATTCATGTGGAATACGTGACAAGAAGCGGACGAATGGTCAGCGAGACACAGACAGCCTGTGTGCTGATGCTGTACTTTGACTTGATAAAACCGGAATTTCGTGATCGTATTTTGGAGACATTGGAGTTGAATATCGGGGCACACCATAATCATCTGACGACAGGTTTTGTGGGTACACCGTATCTGTGTCATTGTTTGTCAGAAAACGGTCTTCATGGGTTGGCGGATGAGATCTTTATGAAAGAGGATTTTCCGGGCTGGCTCTATGCAGTAAAGAAAGGCGCAACGACAATCTGGGAGCGTTGGAATTCCATTCTGCCAAATGGGGATTTTGACGAATCAGGTATGAACTCCCTGAACCATTATGCGTACGGTTCGATTGGAAGCTGGCTGTACGAAAAAGTTGCAGGAATACGCTGTATGGAACCGGGATATAAGAAAATACGGATTCAGCCGACGCTGACAAAGGGAATGACAGAGGTGTCCGCAACTTATGAATCCATATATGGAACAATCGTAAGTGCATGGAGCTGCAGAGAAGGAAAAATCTGCGTGGACGTGCAGATTCCGGCGAATACAACGGCAGTTATCCAGCTTCCGGAGAAAGAAGCGGAATTTACGGTTGGTTCCGGCAGATATCATTACGAGTACAAGACGGATACCAATCTGAAATTCGAGAAATATTCGTTGGAGTCAACACTCGGAGAGTTGGTCGCCGAAGAACTTGGCCGCAGTATGTTTGAAGAAATGGTGCCGGGAATGCTGGAAGACCCGCTGATTAAGTTTGCATTGTCCATGACCATATCCGATCTGCTTATGCAGGATGCGCAGGCAAAGCCAATGTATCTGGCAGTCATTGATGCGCTGAACGCTGCAAATTCAAAATTATAAAAAATAAGCTAAAATTAAAATACGTACAATTAGGAATGTGATATTTTAAGCTTACAGGATATCAAGAAAAAATGTGATACGAAATGAAGGAGGAACACAATGAGTAAAAAACCATTAGGAAAGGACAAATTCGGCGTTCAGAAAGTAATGCGCGTGAAGGATTACTTCGGAGACGCTACGGGACAGTTCGCATTGAATGCGATGTCCACACTGGTAGGACAGCTTACATACTTCTATACGGATAAGGTTGGTATGGCTGCCGGGGCGATTGCAACAATGTTTATTGTCTGTAAGATTATTGACGCATTTACAGACCTGATTATGGGAAATATCATTGACCATACAAAACCGGGAAAAGAAAAATATCGTCCGTGGCTTTTGAAAGCGGGAATTCCGGCAGGTATTGTAATGGTTCTGATGTTTACGGTGCCGAAAATAGGAGATGTGGGACAGATAATTTACGTGACAATAACGAACATTCTTCTGACAGCAGTATTATATACGGCAATGGCAATCCCTTATAATTCGCTTATGACCGTTCGTACGAACAGCCAGGAAGAACGAGGCATCATGGGAACATGGAGAGCAGCGACCGGTTATGTGGCAGGTATGATATTTGCAATCTGTATGATTCCGATTACGAATGCACTGGGCGGAAATCAGAACGCATGGATTAAATTTGGCTTTATCATGGGAATTATTGTAATACTGGCAGCCTTGATTTGTTATGCAACAAGCCGTGAGACAGCAACAGAGGCAGGAGCGGCAGTAGAAGCGAAAGAAGAGGATGAAGAAGTGATTCCGTTTAAGGAAGCGCTTGGAAAGCTGTTCCACAACAAATACTGGGTGATTGTGCTGGTGGCCAATCTGTTCGTCAATGTTATCTACGCTCTGTCCAGCTCCTCCGGCACCTACTATGCCAAGTACATTCTGGGGGACGATAACCTTGTTGGCATTATGGGTGCTGTGGGCTTGATTCCCACAGTGATTGGTTTTGCGGTGGTCGGCCCTATGACCAAAAAGCTGGGGCTGCGTAAGACATTGTTGGTGGCTTTCGGCCTGGGCATTGTTGGCAACACAATCCGCTGCTTTGCTCCAGACAGCTTTATGTTGTGCATCACAGTGGGCTTGCTGGGTAGTTTTGCCACAATTCCCATGATGTGTGTGGGTGGCACCCTGACCAGTATGGCTATCGACTACAATGACTACAAATATGGCAACAAGATCGTGGGCATGTCCGCCTCTGCCTCCAGCTTCGGCAGCAAGGTGGCCAGCGGTTTGGGTGCCTCTCTGGTGGGCTGGATCAACGGTATGACCGGCTTTGTGGGTAATATGGAAGTGGTAACCCCCGCTGTACGATACGGTATCTATACATTTTCTATCTATATTCCGTTGGCTATGCTTGTGGGTCTGTTCTTCATGATTCGCAAGTTTGATTTGGAAGCCACATACGGAGAGATGATGCAGACGATTAACGCTCGCAAGGCGGCTGAAAAAACCGTACAGTAACTGCATTTCTCATAAAATTTGCCGGCCTCCGCAGGAACTTTGGCGGAGGCCGGCTTTTATTTCCTTCACTATTTCAGGTGCAGCCTCCGGGGATCATTACGGTACTGTTGGGGAGTGCAGCCTTCATATTTTTTGAAAATCTGGGTGAAATAACTCTGAGTAGGATAGTTGAGAAAAGTAGTGATTTGGGTAAGGGTATAGTCGGTGCGCTCCAGTA
>OLOA01004180.1_pt1 | contig 11126 bp, 10 predicted proteins | sample 1672201 | NCBI WGS metagenome assembly OLOA01 (sample SAMEA3136658, study PRJEB25190) | human gut metagenome
CCTCCGGCAGGTAGGGTACGACCTCATCCAAAATCTCGTACATGGTCTCCGTCGGTTCCCCCACCGCCAGGCCGCCGATGGCGTAGCCGTCGCAGGGCAGTTTCGCAATTTCTTTGGCGTGCCACACCCGCAGGTCAGGGTAGATGGCGCCCTGGTTGATACCGAACAGCATTTGCTGGGGGTTCACGCAGTCCGGCTCCGCCAGGAGCTTTTTGCGCACTTCGATGCACCGTTCCAGCCACCGCAGGGTCCGCTCGCAGGACTGCTTGGCGTAGGCGTGGGTGGAGGGATTCTCCACGCACTCGTCAAAGGCCATGGCGATGGTAGAACCCAGGTTGGCCTGGATCTGCATGCTCTGCTCCGGCCCCATAAAAATGCGGTGACCGTCCAGGTGGGAGTTGAAGGTAACGCCCTCCTCGGTGATCTGGCGCAGCTTGGCCAGGCTGAACACCTGGAACCCACCACTGTCGGTCAGGATGGGACCGTCCCACTTAGTGAATTTGTGCAGACCGCCCATCTCGGCCACCAGCTTGTCACCGGGGCGCAGATGCAGATGGTAGGTGTTGCACAGCATGACCTGCGCGCCGATATCCTTCAGATCCTGCGCCGACAGGCCGCCCTTGATGGCACCGGCTGTGGCAACGTTCTGGAAGGCAGGGGTCTGCACCGTGCCGTGCACGGTTTTGAACTCGCCCCGCCGGGCGTTGTGCTCCTGCTTGAGCAGGGTGTAGGTCGTTAAAGAAGGCATGATTCGTTCCTTTCTGCGCACGGAAAACAGCCGTGCAGCCTCGATGCAGGCCACGAGCCTGCAAGTTATCAGAATGATCACAGCAGCGGTCTGCCGTAATTGTAAGGGGAGCGGCGGATGCATATCGCATCCTTACCTTTCACATACAAATATCGCAAAAAGCGCGAATTTTGCATCAGACTATCAGCATCGCATCGCCAAAGGAGAAGAAACGGTACTTCTCTGCCACAGCTACCTCATAGGCGTGCATGGTCTTTTCGTAGCCGTACAGGGCGGACACCAACATGATCAGGGTGCTCTCCGGCAGATGGAAGTTGGTGATCAGACCGTCGATGCAGTTGAACTTCACCCCAGGGTACAGGAAGATGGAGGTGTTGCCGCTGCAAGCCTTGATCTCGCCGTACTTGGCAGCGGCAGCCTCCAGTGTGCGGCAGCTAGTGGTGCCCACGGCGATGACGCGGTGGCCCGCGGCCTTGGTCTCGCGGATGCGGCGGGCGGTCTCCTCGCTGATGGAGTACCACTCGCTGTGCATCTTGTGGTCGCTGATCTCGTCCTCCTGTACAGGGCGGAAGGTGCCCAGACCAACGTGCAGTGTGACCTCGGCAATGCCGACCCCCATGGCGCGGATGGTGTCCATCAGCTCCGGGGTAAAGTGCAGCCCGGCGGTGGGAGCAGCTGCGCTGCCCAGCTCCTTGGCATAGACGGTCTGATACTGGCTCTGATCCTCCAGCTGCTTTGTGATGTAGGGCGGCAGCGGCATCTTGCCAAATTCATCCAGCTTTTCATAAAGCGTTTCGGTATCATAATAGAATGTAACGTACTTGTTGCCGTCCTCCATGGTCTCATCCACCACGGCGGTCAGACTGCCATCGCCAAAGCTCACCTTTGTGCCGGGCTGCATCCGCTTGCCGGGCTTTGCCAGACACTCCCACTGGTCGCCCTTCCCCTGCCGCAGCAGCAGCAGCTCACACACGGCACCGGTAGGCTGCTTGACGCCCACGATGCGGGCGGGCAGCACCTTGGAATTGTTCACCACCAAAAGATCCCCCGGCTCCAGAAATTCCGGCAGGTCGCGGAATACCTTGTGCCGGATGCTGTCGTCCTTTTGGCTTAAAACCATCAGCCGCGCAGCGTCCCGCGGAGCTGCGGGCTCCTGTGCAATAAGCTCTTTGGGTAAATCATACCAAAAATCTTTTTTTAACATAGTGTGCATTTGCCTTTCCGATGATTGACACGGACAACGTATCAATGATATCATAGAATCTGTATAAACAGTATCTATTATATTGCATCGCTGTCCGGTTTGCAAGCCGTGTTGTGCACAATGATAAGATTTGCTGTTTTGTTTTTTGAAAGGAAAGGTGCTGGAAATGGAAAGACAGTATAAAGTGGGTATTGTAGGCGCAACTGGCATGGTGGGTCAGCGTTTTGTGACTCTGCTAGAGAATCATCCCTGGTTCAACCTGACCGTACTGGCCGCATCCGGCCGCAGTGCGGGCAAGAGCTATGAGGATGCAGTAGGCTCCCGCTGGGCCATGACCACTCCCATGCCGGAGAGCGTGAAGAAGATGACCGTTCTGGACGCTTCCAAGGTGGAGGAAGTGGTTTCGCAGGTGGATTTTGTTTTCTGCGCTGTCAATATGCCCAAGGACGAGATCAAGGCACTGGAGGAAGCATACGCCAAGGCTGAGTGCCCGGTGGTCTCCAACAACAGTGCCCATCGTTTCACCCCGGATGTTCCCATGGTGGTGCCCGAGATCAACGCCGACCATATTGAGATCATTCCCGCCCAGCGCAAGCGTCTGGGTACCAAGCGCGGCTTCATCGCAGTCAAGTCCAATTGCAGCCTGCAGAGCTATGTACCCGCCCTGCATCCCCTGATGAAGGACTTTGGCGTAAGCAAGGCACTGGTGTGCACTTATCAGGCCATTTCCGGCGCAGGCAAGACCTTTGACCGGATGCCCGAGATCGTAGATAACGTTATCCCCTACATCGGCGGTGAGGAAGAGAAGAGCGAGCGCGAGCCGCTGAAGCTGTGGGGCCACATTGAGGGCGATAAGATTGTCAACGCGACCACCCCGTCCATCACGGCACAGTGCTTCCGCGTGCCGGTTTCCGATGGCCATACGGCTGCGGTGTTCGTCTCCATGGAAAAGAAGGTCTCACCGGAGGAAATCATCCGCCGTTGGACAGAGTTCCGCGGCCCGGCACAGGAGCTCGAGCTGCCGAGCGCACCGAAGCAGTTCCTGCACTACTTTACGGAAGCAGACCGTCCGCAGGCAAAACTCGACCGTGAACTGGAGCATGGTATGGCCGTTTCCATCGGCAGACTGCGCCCGGATACCCAGTATGACTACAAGTTCGTTTGCCTTTCCCACAACACGCTGCGCGGCGCAGCAGGCGGCGGTGTTCTGCTTGCAGAGCTGCTCGCAAAGAAGGGCTATTTTGACTGATACCGTTCAGGAGGTATTTTTTAGATGAAAGAAACCATTTTTACCGGCGCAGCGGTGGCACTTGTTACCCCGTTTAACCCGGATATGTCCGTAAACTACGAGGAGCTTGAAAAGCTCATCGAGTTTCAGATCACAAGCGGCACCGATGCCATTGTCACCTGCGGTACCACCGGCGAAGCGGCAACGCTCACCGATGAAGAGCACGTGAAGGTCATCGAGTTCACCGTAAACAAGGTTGCCGGCCGCGTGCCAGTCATCGCAGGCACCGGCAGCAATGATACCGCCTACGCCGTGGAGCTCTCCAAAAAAGCAGAAGCACTCGGCGCAAACGGCCTTCTGCTTGTCACGCCGTACTACAACAAAACTTCCCAGCGCGGCCTCGTTGCAAGCTTCAACCGCATTGCGGGCAGTGTAAAAATTCCGTGCATTGTGTATAATGTCCCAAGCCGCACCGGCCTCAACATTCTGCCGGAAACGTACTACGAGCTCTCGAAGACACAGAACATCGTTGCCACAAAGGAAGCGAACCACAACATCTCCGCGCTCATCAAAACACGTGAGCTTTGCGGTGATGACCTCACGGTTTACTCCGGTGAAGACACGCAGACTTTGCCGATCTCGTCTCTCGGCGGCAAGGGCGTCATCTCTACGTTCTCCAACATCATGCCGAAAGAAATGCACGAGCTTGCCACCGCTTCCGTTGCGGGCGACCTCAAGACGGCGCAGGCACTCACGTTTAAGTATCTCGACCTCATGAACGCACTGTTCATGGACGTCAACCCAATCCCGGTAAAGCAGGCATTGAACCTGATGGGCTTCAACTGCGGCCACTGCCGCTTGCCGCTTGCCGATATGTCCGATGAGCAGATTGCAAAGCTGAAAGCCGAAATGGCAAAGCATCTGCAGCTCGCCTGATTAAGAAAGGAACGGACGTAAAATGACAAGGATTATTTTATGTGGCTGCTGCGGCAAAATGGGTCACTTCATCACGCAGCTTGTTTCCGAACGCACCGATTGCGAGATTGTTGCCGGCGTTGATCTGAACGTCAATGCACAGACTGCTTCCTACCCCGCTTACACCTCCATCGATCAGGTGACGGAAGCGGCAGATGTTATCATCGACTTCTCCCACCCCTCCCTTTTGACGCCGATTTTGCACTACGCGGCGGAAAAGGGTGGCATTCCGGCTGTGCTCTGCACCACGGGCTACACAGCAGAGCAGACCGCAGAGCTTACCAAAGCTTCCGAAACGCAGCCAATCTTCTATTCCCGCAACATGTCACTCGGCATTAACCTGATGCTGGAGCTTGCAAAAAAGGCGGCAAAGGTGCTCGGCGACCAGTTCGACATTGAGATCGTCGAAAAGCACCACAATCAGAAGATTGACGCGCCGAGCGGCACGGCTTTGATGCTTGCCGATGCGCTTGCTTCCGTGCGCGACGGCGAAACGCAGTATATGTACGATCGCCACGCACAGCGCAAAAAGCGCGAAAAGAGCGAGATTGGCATTCACTCCGTGCGCGGCGGCACCATTGTCGGCGAGCATGAGGTGATCTTTGCGGGCAACAACGAGGTCATCACGCTCTCCCATTCCGCGCAGTCCAAAGAGCTGTTCGCGGTGGGCGCAGTAAACGCAGCGGTATTCATGAGCGGCAAAGGTCCCGGCCTTTACGACATGTCCGCTTTGGTTTAAGAAAGGATGGAACAGATCATGGGCACAACCGAAATCAGCACGGTCAGCAATATCACACTGGTCACCCTGCAAGGCAGCCCCGCCACCACAGGCTTTATGGCTGAGGTATTCGAGCGCATCGCGGAGCTCGATATCAACATCGATATGATCTCCATGCCCCCGAACCACGGTGCAAATGCCGGCCTTTCTTTTACCATTTCTGACCAAGACCTCATCGAGGTGCTGTCTTTTGCAAATACGCTCAAGACCGAGACCGGCATCAAGGTTATCGTCAGCAGCGTGAACCATAAAATCTCCGTCTACGACCCGCAGATGAAAAACACGCCGGGCATGGCCGCCAGAGTGTTCAGCGCCATCGCCGCAAGCGACGCCGACATCCGCCTCATCACGACCTCCGAAGTCGAGATCTCCCTCCTCGTCACGGAAGCGGACTACGACACCGTTTTGGAAGCCATCGAAGAAACGGTCAACGCGAAATAATTTTTAGGCAACTATAAATACGAAAACAGAAGGTCAAGTCTCTTATCCGGCTTGACCTTCTGTTTTTGATTGATAGCTTCAACGATACCTGGTGCCATTTCATAGTATTCTCTGATTTCCGCTTCGCCGTTCGGCCGATCGTGTCATATATATGGCATATAAAAAAACGAGTGAACACAAAAGCCAAAGCCGCTGAATACACTCGTTTTTATGTGGGAGAACTATAAAATAGATTTTTTCGCCTTTTCTTATTCAATTGCTTTCAATTCTTTTTCTAACACATCTGCAAAATGCTGAACAACCTCGCCAAGTGTTTCAGCATAGTCGAATGTATCTTTATCATATCGGTACTTTAACGGGCATTTGCGGACATTTAATGCGGTTGTTAGAGCGTGCACATCCGGGCAGAGATTGTTTTGAAGCGCCCATTCTGCCGCTTTTGTTTTAGAAATAATCTTGCCTGTGCGAAGTGTGTATATGCAACGAGATATATCCAACAGCCAACCGAAAGAATAAAAATTTCTTCCGGTGCTTTGTGCGTACTTTCTTATAGTCTTATAGTGACGATTCACATCGGCATACAACTCATGTAAATCCGGATATCTCAGTTCTTTTCGTATATCCTTCCCGTACAAAAGAATACTGCTCTCAATCAGTTCTGTTTTGCCAAAGCCATCTAGCAAATACCTGTCGGTAATTCTCTCTCCGCTTGTACCCCAATAAACCACTCGGTCATCAGCGTTTGCGAGAAAGGCACTTCTGGTGAGCATAGCGCCCTCAAAAGAACGGTAATAAAGATTATCGGGTTCATCTGCGAGCATAGTCCGGCGGAGATTTACAAGCAAATTTGCCTGTGACTCGGATATTTGCTTCTCCGTCAGGACTAAAATATCAATATCGCTCCAACCCAATCTGAAATCATTCAATGCAGACGAACCGTACAAATATATTGTAGGGTCACAGTCCGCAAGAATACGGCTGATTTCCCGAACCATACCGTTAATAGACATCTGTCGGGCTTTTCGTTCTGCGCCGACGGGGAAAAGGACAAATTTTTGATTTGGGTAATCGAATTCCTCTATAAGTTCATCTGCAACAAAACCGAATTTCTCATACAATGTTCTTGGTGCAATTCCTTTTTCATCATCAGCCCGAAATGTAGAAACCGTTATTTCTTTTGTTTTGTCTAAATTGGCAAGTGCTTCATCCATAAGCATTGTAGCCACACCGCGGCGGCGGTATTGGGGTGCAACTGCAAGGCAGCAAATCATGTTGTATGCTCGTGAAAACAATATAACTCCCGCAATTTTGGATTCTTCTTTTACACAAACAGCCTGCCGCTTATCCATAAATTTCAGGACGCTGGTTTTATGCTCATTTAGCTTTTCCTGTGTTTCAAGCCCCGGAAAATTCCATCGAACCTCTGTTATTAAGTCCATCCATTTTTCAATATCTTCAGGTACGCCATAAAGAAGCTGCACAGTATTTCACCTCCGTTCATTGTGTGCTTTATAGCTGCAAAAAGGTTGTTTTACTTATAGATTTTTGATTTCTATCTGCCTGCGTATCGGGTGTTCGGTTGTGTGAGAGTTCAAAACCTTATATAAAGGGAAAACGACCGATTTACATCTACAAAATCGGTCGCTAAAATTTTGCCGTATAAAACGGTGGAAACCCCGATAAAATCGGGATTTCCACGGGCTATATCTTTTTTATAGCCTCTTGATGGTGCGGGTAACAGGACTTGAACCTGCACACCGAAGTACCAGAACCTAAATCTGGCGCGTCTGCCAATTCCGCCATACCCGCATATTTTGTTGACTAAACTATTATACCGTATTCTGAGGAAAAATCAAGTCCAAACAGAGAAAAACCCGGAAAGAGTTTCTCTCCGGGTAATTTCTCTTGAGCAAATTACTTATGCCTTCTTCTGCTCTGCGAGCGCTTCTTCCAGTGCGAGCGCGAGCTGATCCGGGCAGGAGGTGTTCTTAAAGCCGCACTTGATGCCCTTGCAGCGCTTTACGTATTCGTCAACGGTCATGCCGACCGCAAGCGCTGCCACGCCCTGCGTATTGCCGCTACAGCCGCCATCGAATTTCACGGAGCGAATAACGTCGCCGTCGAGCTCTACATGAATGCCTCTGGAACATACACCTTTCGGTGTGAAATCATACTTCATTTTGCATTTCCCTTTCATTCAGAAAATAATTTATCAAATTCGGATTCGGCCGTCGTGAACGTGCCGACCGGATTTTTCTTCGTCGTGTAAAAGCCGTGATAATCCGTGCCGCCGGTGACGGCAAGGTCATACTTTTCGGCTAAGCGCAACATTTCCGCTTTATCCTCCTCCGTGTTGCGCGGGTGATAAACTTCAATGCCGCGGATGCGGTGGTTTCTGCACAGCTCGCGCAGAAGATCCATGCTGTGGTATTCGCTCGGGTGCGCCAAGACCGCGATGCCCTCTGCGGCGTCAACCGCATCCATCACGGTATCGATGTCGGGATAATCCACCTTCTCGTAGGCGATGCCCGTTTTGGAATCATAGAGCTTCTTAAAAACCTCGCCGAACATCTCACTCGCGTAGCCGGCGTCCATTAACGCCTGCAAAACGTGCTGCTTGTAGATATTCGTCGAGCCCTCCGCGCGGCGCAGAATCATCTCGCGCGGAATCGCATACAGGCGGCAGACTTTATCAACGGAGCGTAGCATCGCCGCATGGCGGCTGTCCGTCGTTTTTTGCAGCAGCGGCAGCAACACTTCGGGCTTCTTCGGCTTATAGCACAGGATATGCGCTTTGCCGTGACGCTTCGGGTCTGCAGCAGAAATTTCCACGCCGGGAATCACCGTCACGCCCGCTCCCCGCCCAAGCTCCAACGCGCATTCGCAGCCCGCCATGGTATCGTGGTCGGTGAGCGCAAACGTCGTCACGCCGCGGAGCGCAGCAAGCTGTATAAGCTCCTCAAGCGGCGTGGAGCCGTCCGAATATCTTGTGTGGCAGTGCAGGTCAATAGACATTGGTTTTCTCCTTTCGCGGCTTTTCCGGCGGACGCGTCAGCAGCTTTTCGGCTGTGAAGCGCCGGAACCCGAAGTTGAATAAACACAGGTCGATTCCAACGATGATCGCTGTCAAAATCAAAAGCGCAATACTGTTTAAGCGATACAGGCCCATAATCTGCCCGATGAAGATAAGCAAAATCGGCAGCACGATATAGCCGGAAATTTGAATGGATTCCGCTGTGGAGCGTGCTTTCACGGTCAGCATCGCAGCAAACGTAACGCCCAGCACTGTGATGGCCGGCGAGAGCAAAAACACCAGAACGAACCATGAAAGGTCAAAGAAAAACGGCGCTTTCAAAACCATATCGCCGATAGCCGTGACGGCAAAGAACAGAATAAACGAAACCGCCGTAACAAGCCCGGAAGCCAAAACACTGCTTGCCGCCTTCACCTGCAAAAAGCGGCGCACGCTGAACGGCGCAAACAGAAGCGTTTCCATTGTGCCGTGTGCCCGCTCGCCCGCAAACGTGTACGAAGCCGTAATGATTGCCGATAAAAGCGGAATGAGCATAAACAGCATCGGCGAGATAAACGCCGTGAAAATGTAGAACATCTGCGCGCGCTCGTCCGTCCCCTGCGGAATGTTATCGAGCAGGTTTTTAAACTGCTCCACACCGGAGGATTTCGGCGAAACCATAGCGGAAACGAACAGGAACAAAAGCGGGAACGCCACCGCAAAAACGAGTGGCAGTGCGATGAGCAACGTCAAGATCAGCCTGCGGCGGCACAAAGCGGAAAGGTCCTTCATCATGAGTGCACGTTCCGCTTTGGAAAACAGCTTATAAAACAGCTTCTTCATGCGGTGTCTCCTCTCCCGGCTTTTTCACAAACGCGTAATAAACATCCTGCAATGTGGGCGTACACACGGATGCTTCGTAAATGCCGACATTCTCCCGCACAAGCCCGGAAATAAGCTCCGGCATATCGGCTTCGGATTCGATTGGCTTTTCCCACGCGCCATCACGCAGTGTGAAGTCCTCCGGCATCTTCTGCGTGTCGCTCACGCGGATTACCGCCATAGGCGTCAATTCAGAAGCGGCCGTAAGCATCGAAAGGTCGCCGCTCGCCCGTAAAAAGCCGTGCTCCAGCACCGCAAAGCTTGTGCAGATTTCCTCCGCGCTTTCAAGATGATCGGTGCAAAGCAGCACCGTGGCGCCGGTTTCCTTTGCGTAATCCGAAAGTGTACGCAGCACCATTGCGTCCGATACCGCTTGCTCGCCGCCGGGCAAACCGTCCGAAAACACGATCTGCGGGCGATGCACAAGCGCACGCGCCAGCGATAACCGGCGGCACATCTCTGTAGAAAACGTGTAGACCTTGCGGTCGCGCGCGTTCCAAAGGTCAAGCTTCTTCAAAAGCTGCGCCGCATGTGTACGGGCTTGCTCCTTGCGCATGCCATACATGGAAGCGAACATCAGCAGGTTTTCCAGAGCGCTCATGCTGCCAATACAGGCCGCCGTATCGGTAACGATACCGCTTTTCGCGCGCAGTTTGCGACTCTCTTTCACAGAAGAAAGTCCCAGCACTGTGCTGTCGCCGAGCGTCGGGCGCACAAGACCCGTTAAAAGGCGCAGCAGCGTCGTTTTGCCGGATCTCTCCGGGCCGAGGCAGCCGACGATCTCCCCGGCTTCCACTTCAAGGTCCACGCCATTTATCGCAATGATGTCGCCGTATTTTTTCGTTAAATTTGCAGTTTGTATCGCAATCATCTGCTCACCGCCCCTCAGCGCACATCGGAGGTGCCTTTTTCGCGCAGATAGGTTGATTCCAAATCGGCCATGTGCAGCTTCACGGCGAGCGGATAGCGGTCAAATGCCAGGCTGATGGCAAAGCTGCCGCCCTTCGCCGCGTCGTCAAAGCCACCCATGTGCCAGCGGATTGCCATGGCCTCCACGGGCTTTAGACGCATAAAACGCTCGATGAGGTAAACGGATTTTTCACCGTGACCGAACGGGAATGCATCGTCCACCGTGTAAAACGGGCGCTTTTCCCACTGCCCGGTCTCGTCATTTTTCACGTTGCGCGTGGAGGTCTTATAAAACTGCGATTTGCACACGTCGTGCAGCAGCGCACATATCGCAAAGCTTTCTTCACTGTCGCCCTCGTCAAACCAACGCTCGCGCATCGCCTTGTAGACATTCAGGCTGTGCATCACAAGGCCGCTTTCGCAGGCACAATGGAACTTTGTGCTTGCCGGCGCGGTGTAAAAATCGGTGGTATCCAGCCACGCCAAAAGCTTCTGCGAGCCCTCGCGCGTGATATTCTGTGTATAAATGGAGATAAATTCCTCTCTGTACGGATTCGACATGCTTGTCCTCCCGTAGATAAATTTCAAACTCTGCGTATAGTATAACACAGAAATCACGTGTTTTCAAACAGTTTCGCGGTTTGTAAAGAAAAAGAAAGGTCATCGCAGCAAATGCCGAAATGACCCTTCCGGTAAATCAATGATTGCCCGCACAACCGTGCTTATCTTCCCCGCAGCTATGGCTGCCGCAGTCATGACCGCCCTCGTGGTGATGGTGTGCGCAGACGGTATCCGGGTTATAGAGCAGTGTGCCGTTCAGCAGCGAATTGACCGCCACGTCCGCGCTGCCGGAAACACCGGGATACAACTCGATGCCCGCTTCTGCAAGCGCCGTGCGCGCACCGCCGCCGATGCCGCCGCAGATGAGCGCATTCACGCCGTGCTGCT
>OLOA01004181.1_pt1 | contig 11123 bp, 10 predicted proteins | sample 1672201 | NCBI WGS metagenome assembly OLOA01 (sample SAMEA3136658, study PRJEB25190) | human gut metagenome
GTACATGTAAAAAGTAAGGGAGCTGTAGACCGTAAGGGTTTGCAGTTTTTTTATTGCATAGCAAAATCCGTAGGAACTTCCTGTTAAATAAAAGGCACTACGAGCCTAGGCACATTCTTTATTATTACATATTAAATAATAAAAATAGAATGCACAGTCTGAACTGCAGCATTCTTTTTCTATTATTGTTTAAGTCTGTTCTGATTACGCCAGTCTCTTGGCGATATTCCATAAATATTTTTAAATGCTCTGGAAAAATGTAATTGGTTGGGATAACCGACTGCATTACCTACATCTTTAATGGAAAGCTTTGTCAGTTTTAATAATTCAGCAGCTTTAATCATTCTATAATTCAACAAAAATTCCTGAGGAGATTTTCCAATTCCGTCTTTGAATATTTTTCCGAAATAACTGCGGTTTAATCCGCATACTGCAGCGATGTTTTCGACAGAAATATCGTTTTGGAAATTCTGCTCTATATAAGATAGGGCTTCATGGATATAAAAATCCTGAAGACGGCTGATTTTCGATGTTTGCATGATGGAAGTAGAACGAATAAGAGCATCAATTGCAAGATAGAGATGCCCGATCAGGTGAAATGGTGTAGCGTCTCCGTGACTTGCAATATAGAGAAGTTCTTCTTTCAGTATTTCACGCAGATCCTTAGAAGTAGCTTTATAAATCGGATTATCCAAACTAAGTCCGGAAAGTTCAATGGTTTCCTTTGCACGTAGTCCGTCAAATTCAATCCATGTATATTCCCATGGGAGTTTTTCATCAGAGATATAAGTATTGATTTGACCGGGGAAAATCATAAAGCCCTGGCCACTTTTTACGTGATAGGTCTGTGTTACACCGTGAGAATCATTTGCCATTAAAATTCCGGTGCCGGAGATAATGTAGTGAAAAAGAAAATGATTACGGACGGCAGGACCAAAACTATGCGCCGGTTCACATTGTTCGTAACCAAACTGATACAATCCAAGATCGACAAAATTCTCGCTTGGAAATACTGAAAACATAAGTTCTTTCATAATAATTCCTTTCTCATAGGTGCTCTGCCGTGAAAAAATGATGTTTAGCAGATGTTAAGTCAGTTGATATATATATTTATTCTACTGATTTAATAAATAGATTGCAACTAAAATATACCAAAATGCTATACCTTTAGCAAAAAAGAAGAAAATAATAGCATTTTGGAATAAAAATTCAAATACAATGATATTTTTAGTCGCATAATGGTATGTTATAATACAACTATAAAGAAAGTACTTGATATATCGAGCGGTAACTAAAAACGAATATACCTGTGAGGAAGGAGAAAAAATGAGAAGGAAAAGAGCAGCAATTGTTTTGGGAATGTCCTGTATTCTGATGGCATCAGCAGTATTACAGGGATGTCAGCAAAATTCAAAAAGCGGAAAAGTGGAAATTGAACTTGTTCAGTATAAACCGGAGGCGGTAGATATATTTGAACAGCTCGAAAAAGAATTTAATGAGACACATGATGATATCCATTTAAAAATATCTTCCCCAAATGATGCGACAACAATTTTGAAAACACGTTTTATCAGAGAAGATTATCCGGATATTATCGGAATCGGAGGAGATATCAATTATTCGTATTTTGTTGATTCAGGAATACTGGCTGACCTTTCAGATTATGAAGGACTTAGTGAGGTAAAACCTGCTTATCTGGATATTATTGAAGGATTGGAGTTTGTTCCGACAGAAGGAACATATGGGCTTCCGTATGTGGCAAATGCGGCAGGAGTGCTCTATAACAAAGATATGTTTGCGGAACATGGATGGGAGATTCCGCAGACCTGGGATGAATTTATTTCTCTTTGCGAGGAGATTCAGAATGAAGGAATCCAGCCACTTTATTTTGGATATAAAGATACCTGGACCTGCCTTGCACCTTGGAATGCACTTGCAGTCGGACTTGCACCATCCGATGTTTGTCAGCAGGTGAATAAGGGAGAAACAACCTTCTCCAAAGAATATCCGCAAGTGGCAGAAAAAATGCTTGAATTGTTAAATTATGGTGAAGATGGACCGTTTGGATACGGATACAACGATGCATGTACTGCATTTGCAAATGGTGAATCAGCGATGTATACAATCGGAAGCTATGCAATTCCGCAGATCAAATCTGTAAATCCGGATATGAATATCGGATCCTTTGTTATGCCGGCTAATGATTCGGAAGAGGACAATGTATTAAATTCAGGAGTAGACCTTCAGTTCTGCGTGATGGATACATGTGAAAATAAAGAAGCGGCATATGAAGTACTTGATTTCCTGATGGATCATGATAGTATCCAGTCATACTTAGATGCACAGAATGCGGTGCCTTGTAAAGACGAAGATTTTGCACTGGCTCCGGAACTGGAAGATATGAAACCATATATTCAGGATAACCGTATGGCGGATTACCAGGATCACTATTATCCGTCAGAAATGGCAGTCGATGCACAAATCCAGACATTTCTCATAAACCAGGATGTTGACGCATTCCTGAAAAAATTTGACAAAGACTGGATCAGATATAACAGGGATATCATTCGTATGATGGAAGATTATGAAGCAGGCAAGTAGGAGGGATACAGATCATGAATAAATTGAAAAGGATGAATGGCAGAAAGCGGACATTTTTACTGATTACGATACCGATACTTGCGTTGTTTTTCTGCTTTAATACGCTGCCACTTATTAAAGGTGTTATTTATAGTTTTACAAATTTTCGAGGATATGGCGAGTTTGACTGGGTAGGTATTCGGAATTATACAGACTTATTTACTGATGCAAGAGTCGGGAAATCCTACCTGTTTACATTCAAGCTTGCAATTGTTGCAACAATAGTTGTAAATGTGTTAAGTCTTGTTTTAGCTCTTGGATTAAACAGTAAAATTAAATTTAAAAGTGCACTCAGAGGAATGTATTTCGTTCCAAATATTTTAGGAGCACTTGTAGTGGGCTATATTTTCAATTACTTTTTCACTTATATTCTTCCGGCAGTTGTAAAAATGATGGGCGGAAAAGGTGACAGTATCCTGGCAAGCTCAAAATGGGCATGGGTTGCGATCGTAATTGTATGTGCATGGCAGTCTGTTGCAATGAATACGATTATTTATATTTCCGGACTTCAGACGGTACCGGAGGATGTATACGAAGCAGGTTCTCTTGATGGAGCGACCGGATGGAAAAAATTCAAGAATCTGACATTTCCACTGATCCTTCCATTCTTTACCATCAATATGGTACTTTGCATGAAGAATTTTCTGATGGTATTTGATCAGATCATGGCTCTTACCAAAGGAGGCCCGGCGCAGAGTACAGAATCAATTTCATTTTTGATTTATAACAATGGTATGGCTGGAGGACAGTTTGGGTTCCAGAGTGCCAATGCAGTTGTGTTCTTTGTAGTGATCGTTGTGATCTCTGTATTACAGATGAACTTTTTGGGAAATAAGGAGGAACAGTTATAATGAAAGTAAAGGTGAAAGAAAGAGTAAACTGGCCAATCACAATTTTATTGATTCTGGGTCTTGTAACCGTTATTTTTCCTCTTTATCTTACAGTTGTGATTGCATTTAAGAAACCGTCGGAAATGACAAACAGTATTTCCGGAATCTTATCACTGCCAAAAAGCTGGAGCTTTTCTAACTTTGCAGAAGCAATGCGTGTAACAGATTTCTGGCATTCACTGGGAAACAGTGTGCTGATAACGATTGTAACGGTAGTTCTTTCCATTCTGATTCATTCTATGATCGGTTATGTGATCGGAAGAAGTAAAAGTACCAGTAAATTTTACAAAGTAGCCTATCTTTATATTGTAAGCGGTATGTTTGTTCCATTTGCAATTTTGATGATGCCACTTGTGAAGCAGACAGCACAGATGGGAATTGACAATATTTTCGGTGTTATTTTGTGTTATCTTGTATTTTATATGCCGATGAATGTGCTCTTATACTCCGGTTATCTGAAAAATATTCCGCTGGCACTGGAAGAGGCTGCACATGTAGACGGGGCAACAACCTGGAAAACTTACTGGAGCGTTATTTTCCCAATCATGAAACCGATGCATGCAACAGTAGCGGTACTTACAGCACTTGGTACATGGAATGATGTTATGACACCACTTGTAATTCTGGCAGGTAGTGATGTGAACACACTGCCACTTGCACAGATGACATTCCAGACACAATTTGGAACCAATTATAATCTTGCATTTGCATCCTATTTACTGGCACTGCTTCCGATTTTGATTTTCTATCTGATCTGTCAGAAACAGATTCTGAACGGTGTTGTAAATGGCGCAGTAAAATAAATTTGACAGAAGCTTAAGGAGAAGAATATGGGAATCATATACAACGAGAAAGCAAAAACATTTACATTACATACCCAAAATACAACGTATCAGATGCAAATTGATGCATATGGATTTTTACTGCATTTATATTATGGAAGAAAGACAGATGGAGTTATGGACTATCTTCTGACCTATGCAGACCGTGGCTTCTCAGGAAATCCGCATGATACAGGAAATGACAGAACATATTCCCTTGATGTGCTGCCGCAGGAATTTCCGTGTCGACTGACAGGAGATTTCAGGAGTCCGGTGCTTGATCTTGTAAATGCAGATGGTTCTTTTGGATGCGATCTTAGATATCAGGGATATGAGATTTGTGATGGAAAATACAATTTGAAGGGACTTCCGGCAGTTTATGCTGCCGAAGAGGAAGCCCAGACTCTGATCATTTATATGAAAGATCAGGTGACAGGATTACAGGTAGAATTACTTTATGGAGTTCTTCCGGAGTATGATGTGATCACAAGAAGTGCAAAAGTGATCAATACAGAAGAAGATAAAATCAGACTGACAAAAGCACAGGCAGCCTGTATTGATTTCCTTCACGGTGAGTTTGATGTGATTTCATTTTACGGCCGCCATGCGATGGAAAGAAATATGCAAAGAACATCGGTAGGACATGGAGCTTTTGTAATTGGAAGCCGCAGAGGAACATCCAGCCATCAGTACAATCCGATGATGATACTGGCGGAAAAAGAAACGACAGAAGATGCCGGTACCTGTTATGGAATGTCTTTTGTATACAGCGGAGGATTTAAAGCAGAAGTAGAAAAGGATCAGTTCGGGCAGACAAGAATGCAGATGGGACTGCAGGAAGAACAGTTTTCTTATCCACTGAAAAAAGGAGAGGAATTTGTGATCCCTGAAGTTATTTTAACTTGCAGCAATCAGGGACTTGAAAAGCTTTCCCAGAATCTGCAGAGATGTATCCGTAAAAATCTGTGTCGCGGAAAATATAAAGAAAAAGTAAGACCGGTACTGATTAACAGTTGGGAAGCATGCTATTTTGATTTTACGGGAGAAGATATCTATCATCTTGCCGAGCAGGCAAAGGATCTGGGAATCGATATGGTTGTACTGGACGATGGATGGTTTGGAAGTCGAAATGATGACAACAGTGGACTTGGCGACTGGAAGGTTAATGAAGAAAAGCTGCAGGGAAGTCTTGGTGACCTGATCAGCAGGATCAATGCGTTAGGTGTTAAATTCGGGCTCTGGTTTGAGCCGGAGATGGTAAATGAAGACAGTGATCTTTACCGTGAACATCCGGACTGGGCAATTCAGATTCCGGGAAGAAAACCGGTAAAAGGAAGAAACCAGCTGCTCCTTGATTTTTCGAGAAAAGAAGTTGTGGATGCTGTTTATGAGCAGATGTGTCAGGTGCTCGATCAGGGAAATATCGAATATGTAAAATGGGATATGAACCGAAGTATGGCAGAAGTATATTCTATGACAGCAGAAGAACAGGGCAGTGTGCAGTATGACTACATGCTTGGACTTTATGATTTCCTGGAGCGTATTATAAGCCGCTATCCAGACCTTCTGATCGAAGGCTGCAGTGGTGGTGGAGGTCGTTTTGACGCGGGAATGCTGTATTATACACCACAGATCTGGTGCAGTGACAATACCGATGCAGTGGATCGTGTAAGAATCCAATACGGAACATCCTTTGGGTATCCGGTATCTGCAGTTGGATCTCACGTATCTGCAGTTCCGAATCATCAGACAGGAAGAAAGACATCGCTCCATACAAGAGGTGTCTGTGCCATGGCAGGAACCTTCGGCTATGAACTGGATCCGGCGAAAATGACAGATGAAGAGCGCAGAGAGATCAGGGAACAGATAGTAGAATACAAAAAATATGCACAGCTTGTACAAAATGGACTTTACTATCGACTGAGTAATCCATTCGCAGAAGAAATCGGCGCATGGGAATTTGTATCAGAAGATGGGAAAGAAGTACTTGTAAATGTAGTTATGCTTGAAATCCATGGAAACATGACAGTAAATTATGTAAAAATGAAAGGTCTGTGTGCTGGACAATTCTATAAAGATTCAAATACCGGAAAAATTTATCCGGCAGAGGCGCTGATGGAAGTTGGAATTCCGATGCCGCTTGAATTTGGTGAGTACAAAGCATATCAGATTTATCTGGAAATGGTCGAGTAAAAATGAGAAAAACAAATGATATTTTTGAAAAGAGACTGGCGAAGCATATGGATGAGCTTCGCTGGCTCTATATGGAATTATATGATAATGAAGCAATGTTTGCAGAGCTCTGTGAACAGATGCAGAATTACTATCATGCAAGAAATACGAAACTTCGAAAGAGAGATCTGGAGAAGGAAAAGGATCAGGCGTGGTATCGAAAAAAAAACATGCTGGGAATGATGCTGTATATTGATAATTTCGCCGGAAATTTAAGAGGAGTCAAAGGAAAGCTTAAGTATCTGGAAGAATGTGGTGTAAACTGTGTTCATCTGATGCCGTTTCTCGATTCGCCAAAGGGAAGATCCGATGGAGGCTATGCGGTTGCGGATTTCAGAAAAGTAAAGCCGGAACTTGGAACCATAGAAGACCTTGCAGATCTGGCTGAAGCCTGCCACGAAAAAGACATGAATCTGTGTATGGATTTTGTAATGAACCATACTTCCGAAGATCATGAATGGGCACAGAAGGCAAGAATGGGTGAAGGCGAATATATGAGCCGGTATTTTTTCTGTGACAATGAAAACTATGTCAGAGAATATGAGAAAACAGTGCCACAGGTATTTCCGGAAACTGCACCGGGGAATTTCACCTGGCTTCCTGAAATCGGACACTACGTGTTGACTACCTTTTATCCTTACCAGTGGGATCTGAATTATAAGAATCCGAGGGTGTTTAACGAAATGATGTATAATTTCCTTTTCCTGGTCAATCAGGGGATTGACATTCTGCGGATCGATGCAGTTCCTTATATCTGGAAGGAAATGGGGACAAGCTGCAGAAATCTTCCACAGGTACACACGATAGTCAGGATGATGCGTATGATCGGGGAGATTGTGTGTCCGTCGGTTGTATTATTAGGGGAAGTCGTGATGGAACCGGAAAAAGTAGTTCCTTATTTTGGTACCATAGAAAAGCCGGAATGTCATATGCTTTATAATGTAACCATGATGGCTACTACATGGAATACGGTTGCGACGAGAGATACCAGACTTTTACGGATGCAGCTTGATATTATGAACAACCTTCCGAAAGAGTATACTTTCTTAAATTACCTCAGATGTCATGATGATATCGGATGGGGATTGGATTTCCAGACTCTTTCTGGTTGGGGAATGCAGGAAGTCCCACACAAAAGATATCTGAATGACTTCTTCACGGGAAAGATCGCAGAAAGTGTGAGCCGCGGGGAACTTTATAATGAAGATCCGATAACAGGAGATGCCAGATTCTGTGCAACGACAGCTTCCATGTGTGGAATTGAAAGTGCCGGATTTGAACAAAATGAAGAAAAGAAAAAAAGAGCAGTCAGATTTGATCTGATGCTGCATGCATATATGATGGTGCAATCCGGAATTCCAATGCTTTACAGTGGAGATGAGATTGGTCAGGTAAATGATTATACTTATAAAAATGATCCGGAAAAACGGGTTGATTCCAGGTATATCCACAGAGGAAAATTTGACTGGAAGCTGGCAGACGGACGAAAGAGAAAAGGAACGGTACAAAAAGAACTGTTTGATGGAATTGGAAAACTTAGATCCATCCGAAGTAAGGAAAAAGTATTTGACGCATCGGCAAATGTCTGGACGCTTGATACCTGGGAAAATGGAATCCTTGGAGTTGTGCGGGAACTGGAGGGCGAGCAGATGACAGCACTTTTTAATTTCGCAGAAGAGGACCGGACAGCCTGGATCGAAGAAGAGGGAGAGTATATGGATTTATATACCGGTAAAAAAGTCAGCCTTCAGGCAATAAAAATGGAAGGCCATTCCTTTGTATTAGCAAAGAAATGCTAAAGTAAGATAAAAAAAGAGCAGGTAAGAAATTCTATCCTTTCTTACCTGCTTTTGTATACTTTATTGGTTTTCCTGCATATCTTTCAGCATCTGGATAAGTTCCAAATCCTTTTCGGTAACACGGAAATTAGTGGTATAATTCCGTCCTTCCGGAGATTTGACGGAGATTTCGATGATGCTGTCTTTGCGGCATGCATCTCCTTTTACTGCATGAATAAAAGGCATAAATTTAGGATGCTGCTGTTGAAAAGTGGAAAATGCGGATTTCAGTTTTGCAAGCATTCCAAGCTGTTGAAAGTTAAGCGCCATAAAATACTCCTTTATAATTCAATATATCCATTGAACCCTCCAAGGGTGTAATATGCTTTTTTATCTTCTGGTTTCAGATAAATGGAGAGAGCTTCCGGATTTTCTACAGCGTGTCCCTTTGCATTGCAGTCAGCGATCACACGTTCTGTGATAGCGGCTACAGTATATTCTGCACTCTGGTACTGAACATAAAATGCAGGATTTTTGGCAGGAACTTCTACTGGTACTTTGACTTCTTTTACAACTTCTTTTATCTCTACAACAGGAGTTGCTGTAGCCGGTGCTGATGATGTAGCTGTAGCAGTTACTGCTGATTCAAGTGTTCTTTTCTGTTTTTTCTTATCGATTCTTTTATTCATTATTATTACCCCTTTTTCAAATTGTACAACATCTATTATATTACTTTTATATGGAGAAGTCAAAATGGTATTTATCACAGATATTTTGCAGAAAATGAAAAAGGGTTGCGCATAATGGTGAGATATGAGTATAATGAGTATCGTGTAATTGGAGTATAACCGGGAGGAAAAGGTAGAATGAATAGAGCAGCATTATTTTTTGATATTGATGGGACCGTACTCAGTGAGATTACAAAAGAGATTCCCGCAAGTACGGTAGATGCACTTAAAAGGGCACACGACGCAGGACATTTTTTATTTATCAATACAGGAAGAACATACTGCAGTGTTCCGGTGGAACTGAAAAAACTTCCATTTGATGGATATTTGTGTGGATGTGGGATTTATTTTACATTTGATGAAGAAATTATTTTTGAAAAGCATCTGGATCCGGAGAGGGGCGATGAGATCGCTGATTATATGACAAAATGTCAGATTGATGGGATTTTTGAGGGAGCAGAAGATGTGTATTTCACTTCAAGAGTTTCAAGATTTGACAGATTGGAAAATACAAAAAAATACATGAACAACCGTGGACTTGGAATCGAGCGTTATATGGAGCAGAGAAGATGTCCATATGATAAAATCTTTATTTATACGGATGAAAAAAGTGATGTAAAAGCATTTTTTGAATTTATCAAAGATGATATGGAAGTAATCGACCGTGGAAGTAATACGTTTGAATGTATCCTCAAGGGCTATACAAAAGGAACTGCGATTGACTGGGTACTGGAGCATTTTGGAATGACGAGAGATCAGTCATATGTATTTGGAGACAGCAGCAATGATCTGGCAATGTTCCAGCATGCCGGGCATGCGATTGCGATGGGCGCGCATGACCAGGTGCTGGAACCTTATACAGAATTTATTACAAAGACCGTTGAAGAAGATGGAATTGCTTATGCGATGAAGAAATATGGACTGATCGATTAGAGAATCCTCCGATAAAGTGACAGAGAAAAATTCCTAAGATGCAGTAGCTTTTATAAGGTCATCAAGAGAAGCAAAATGATAACCCATTTCTTCCCATTTGGTGAGAAGTTCATCTAAGATTTCAGCGTTTGTAGAGGACGTACTGTGGAGTAAAACGATGGCACCGGGATGGATCCGCCCAAGCAGCTTTTCAAAAGCCTCTTTGTGGGATGGCTGGCTATCCTGATACCAGTCGACGTAGGCGAGACTCCAGAAGAAGGTATGATAGCCAAGATCCTGTGCCATTTTCAGGTTGGCTTCGCTGTATTTGCCTTGTGGTGGACGATAAAATCTGGAAATTTCCTGTCCGGTGATCTGCCGATACAGTTTTTCAACTGTCTGGATTTCTTCAGAAAAGGATTCCATTGTAGAAATCTGTGACATGTCTTTGTGATGCCAGGTATGGTTGCCGATGGTGTTACCGGCAGCGAGGATCTGTTTGATAAGTTCTGGATTGCTTTCCAGAAGTGTGCCGACGACGAAGAACGTTGCTGGAGCCTGATGTTTCGTAAGAGCTTCCAGAATAGCCGGTGTATTTCCATTTTCATAACCGGCATCGAAAGTAAGGTAGATTACCTTTTCGCCGGTGTCCTGTGCGTAAAAGGCATCAAATTTTTTCAACTCGTCAAATGTGGCATTGCCGACAGGGGGATCCCCATCCGTTTGGAAGCTGAGCCCCCAGTTGCCTTCAGAAGAGGTGGGAACAGCGGCTGGAAAGAAATGATCATGCAGAAATGCAGCGCCGGTTCCCACAAAGAAAGCCGCGAGGAAAAGAAAACAGATCCGTATAATATTTTTTGATTTTAATCTGGAAAACATAAAAGGAACTCCGATCGGATAGAAAACAGGTGATTGATAAAATATATGTGGAAATGGAAGGAAAAGAACCGAAATAGATAAAATAGCGGTCAGAAAATAAAGTGGACAAAAAGTAATAAAAGTGATCAAAAAATAAAAAAAAGGCTTGCATTTTTTCTGAGATGTGATATCATATTATTTGTCTTTAAGACGCGGGTGTAGTTCAATGGTAGAACACCAGCCTTCCAAGCTGGATACGTGGGT
>OLOA01004182.1_pt1 | contig 11123 bp, 9 predicted proteins | sample 1672201 | NCBI WGS metagenome assembly OLOA01 (sample SAMEA3136658, study PRJEB25190) | human gut metagenome
TGAAATAACAACACATTTTTAAAAGTGTTACTAAAACCGTCAAATAATTCTATATCAACAGAAGGAACTAAAATTAAATAATCTAAATTATATATATATTCTAAATTTTTTTCTATCATTTTATCACTCACATTTCTATGAATTTACGAACATCCATTTTGCTATTTTCTTTGTTTACTTTAGAAAATTTATTATATTCACTCAATATTTTCTCTTTATTATGTGCACATTCTTCTAATTTAGCTTTTATTTCTAATACAGAACTCTCATTATTAATTAACAGACTTTCATTTAAAATACCGGTTTTAAAATAATGATGATTATTTCCAACTATACACGGTGTTCCCATTTCTAAACTTTCAAGTGGCAACATTGGAGAACATTCAGAATATGAAACATACGATACAACATCGACAGTTGACATTCTTTTCATTAGATCACTTCTTGATAATCCATGCTCTGTACCTTTGATATTTAAATTAATACTTTTAGCAAAATCTACTGCTTCTTTAGATAAAGGTACCATATCTACAATAGCATTAGGAATTAACGAAACTGCAGCCATTTGACTAAACATGTTTTTTCGCCAATCCGTACATTTAGCTGCATATAAGCCAATTATTAACTTATCACTTTTCTTTTTCTTAGATGTACTCTTTACAGGTTCAACCTTATTAGTTATAAATACAGCATTATAACCTTGATTTAAATAAAAATTTAATAAACTTTCTTTACACGTTGCCATAACATCAATATAACCTTTTTTATGTAAATTTATAATTTCTAAATTTCTTTCCCACCCATAATAATCTTGAATTTGAGAATGACTTCCGTGCCAATATGTTTTTATTTTTATATTTTTATTGTTTCGTTTTAAATAAATAATTAAATCTTTCCATCCATAAGCGAAAGAACTAAAAATCACTTGCTGTATATTAGAATTTAATATAGCATTAGAAATTAATTTAACTTCTCTAGTTCTTAATATTTCACCACAATCAACTAAGTTATCAAATAATTCTTTTGTGGCATTAGTTACACCTAACCATTCACTGTTATGAAAAACTATATAATCTTTATTTGCCTTAGAATTTATCATATTAATTGTATTAGTAATTCTTTCATTATATTTTATATCCCTATTTATCTTAGAATCACGTCTTTTTTTATTTCTTATTTTGACCAATGGCAAACATAAAAGTCTAATACCTTTTTTTGCAATAAATTTAGACTTAGACATAAATTTTTCAAGTTTTATAGTATTTGATCTACCAATTTTTCTCACTAAATGCATTTCTAATTTTTGCTTTTTAGTTAACCAAGTAGCATCATAGTAATGGATCATACATGTATTGTCAGTAAATTTACTATTAGATCTATCCATATTTAATGGATAAAAATATTCTCTTGGATATATTTTTATATCATAGTCTAGTTCTAAAATCTCATCGATAAAATGTAATTTATCATTTTTAAAAATAATTTTGCTTAACAATTTAGGAATACTAATATCATTCATCTCATTTACACTAAAGCTCTTAAAAGATTTATATGTTTCCAACAATTTTTTTGGTAAGTAAGCATGTTTATTTTGTTCATACCACACTCCTACAGCAATATAACCAGTATCTTCGACGCCTAACATTGTAACATTACTATCTAATAAATCATTTATAGGTTTTATAATTTCCATATCAGTGTCAAAATATATTCCACCATACTCATATAATGCTTTAGTTCTAAAATAATCAGCTACAAAAGCCCATTTTTCACTTTTATAAGCCTCAGATACAAATACACATTCATTTATATTACAATTAGTTTCATCCCATCTTATAATCTCATAATCTGGCAAATACTTTTCCCAGCTCTTCAAGCATTTTTCTGCTAACTTACTTAATGGTTTATTTCCAAACCAACAGTAATGAATATATTTCTTCATTTCATCACCTCATTTATTTTTTAAGTTTTCATCAAAGAATAATTTAAACTCTTTAGTTATATTTTTCCAATCCCATTGTTTTATAGATTTTAAATTTTCTTCACTTAATTGTTTCAAAATACCCCGATTATTTAACAATTCTAATATTTTGGATTTTAAATTATCCTTATTGCGTTCTTTTAATATAAATCTTTTTTGCTTATTACCCAATGCTTCATTCACAATTCCAACATCAGTTGTAATAATTGGTACTCCGCAAGCCATTGCTTCTAGCACAGGATTAGGCGTTCCTTCCATTTTTGATACACAAACGCAAACATCTATCTTTGAATAATATTCAGGCATTTTCTCATGTGGTATCATTTTAATTTGCCTGTCTGCATATAACGGTTTAAGCGGATATCCTTCTTCAATTAATTCATCTACAACAGGTTTTAAAATAGTATTAAAGCCTTTAAAATCCTCAATTTCTGCAGACCAAGCACTATTTCCAACCCAACCAATAGTTAGTTTATCATTTTTATCAAAACGATTTAAATTCATAGGCTTAAATAGTTCTAAATCAATTCCATCCGTTATAAGCGTAAATGGTTTTTTAATAATATTTTCATTTTTATTATATATATCTAATAATTTAGAAGATGAAACATAATAGGTATTACAATTCTTTAATAACGAATTTGTGAATTGTAAATCATCTAAATATAAATGGTCATATACACACGTTGTAATAACTTTATTATCCATATAAATAGATTTAAACCAATCATAATCTAAACCACATGATCTTAAATAATCATCGCAATTTTCTAAAAGTGATAATTGTGATCTCCAAAAAAAATGAACTAAATCAAAATTCCTGATATAAAAGAATAATTTAACAATATTGTTTTCAATGTTATCCAAAGGTATTATTTCAAAATCATAAAAATCGCTGAGATACTTCTTCAATTCTTGAGCTATATTCCAAAAGCACCAACCTTCAACATCAACAACTAAAGCTATCTTAGGCTTAATAATAAGCTTATTCTCAACTTTTTGTTCTTGCCGCTTATCAAATATACGTAAATCTTTTTGTCTTTGTTCAAGCCACATTTCCATATTAGCATCCCAAACTTTACAATCCCATTTATTTTCAAAATAAGTTGCTGATTCCTTTAAAATTCCTTTATTAAATCTGATTTTTTCATATTCTAATGAATTTTCATTAACTTCTATAGTGTGATCATGAACTAAAGAAAAAGTTGGACAGTTTCCTATTTTTAATCCCCTATTAAAAATGCATATTGAAAAATCTATATCTTCAAAGCCAACAAACATATTATCATCAAACATTCCACATTCTATAAATGTTTGCTTATTTAAAATTGAAGCCCCTCCAAATAAAAAAGTTGACAAGCTAGGATTACAATTATCATCAGTTATTTTTGACTGTTCATACATTGAACCTCCACCAATAGATTTAACGTTATTTAAATAATTAACATGTAGCGTCCCACCGTTTGCAAAAACAGTTTCATTATCCTCAGATAAAAGCGGTAAGTTTAAAAATTTAACTCCAAGTTGTGCTATAGTCTTTTGAATAATAGCTATCGGATTCTTTATAAAGTAAATATCATTATCCAAGTTAAAAATCCAATCAGTATCAATATAGTTTATTATTTTATTTCTTCCACCAGCAACGCCATAATTTTTATCAAACTCAATCAAATTAATATTTAAAGTACTTTTAGAAATATACTTCTTTAAAGCCTCTTTTTCCTGTTTAGAAGAATTATTATCAGCAATTACAACTTTTCCTAAATATCCAACTAAAATATTGGATATTGAATCTAACAATTTAATAGTAGCTTTAGATCTATTACAAGACAATATTACAATGGTAAGATTCTCCCCATGTATTCCTATATTATCATCATTATTTAATAATTCATCATATTTAGTACAGCCATATTGATAACTTATTAATCCATCTGCAATGTTAAAATTTCTCATTTTTCTCTCCTTATTTTATTTTTAATCTTCCTAAAAAATCTAAATAAAATAGTTTTTCTAAATTTATCAATATAACTTATATAATTTTTATAAGTTGTCAAATACGAATCATATGCTGAACGTAAATCAACATTAATTGCTTTTAATTCTTTAATTTCTGATGATAAAATTCTATTTATTTGTTGTTCTTTTAACACACTTTTTTTTAATTTTTCTATTTCATCGCTTTTAGTCATATTATCACTCCTTATTTTTACACCATAAAAATTATATCATAATAAAAATCTAAACACAAAAAAAAGCCTATATAATAAGCTATTTTTCGCTATTTACTAACAAAATGTTTAATTTTAACTAAAAAATCTAACAAAGAATTTCCGATCTTTTTCCCAAATATTCTTTCAAACTTTAGTCTTATATATTCGCTTTTTGGAATCCAGCTAGCATCATAATAATGAATCATACATGTATTGTCACTAAATATATTATTTTTATGATCATCAGAAAGTGGATAAAAATAATCTCTTGGATATATTTTTATATCATACTTTAACTTTTGAATATCAGTCACATAATTTTGATCAAATCCAACATTTTTTAAAATATCTGTAATTAATAGTGGTATAGCATAATCTCTAATTTTATTAACATCAAACTTCTTATAAGATCTATACTTTTTTAACAATGATTTAGTTAAATAAGAATTTTTATTTTTTTCATACCAAACTCCTACAGCAACAGAATTACCATATTCAACACCTAAAAAAGTTTCATCATTTAATAACTTAGAAATATATTTTGTAAGTTTCATATCAGTATCAAAATATATTCCACCATACTCATTTAAAGCTTTAGTTCTAAAATAATCTGCAACAAATGCCCATTTTCCATTTTCATATGCCCCTTTAACAAATGCACAGTCATTTAAATTACAATTAGTTTCATTCCAGCAAATAATTTCATAATCAGGCAAATATTTTTTCCAACTTTTTATACACTGTTTTGATAATTTACTTAATGGTTTATTTCCAAACCAGCAATAATGAATATATTTCTTCATGTTAACTCCTATTCAATAATTGAAATTATTTTTTCAATTCTTTTTTTGTTAATTTCTTCAAAATCTATATTATAATTAATTTTTTTCTTTTTGAACTTTAAAATTTCTTTGGCAATCAATTTTTCTTTCTTTGAAACTATTGTGATATAATCTTGTGCAAATAATTCAGTATCACTAACATTTATCGTAGATATCATTGGTTTATTTAAAACTAAACATTCAGTTAAAACAACTGGATATCCTTCATAATTTGAAGTAAGTAAAAAAACATCACATTCTTTTATAAAAGGATAGGGATTTATTTTTTTGCCTAATAAAAATACATTATTATTAAGCTTATATTCAGTAATTAAATTTTCACATAAATCTTTATCTTTTCCTTCACCTAAAATATATAAACGATTATTAGTATTCTTAGATATTACTAATTTAAAAGCCTTTAACATTCTAACAAAATTTTTAGAATCATTATCTATCCTACCAACAAATAAAAAATTATTAAAACTCTTCTCAAAAACAATTTCAATTTTTTCTTTTGCTAATTTTTGAATATTTTTATAATCTATTAAATTGTTAATAACATGGCATTTATTAACAAGCTCTTTATAAATTCTACAAAAATCATTTTTACTTTCATTAGAAACAAATATCAAATTATTAAAACAAGGCGCATAAACATTATCAAAGAAATTTTTATACATTTTAATATCATGTTCATAAGCTTCATAATAATTTGAATGAATATATAAAGCATTATTTTTAGAAGCTTTTAAAGCCAAATAGGATCCAATTATTGAATAAGTTGCAAAATTACAGGAAAAATCATATTTATTTTTATTTTTTATGCTCCAACAAAATCTGTGAATAAAATTTACAATTTTCCTAAAAAAAACTACTTTATTATAAGATAGTTTATATTCTAATACTTCTACATCAGGATCTAAGTATTCCAATAATGGGCCTTTTTTTTCCTCTAGTATTAAAGTGATTTTGTAATGTCTCTTACATAAAGTATTTAAAAGATTTAGCAAAGCTCTTTCCATACCACCAATTTCCATATGTTTAGATATAAATAAAAGCTTTTTCATTTTTTATCTTCTACTCCCATAAATTCCAAATATTTTTTTATTACTTTTTCAGTTTTATCTATCATTTGAACTTCACCATGTTCAAGCCATACTACTCGATCACATAGTGATCTAATTGATTCAATAGAATGCGATACATATAAAACTGTAGTTCCGCCATTAATCATGCTTTTCATTTTATTTTCAGATTTAGCTTGAAAAGCTATATCTCCAACAGATAAAATTTCATCAACTATCAATATTTCTGGATCAACAATAGTTGCAACAGAAAAAGCAAGTCTAGCAACCATACCAGAAGAAAAATTTTTAACTGGTACATCTAAGAAATCATGAAGTTCACTAAAATCAACAATTTCTTGAAATTTAGAATCTAATAATTCTTGGCTATACCCCATTACTGCTCCATTTAAATAAATATTCTCTCTAGCAGTTAAATCCGGATCAAATCCAGCACCTAATTCTATCATAGGGCAAATATTACCATAAGCATTAACTTTACCTTTAGTTGGTTTCATAACTCCTGCAACTACTTTTAATAGAGTTGATTTACCAGCACCATTACTACCAACAAATCCAACTACTTCACCAGTTTTTATATCAATGTTTAAATTTTTCAAAGCCCAAAACTCAGGATTTTTTTTCTTTTTTTCTTTTCTCCTTTTTAAACTAAAGAAATCAACAAAAAATTGTTTTAAAGAAAAATTTTTTTCAATTCCTAAATTAAACTTCATTGAAACATTTTTAACTTCAATCATATTTTCTTTTTTCATAGATTCACCTTCTATACATAATATATAAATTTATCTTGATTTTTCTTAAATATAAATAAGCCTAATACTAGAACTACTACAGCCCATAATCCACAAGCACAAAATTGAAATAATGTTGGAACATCATGATATAGAATTATTGTTCTAGCAAAATTTATAAATTGGTATAAAGGATTTATCTTAAATATTTTAATAAAACCAGATGCAATCATATTAATATCATACATAATTGGTGTTAAATAAGTCCATACCATTATTATAATTCCATAAATATAAAACATATCTCTTAAAAATACCGAAATAGTAGATAAAATTAATCCCATACCAACTGTAAACATAAATAAACATACAAATACAAAAGGTAACAAAATATGTTGCCAGCATAAACCCGTACCTGTTGCAATAATAACGACATATAATGGAATTAACGTTAAAATAAAATTAATTCCAACAAACAAACATTTAGATAGAGGGAAAATATATTTTGGAATATACACTTTATTAATTAACGAAAAATTGCCAACAACAGAAGACATTGCTAAATTAGATGCTTCACTAAAATAGTTGAACATAACTAATCCTGTTAACAAATAAACTAAATAGTTTACACCTTCCATACTAAATTTAAATACATTAGAAAATACTATAGCCATTACTACCATTTGTAAAACTGGGTTTAACAAACTCCATAAAACTCCTAATACACTTCTTTTATATTTAACTTTAAAATCTCTAGAAACTAATTGTTTTAACAAAAACTGATACTTTTTAAAATTAGTCCACAAATTTTTAATTACCATAAATAATTTCTCCTTCAATACTTAGTATTATAACATACCTTAAAAAAAATATAAATATTTACTAAATTATCATATTTTTATAATACTTCCATGCTAAGATTTTTACTGTTGCTCTATTTATAATTGACTCAGTTAATACCTTATTATTTATAGAATTTTTAATCTCACTAATTGCCTGCTTATAATCAGATAAGATTATCATATCATTTCCCGCAAGAATTGCTTCAGTTACAGCATTATTACTATAATATTTTTTGATAGCACCCATGTCTAAATCATCAGTCATTATTATTCCTGTAAAATTCAAATCTTTTCTTGCTAAATTATGAACATTTCTTGATAAAGAAGCAGGAACATATGGTTCTATATTAGTAATTATATTATGAGAAAATAACATTGCTTCAGCATTTGCATTTATCCCACTAATAAATGGTAAGAAATCATTATTTTGAAATTCTTCTAGTTTCCTATCATCTACTGAGAAATTATCATGAGTATCTCTATTATTACCATAACCAGGAAAATGCTTTAAAACATATGATATACCATTTCCTTGATTTTTTATAACAGTTTCCACATACGATGCAGTAGTATTGGCATCCATTCCTAGTGCTCTTTGATATATGAAATCATTAGGATCAACAGAAACATCAGCTACAGGGGCTAAATTAACATTTATTTTTAAACTAGATAATAAATCATTCATTTCAAGTGTATTACTTTTTATACCATCTAAACCATTTAGCTTATAAATATTTTGAGGAGATAAAAATATACTATCTCTTAAATTCTTATTATTAGAAATTCTTACTACAGATCCACCTTCTTCATCAACAGCTATTATCATTGGTATTTTTGCTGCTTGTTGATAACTATTTATTTTATCACCAAGAGAAGTTTTAGTTTCATTGTAAGTGTCTCTGCCAAATAATATAAATCCTCCTAAGTAATAATCTTTAATAGCCTCAAGTTGATTTTCTTCTGGAGTTCTAGCTAACAATATTTGACCAATTTTTTCTTCTAAACTCATACTATTTAATTTTTTTAGTGCTAAATCATAATAATTTTTAAAAATACCATTATCATTATAAAGCAAATTCTCATCATCTAAAATTTCCATTTTATATATATTATTAATATCATCCTTATAAAGTATTTTTATATTGTCTCCAATATTAAATTCATAGTTTAAATTAACACTATAAAACACACCTTTATTATCTCTAATAATATAATCATGATTATTTTTTTTATAAATTGTTCCTAATAATTCACTGTAAGTTTCTTTTATTACAGGTTTCGAATAATTATTTGATTTAAACATAATATAGCCAAATAATAAAATTAGAAATATCAATACAACTACTAAATAAAACTTTTTCATATTAGTTCCCCTCTTTTTTAAAGTATAACAATAAATAACAAAAATGACATTAAAAAAATAGTTTATTTAAAAACTATTTTTTTATTTAAGCTGTAATTACTAATTGTAGTGGAACAATTAGCTATTAACTTAGCAATAAAATCATTCATTTTAAACCATCTTAAACATATAAATAATACACCAGAATCAATAAAGAAAGCTATTAATTTAACTGCCAAAAACAATATTATCTGTATTAATATATGATGATGATTACCATCAAATACAGTATGTCTATTCAAAAAGAATTGAACAATAATAGATATACTATAAGCAGCTATATTAGAAATTAAAATACTAGAAATAAGATATTTATAACAGCCCAAATAAACTCCTATATTTAATGCAGAAGTAAATAATGCAACAATAACATATTTTACAAAATTATATTTAACTATTTTTTTCATTCAAAATCAAAGAACTTATAATATTGAACATTCTTATAATTATTAATTGCACCTTTTTCTTGTTTAGTTGCTTGATCCATTTTAGTATATGTATTTGTTTTTGAATTATAAATGACACTACGATTAAATACTGGAATTGTTTTGCGAGAATAATCAATAAATTTAAAATAGTCTGAAACTTTTAAATCCATCTTATTTAATACATAAGCGCCTAAATAACTAGAATTTATAAATTCTAAATTATCAGATGTATCTAGTTTAAAATTAGCTAAAATAACTGCTTTAGTTGTATGTAATCTAATATCATTAATAATTTCATCGTTTGTATTAAAATAACTATTTTGTAAATAATCACTTGTATTATCTTTTTTACCCATGTATGGTTGATGATCTCCAAACATAACAACAATAGTAGGCGTATCTAAATTTTGGATTTTTTTATAAAGTTGATTCAATGCTTTATCAGCATCGTATATTCCTTGTGCATATGACCTAAACATATTAGTAGCTTCTTTATCATATTTAGTACTTTTTATTTTCACATCATAATCACTTTCTTTATATTTATCTAAATATGGAAAATGATTCTGACCACTCGCAGCCATAATAAATTTATAGTTACCTTTAGATGTAGTTTTTAATTGATCATAAATATCATTAACAATAGACTCATCAGAATAAAAAGTTCCTTTTAATTTTCCATTTAAATCTTTACCATATATAGTTTTATCTGCGCCTAAAATGCTATAAACATATTTGCTTCTATAAGATGTTTCTCCCCAAGGTGTAAGATACATTGTTTCATATCCGTTATTGTTAAACTCATTAATCAAACTTTGGTTTTTTCCTTTAAGACTATTATTATAATATTGATTATATGCAACATAAGATGGGTTGAAGAAAACTAAAGAAGCACCAGTTAATACTTCAAATTCACTATTCGTACTTAATGTACCATAAGGATTTACTAATAAATCAGTAACTATTTTGTCATCATCTTTTTCATAAGATTTAATATTAGGCATTAACTCTTTATCATATTCTATACCACTTAATCTTTGTGGATCAGAAAAAGATTCTGATAAAAGTACAACAACATTTGCTTTTTTCCATTTTGAAGGTGAAGATTTAGAAACAGCATCATTAATAGCATTTTGAGCATTTTTCTTGCTATATTGATCTGGTAATACAAATTTATTTCCAAGTGTATCTAAATACATTCCCTGAAAATATCCTTTTTCATAATAAAGTTGGTCTATATTTGCTGCAGCTAAAATTTCACTCTTAGTCATTGTATAAATTCTTTTTAAAACGAAATTATTAATATGATTATTAAATAAAAATGGAACTACTAGTATTATTATTGAAATAATGGGAATGATTACTCTTTTCTTCAAATCATTAAATTTTAAATTATGATATTTATCAAAAACTGTAATTATCATTCCTAACAAAATATAAACTATAGCTTTTATAATACTTTTAATAATCCATAATCCTATAGAACTAGTTGCAGTTCCCATCATATTCATATTATCAGGATTTAAATAACCTACGTCTGTTAGTTCAATAGGAATTCCCATAATTGAATACTTAATATCATTAACAAATAAGAATATTAAAGTTAAAACTAATATA
>OLOA01004183.1_pt1 | contig 11121 bp, 8 predicted proteins | sample 1672201 | NCBI WGS metagenome assembly OLOA01 (sample SAMEA3136658, study PRJEB25190) | human gut metagenome
GGGGCAAGCGGAGCGGGCATTTTGGCATTTGTCGTGATCGTGCTGGTGCTGCCGCTGTTTTCTCTGGCAGTCAGCTGTCTGTTTGCGTGGCTCGTCTCTCTTATTACCAGCCGCATGCGCAATACGACCGCCATTACAACAGTGCTCTCGGTCGTGTTCATGCTGGCGTATTTCCTGTTCGGCTTCCGCATGAACAGCTACGTCACGCAGCTGGCTGCCAACGGCGCGGTAATCGCGGACGCGCTCGGCGCGGCGGCTCCGCTCGTCTGGCTGGGCCGTGCTGCGGCAAACGGAAGTCTTGCAGATCTCGGGTTGACGCTTCTGTGGACGCTTCTGCCGTTCGCGCTGGCCTATGTGCTGCTCAATCGCAGCTTTATCCGCATTGTCACCACACGGCGCGGACAGATCAAGGTCCAGTACGAAAAAAAGGCCATGCGCACCTCCTCGCAGAATGCGGCGCTCTACCGCCGGGAACTTGCCCGTCTGACCAGCAGTTCCGGCTATATGCTCAACGCCGGGCTCGGCCTCGTGTTCGAGTTGGTGCTGGCTGTTCTGGCCATAGTCAAGCGGCAGGAACTTCTGGCGGCGCTGACTGCGATCCCGGATCTGCGTGAAGCCGCTGCGCCCATTTTGCTGCTGGCCTGTATGATGGTTTCCGGCATGGTGTTCTTTACGGCGTCGTCTGTGTCGCTGGAAGGCAAGTATTACTGGATCGTGCGATCCATGCCGGTCAAATCCGAAAAGATTCTGCAGGCAAAGCTGAATCTGTCCAACTCACTGTCTGCCGGCCCTGCACCCACGAAGGGTCTTCGACCCTCTCGACACCCATTTCGCGATTGAGTTGGTAACACTTTCAGGCAATGCCCGCGTGTTTATCCAATGAACCTTCGGTTCAGTAAAAACAAAAGGATGAAACAAACTATGAAAAATTTCGTTTTCATTTCCCCGAATTTCCCCGTCAACTACTGGCAGTTCTGCCGTCAGCTGCGCAATAACGGGCTGCGCGTCCTCGGCATCGGCGATCAGCCCTATGATACCCTCCTGCCCGAACTCAAGAGCGCCCTGCACGAATACTACAAGGTCGGCAGCATGGAGAATTACGACGAGGTGTACCGCGCCGTCGCGTTCTTCATCAGCAAATACGGCCGTATCGACTGGCTGGAGAGCAACAACGAATACTGGCTGGAGCGCGATGCCATGCTCCGTACCGATTTCCACATCACCAGCGGCTTCCAAGTCAGCGATATGCCGCGCATCAAGTTCAAGTCCAAGATGAAGGAATACTATCAGAAGGTCGGCATCGCGACGGCACGCTACCATATGGTGGATAATTTCGACGGCTGCAAGGCGTTCATCAGCGAAGTCGGCTACCCCGTCATTGTCAAGCCGGATAACGGCGTGGGCGCGTCCCACACCTACAAGCTGTCCAGCGACGATGACCTCCGCCACTTCCTCATCGTCAAAGAGCCGGAAGTTTCCTACATCATGGAGGAGTTTATCCACGCCGAAGTCAACAGCTACGACGCCATCATCAACAGCAAGGGCGAGCCGATTTTCGAGACGGGCAACGTCAGTCCCGTCTCTATCATGGACATTGTGAACAACGACGACAACTCCGTATACTACATCGTTAAGGACTTGCACGATGATGTCCGCAAGGCGGGGCGCGCGACGGTGAAGTCCTTCGGCGTGCGCAGCCGGTTCGTGCACTTCGAGTTCTTCCGCCTGACAGAGGATCAGCCGTCGATGGGCAAGAAGGGCGACGTGGTTGCGCTGGAGGTCAACATGCGGCCGTGCGGCGGCTTCTCGCCGGACATGATGAATTTTGCCAACTCGACCGACGTGTACAAGATTTGGGCGGACATGATTGCCCATGACAGCACGCTGATGCCGCAGGGTGAGCACGCCTTCTGCGCGTTTGCGGGTCGCCGCGACGGCAAGCACTTCCGTCTGTCGCACGAGCAGCTGATGACGAAGTACGCCGCGCAGATGAAGATGGTCGGCCGCGTGCCGGACGCCTTGTCGGGCGCAATGGGCAACATGATGTACGTCGCGAACTTCCCGACGGAGGACGCGATGAACGCGTTCTACGCGGATGCGTGCGGGACGGTGTAATCCCCAAAAAAATAAGCAGGCTGCCTCTGAATGCATCGGAGGCAGCTTTTTCGTTGCTTTTTCGTTTTCCTTTTCCGCTCAATGTCGCGAATTCCGCCCATCGCGCACTTTTCGTCAAAAAGTTAGCTTTCACTAACTTTCCTACTTGACAAACCGCCTATTATCCTGTAAAATATCCGTGTTAGCCAAAACTAACACGCAGGAGGACACCATCATGCTGGAACGCGCGCTGATTGACCACGGCTCCCCGACGCTGGCGAATATGAAGGCCGGCAGCCTGTTCACCTCGTCCTGCGCGGATGCGACGGGCTTTCGCGCGGAGTTCCGGCGTGTGCAGGCGGCGCTTGAATCGCGCGGCGTGTCGCTGACCATCCTGCGAGTGCAGCAGGAGCGCGCGCTGGTGTACGTCTACCGGCAGGAGGCGCTCACGGCGCTGCTTGCACAGGCGAATGTTCAGGCGTTCCTGCGGGCAATGGGCTACGGGGACACATCCCCCGATGGCGCATTGGCGTTCCTGCGGCAGCGCTTGGCGGAATCGCCCTGCTTCCCGCACGAAATCGGTGTTTTCCTCGGCTATCCCTTGAGCGACGTCATCGCGTTTATGCGCGACGGCGGGCGCGGCTGCCGATGCAGCGGATGCTGGAAGGCATACACGAACGAGTGCGAAGCGATGCGCGTTTTCCAGCGCTACAAGGCGTGCCGCGCGGCATACCAGACACTTTTCCGCGCTGGGTGGCCGCTTGAACGGCTGACCGTCCGCACATAATTTCCTATTTTCTGCGCTCTCCTGAGCCATCGGCTCATCCTCGCTTGAAAATAGGACGACATTGAAAGGAAGTTTTTCTCATGAGCAAGATTGCGGTTATTTACTGGTCGGGCACGGGCAACACGCAGCAGATGGCGGAGGCCATTGCGAATCAGGCGCACGCGGATCTCTTCACCGCGAGCGAGTTTACTGCCGTTAAGGCGGCGAACTACGACGCGTTCGCTTTCGGATGCAGCGCAATGGGCGCGGAGCAGCTGGAAGAGGATGAGTTCGAGCCGATGTGGAACGCGGTTGCGCCCGTGCTGGGCAGCAAGAAGGTGGTGCTGTTCGGCAGCTACGGCTGGGGCGGCGGCGAGTGGATGGACATCTGGAAGCGCGACAACGCGGGGCTGAATATCGTCGATACGGTCATCTGCCAGGACGCGCCGGATGACGACACGCTGGCGGCGTGCCGAGCGGAGGCGGACAAGCTGGCATAATCAGCAAAATTGCATCAAAACACAGGGCGGTCGGCATAAAAAGCGGACTGCCCTGCTTGTTTATCCATTCAAAAGCCGAAGCGCCGCCAGCGTTTCCGCGTCTGCCGCGCCGGATGCGCTCAGGCCGCTTTTCTGCTGGAATTGGCGGAGCGCCTGTTCGGTTTCCGCGCCGAAATCGCCATCCGCGCCGTGCAGGGGCAGGGGGAAGCCCGCCGCCATCAGCGCGCTTTGCAAGCCTTTCACCGCGTCGCCGGAATCGCCGATTTGCATCAGCCCCATCCGCCCCGCGAACATCGTCAGCATCCCGTGAAACTGCCAGCGGCTCGCGCTCGTGTCCGCCTTCACGCCGCCGCTGGAGCAGTGCAGAATCCGCAGTGGGTTCGTCTGCATGACGACGCCGACGTGGTAGTAGTCGCGGCGGTCGGCGGAGGAGGCGTATCGGCTCGGCAGGGCGTACCCCTTTGCGCCCGGTTCATGCGCGCGAAAGACGAGTTCGCCGCGCCGGAGCTGCCCCGTGCCGCGCAGGGGATTCAAGTCGTGCATGGCGTTGCGCGCCGTCCAGTTTGTGCCGTGGATGCCGCGCCACTGCCCACCGCTGCGGCGAATCGCGCCGATGACCAGCCCGATGCAGTCGCAGTAGCCGTCCGAGCCGTCGCGCCCCAATCGGTAGCGCGGATCAGCCGCCTGAATCCGCCGTACATTCGTCAGAAATTCGTCGATGGTCATGTTTTCACCCCGATTCAGCCTATGCGAAAAGACGGTTTGGGGTGCAAAAAAAACGGAGCAGCCGCAAAAGCCGCTCCGCCATCAGTTCACTTTGGATTACGCATCCACGCGGAAGGCGTAGATGGTCGTCGTGTCGTAGATTTCGCCGGGACGCAGCGTCGTCGTCGGGAAATTCGGGTGATTCGGCGCATCCGGGTAGTGCTGCGTTTCCAGGCACAGACCGGAGTAGGGCAGATAGTGCATTCCGCCCTTGCCATCCGCATAATCGGTGGTGCAGGCGGTGTAGAACTGCACGCCGGGCTGGTCGGTGATGACCTCCATCGTCCGGCCGGATTCCTCGTGGTGCACGCACGCGCACAGCCCCATCGCGCTGCCCTTGCGCAGGACGTAGTTGCAGTCGTAGCCCTTGGCGTAGCGCATCGGCACGCACTCGTTCATGCAGTCAAGCCCGTCGCCGATGAGCATCTCCTCGCGCAGGTCAAGCGGCGTTTGGCTGACAGGCATGTAGCCGCCCGTCGGAATCAGGCCGCTGTCCACCGCCGTCACCACGTCGCTGTCGATGTAGATGGCGTGGTCGCGCACCGTGCCGTGGTCATAGCCGGCGAGGTTGAAATAGGTGTGATTCGTCATGTTGATGACGGTCGCCTTGTCGGTCGTCGCCTGATAGTGGAATGTCAGGTTGCAGTCGTCATCCCACGAGATGGTCACGTCCGCCGTCAGATTGCCGGGGAAATTCTCCTCCATATCGGCGGAAACGTAGTGGAACTTGACGGAATCCACCGTATCCCCCGCGACGGGCGTCGCCTGCCAGACCTTCTTCTGGAAGCCGGCTTTGCCGCCATGCAGGGTATTTTCGCCGTCGTTCTGGTAGAGGTGATATTCCGTGCCGTCGAGGGTGAAGCAGCCGCCGCCGATGCGGTTCGCGAAGCGCCCGATGGTATCGCCCATCGCGCCGTGGCCGCCCTCATAATGCGCCAGCGTATCGAAGCCGAGGGCAACGTCCGCCAGCTTGCCGCTCTTGTCCGGCACGAGGATATTGGTCACAATCGCGCCGAGGTCAAGCATGGACACGGACGCGCCGGAATGGTTCGTCAGGGTATACATCGTCACGTTCTGACCGTCTTGGGTCGTGCCGAACGCGCGGGTGGTAATCGCCATAGTTGTTCCTCCTCCTACTCTTGCGTGAATCACGCTTCGGCTTTATTGTACATCACGCGGGGGATTTGTGCAAGGGCTTCGGGGGAGAAAAAACGCGGGAGAAGCGCGCAGAAAGTATGAAAAATGATTGACAAATGACACAAGTGTTGTATAATGGAAATACAGAAAGGAGCTGACAATCATGGAGGCTAAAAAACTGTTGACCATTGCGCTGACCGGGCTTCTGGCGGGCGGCTGCCTGATGGTTCCCGCGCTGGCGGAGGATGCGGACGGGCAGAGCAGCGGGAATCCGGTAACATACACGATTCCGGCGAGGGTGAAGCGGATTGAGGACTACGCCTTTGCGGGCGACACGAGCCTTGAGCGCGTGAAGATTCCCGATGGCGTGACGGAAATCGGCGATTACGCCTTTTCGGGCTGCACGAATTTGCAGGAGATTGAGTTGCCGGAAGGTCTGACGAAGATTGGCGACCATGCGTTTGACGGGTGCACAGCGCTGGTGCGGCTGGGGGACATGAACCAGCTGGAGAGCATTGGGGAGTATGCGTTCAGCGGGTGCGAGGCGCTGGAGAGTATTGGGGATATGCCGAAGCTGCAAACTATCGGGAATTATGCGTTTGCGGAACTGACGGTTACGGATGAGGACAGCGGAACAAGCACGACGGTTTCCTGCAAGTCCCTGAAAACGGTTGGCAATTTGGACAGCGTGACGCGGATTGGCTCGGAAGCATTTTCGGGGTGCAGGGAGTTGGAGAGCATCGGGGCACTGCCGAATGTGACGAGGATTGCGTTCGGGGCGTTTCAGAATTGCGAAAAACTGAAAAAGGTTGAAGGAATGGGGAAGCTGACGGTTGTCAATCAGTACACTTTTTCAAATTGTACGTCGCTTGAATATGTGGATAATCTGAATAATGCTACACAGATTAACTTTTGTGCATTTACTGATTGCAGCGCGTTGACAAGTGTTGGTGAATTGAACAAAGTGACGAGCATTGAAAATAACGCATTTTATAACTGTCGAGCAATTGAAAAAATAGGAAACTTAAGCAATGTAACGAGCATTGGTGAAACTGCATTTGCAGGATGCGCATCTTTGAGAAGCGTAGGTGAACTGACAAGTGTAACAAAAATAGGAAGTCATGCATTTGGCGGAGGTGTGCTTAGCGAAAATGGCTACTTTATTGGATGGCAGTATTGCACATCCCTCGAAAGCGTTGGCGATATGCCAAAATTGAAAGTGATTGAAGATGCGGCGTTTTATGGTTGCAGTGCGCTTAAAAACATTGGTGACTTGAACAATGTGACAAGCATTGGCGACAATGCGTTTGCTGGATGCGCCTCATTAGAAAGCATCGGCGACTTAAATAATGTAACAACGATTGGCGATAATGTATTTGGTGTTAGCTACAATTGGGAAAATGGGAATGCCGTTGATTTCAGATATTGCACATCACTCAAGAGCATTGGCGATATGCCGAAGCTGGAGACAATAGGCGAAAACGCATTTCTTGGATGCAGTTCACTTGCAAGCATTTGCGACTTGCCAAATTTGAAGAGCATAGGTGATTTTGCATTTGGCAGTGACATGTTTATGGACATTAACGGCAATGAAATCAATACAAATTGTATATCGCTTAAGAAAATTGGCAATATGCCACAACTTGTATCAGTTGGTCTGTGTGTGTTTAGCAATTGCAAGGCGTTAGAAAGCATTGGCGACCTAAGCAGCTTAACGGAAATGCCGGCAAACATGTTTACGGGTTTGAGTAATCTGGTGTCGGTAGGTGACTTGAGCAGTGTGACAAGTATAGGAAACAGTGCCTTCAGCGGATGCAGTGCGCTTGCAAGCATTGGCGACTTACCTAATGTGACGAGCATCGGAAACAGCGCGTTCTACAATTGCAGCGCGATTGCAAGTATCGGTGACCTGCCGAATGTGACGAGCATCGGAAACAGCGCGTTCTACAATTGCAGTGCACTTGCAAGCATTGGCGATTTGCCTAATGTGACGAGCATCGGAAGCAGTGCCTTTGCAGGCTGTTCATCATTGAAAAATGTCGGTGATATGCCAAATGTGATGAGCATTGGAGATAGTGCGTTTGGCGGTATAGCTACTTTTGATGATGATGGCAACTGGATTGGAAATGAGTATTGCATATCACTCAAGGAAATTGGTGACATGCCAAAATTGGAAACAATAGGAAACAACGCATTCAATGGATGTAGCACGCTTGCAAGCATTGGCGATTTGCCTAATGTGACGAGCATCGGGGGGTGGGCGTTCTATGGCTGCAGTTCGCTTGCGAGTATGGGCGACCTGAACAGCGTGACGAGCATCGGGGAGTACGCATTCAGTGGCTGCAAGGCGCTTGCGAGCGTGGGCGACCTGAGCAACGTGACGAGCATCGGGAATAGCGCATTCAGTGGCTGCAGTGCGCTTGCAAGCGTGGGCAACCTGAGCAACGTGACGAGCATCGGGGATAGCGCGTTCGCTGGATGCGCCTCTTTGGAAAGCATAGGAAACTTGCAAAATGTAAAGAGTATTGGGGAGAGCGCGTTTGGTTTGTACGGCTATTACGATGAAAATGATAAGTATCAGATTATTTATTGTACGTCGCTGAAATCGATTGGCGATATGCCAAAGCTGGAAACAATCGGTGCAAGTGCGTTCTCTTGCTGCAGTTCGCTTGCGAGCGTGGGCGACCTGAGCAGCGTGACGAGCATCGGGGAGTACGCGTTCGATGGCTGCAGTTTGCTTGTAAGCGTGGGCGACCTGAGCAGCGTGACGAGCATCGGGGGATTGGCATTCTATGGCTGCAGTTCGCTTGCGAGCGTGGGCGACCTCCGCAGTGTTACCGAAATAGGCAACTACGCTTTTGATGCTTGCTCCAACCTCACCCTCCGTGTCCTCCCGAACTCCTACGCCGAGAACTACGCCAAATCCAACAACATCAAATACACCTACATCGAGGACTAATCAATCCCCCTTGCGCCGTCGGCACACTTACCGGCGGCGCATTTTCATCCCAAACTTACAAATCCCCCTGATTGTCAGGAACAAAAATCCTTCCCCTTGCAGGAATGCGCCCCCTCCGCGGCGAATCAACATAGAAACGGCAGCTGTCTGCCGCGAAAATCAAAATGCAAACAATCCGCCGATTTCGGCGAATGTGAAGGGAGCGCTGACTATGTTGGATTTGAGCGAAAACTTGCGGAAGCTGATTCTGGCGGGTGTCGGGGTCGCGGCGGTGACGAAGGAAAAGGGTGCGGATGTGCTGAATGAACTGGTCAAAAAAGGCGAACTGACCATTGAACAGGGCAAGGTGCTCAACGAGGAACTCAAGCACAATATTAAGGATGCCATCCGCGAGAATGTGACGATTGTCACGCCGCCGGATGACGTGATTTCGGCGGTGGATTCGCTCTCCGACGAGCAGCTGGAGGCGCTGAAGGCCCGCATTGCGGCGCGCGAGGCGACGAAAAAGACGGCGGCATCGGCAGAATCCGATGAACCGGCATCCGGTGCACCGGCATCCGGTGATTCGGCATCCGACGAGACGGCCGAGAACTGAGGGCAGACAGCATATGACAGAGAAGGAACAGCAGCCGGTTACGCCGGAAATCCCTACCGAAGCGGCGGACAAGCCCGAAAGTGACAATCCGCCGAAAAACGAGAACCGCCGCGGCGCGAATCAGGCGGAGCGGGAGCGGACAATCGCCCAGAATCGCCAGCGTCTGCGCGAAATTGTGGACGTGGTGCGCAAGCATGACATCCTGCACGGCATCACGCCGGAAAAACTCTGCGCCATCATCGAGGATCTTGGCCCGACGTTCATCAAGCTGGGGCAAATCCTCTCCATGCGGTCGGATATTCTGCCGCGGGACTACTGCGAGGCGCTGAAAAAGCTGCGCTCGAACGTGTCGCCCATGCCCTTTGAGCAGGTGCAGCGCGTAGTGGAAACCTCCTACGGCTGCCCGATGGAGGAAGTGTTCGCGTCGTTTGACGAGAAAGCGCTGGGCAGTGCGTCCATCGCGCAGGCGCACGCCGCCATCCTCAAAAGCGGGGAGAGCGTCGTCGTCAAGGTGCAGCGCGAGGGCATCCACGAGGTCATGAGCCGCGATATCATCCTGCTCAAACAGGCGTGCAAGGTGCTGAAGTACACCCCCGCCGGCAGTCTGGTGGACTTCAATCAGGTGCTGGACGAAATGTGGGTTGTTGCGCAGGAAGAAATGAACTTCCAGACCGAAGCGGCGAATCTGGAGCGCTTCCACGCGCTGAATCAGGACGTCGTGTTCGTCACGTCGCCGATTCTCTACCGCGCGTACACCACGACGAACGTGCTGGTGATGGAGCGCATCGATGGCATGGGCATCGACGAACACGACAAGCTGGTGGAAGCCGGCTACGACCTCGCGGAAATCGGCGCGAAGCTGGCGGACAACTACGTCCGGCAGATTATGGAGGACGGCTTCTTCCACGCTGACCCGCATCCGGGCAACATCCGCATCCGCGACGGTAAAATCGTCTGGCTCGACATGGGCATGATGGGCAGCCTGAACGAAAAGGAACGCAAGCTCATCGGCAACGCGATTGTCGGCGTGGCGCGCGGCGATATTGCCCTTGTGCGCGACGCGGTGCTGGGGCTGGGCGAATTCCACGGCACGGCGGACAAAAAGCAGCTCTACCGCGACATTGAGGCCATGCTGGATAAGTATGGCTCGGCGGATTTGGGCACGATGGACTTGGCGGAAGTGTTCGAGGACATGACCAGCGTCATGAAGACGAACGGCATCGCCATGCCCAGCAGCCTGACGATGCTTGCGCGCGGTCTGGCGACGATTGAGGGCGTCGTCGCTGACCTCAGCCCCGAACTGAACATCATGAATGTCATCACTGCGCGCATCGGCGACCAGATGTTTGACAACGTGGACTGGCGTGCGCTCCTGACGCAGGATGCCCGCGCCATCTACGAGAGCAGCCGGAAGTCGCTGGAAATCCCCGCGCTGCTGGCGGATATCCTGCGCACAGGCTTAAAGGGCGAGGCGAATCTTGGCGTTGAGCATCACGCGGGCGAGGACGTCCGCAAGCTCGTTATTGCCATGGTGCGCAAGCTCTGCCTGATGCTGCTGTCGCTGGGGCTGCTCATCTTCGGCGGCGCGGTTGCAGGAAACGGCCCGCAGGTGTTTGGCTTGTCCATATACAGCAGCGGCTGCTTCGTGCTGGCGCTGTGTGCCGCCGGATTTGCGCTGTGGAACAAGAAAAAATGATGGAAATTCCTTTTGCATTGTTGACACGTCAATAAAAATGCGCTACAATGGGTTGTGACAACGAAGAGGAGGAACAATCCATGCGCGTGGATAAATCCGTGATTGTGCTGTTTCGGCAGATGAACCTGTTTCTGAACCGGGAATTGCTGGACGAGAAGCTGACCTCGTCGGACGTGCTGTATCTGGCGCTGCTGTATGAGCAGGACGGGCGCACGCAGGACGAGATGGCGGAGGCGTACACGGTGGATCGCGCCGCGACGACCCGCAGCCTGCAGGGCTTGGAGAAGAAAGGGCTTGTGCGGCGGGAAGTGGATACGTTCGACCGACGGATTCGGCGGGTGTATCTGACGGAGAAAGCGATGCAGTACCGCACGGCGATACGGCGGATGGCGGATGACCTGGCGGATGCGCTGTTTGAGGGCATGAGTGAGGAAGAAGTGAAAGCGTTCATGGAGCAGGTGGAAGCGATGGGGCAGAGGGCGCGCCGCCTGAACCAGCGCCAAGAACGCCTGAAAGCGCAGGAAATAGACAAGTAAGGGAAGCGCGACCAAGCTGGGCAGCCAAAAAAGGGTCAAGGGACAATGTCCCTTGCAGGGTCAAGGGACAGCG
>OLOA01004185.1_pt1 | contig 11119 bp, 8 predicted proteins | sample 1672201 | NCBI WGS metagenome assembly OLOA01 (sample SAMEA3136658, study PRJEB25190) | human gut metagenome
GTCTTAGGCATGCCGCCAGCGTTCATCCTGAGCCAGGATCAAACTCTCAATAAAATTGATTTATAAAATCATTGTTTCAAGTTTAATCTAAGCTACTCAAATATTGACTTTTTTACTTAGTTTTCAAAGATCATTTCAGCCTTGCTTTTGCAAGTGCGTTAATAATATATCAAATCTTTTTCTTATTGTCAACACTTTTTTTAACTTTTTTTTACTTTTTTCGACATCAGTAATTTCTGTTAAAATAAGATGTTCCCAATAACTTCTGATTTGTCAAATGCTGCTCTTTTGCAACACTCGTTTTCCATATTACACTATATTTTATGCAATTGCAAGTGTTTTTATCACTTTTTTTAAAAAAATTTGATTTTTTTTAGCTTTTAGCGATTTGCTGGTACTTTTCGTAGTACATTTCAATACTTTTTTTAGAAAATGGGCCTATATTTTCTCTTTTCATTTCGATTAAACTTGATAATTCACTTTTTAATATTATGTGTAACTCTTGTGGATAATGCATTATTTTTCGATGGTAATTATATTCATTGCGGTCTAATACTCTGAAACCTCCATCTGGAAATACTCTTAAATCTAAATCATAATCTATATATTTAATTACATTATTTTCTATTAAATACGGAGTAGCAATATTACAATAGTAAAATAATCCATATTTCTTTAATTGAGCAATTACATTAAACCATCTTTTTTTATAAAAGAATAATATAGCTGGTTCTTTAGTTTTATAACTTCTACCATCATCTTCAGTTATTTTTGTTTTATAGTTACCACAAACAATTAATTCATCATTTACATCTAATACTATTGCTTCGTCAGAAACTCGTTCTAAACGACCATCATGTTTATAACAATGAATTTTTAGTTTGTCTCCTACTTTTATATTATTATTCATCTTATCACAACTTTCATTTCCAATTATACTATATTTGATATTAATTCTCTATTAAAAAAAGGCTATACAGCAGCCTATTGTTTATTTTTTAATATTTCTATTGCTTTATTTAATTGAGTATCAACAATTGTTTGATTATTTTCATCAACATCTAAATCAATTTCATAATCTGGAGTTATACCTACTCCATCAATACACTTGCCATTTGGTGTTAGCCATTTAGCTGTAGTATACTTAGCCATACTTCCATCTTCTAAATTTAAAGTTTGTTGAACTTTGCCCTTACCATAACTTTTTTTACCTACTAGAGTTGCATTATAGCTTTCTTTTAAAGCAGAAGTTAATATTTCTGAAGCTGATGCACTATATTCATTTATTAAAACTACTACAGGATAATCTCTTTTTTCACTTGTAGTATCTTTATATGTTTGAGTTTTATCTTTTTCTTGTAATGAATATATAATTTTCTCTTTTTCTAAAAACATGCTAGCAATTTCTTTAGCACTAATTAAATAACCACCAGCGTTATTCCTAACATCTATGACCAAACTATCAATATTATCATTTTCGAGGCTTAGAAGAGCCTTTTTTACTTGCTTACTAGTAGTATTAGAGAAAGTTGTAATATCTATGTAACCTATTTTTTTATTTTCTTCTTCTATAACCTTACTAGTAACTGAAGGGATATATAATTTATCTTTTTTTACAGTAACTTTCTTTTCTTCATTATTTCTTAAAATAGTTATTTCAACTTTATCATTTTCATTTTTTATTTTAGTTGCTACATAACTATTATCTTTTTCGCTAACATCTTCATTATTTACTTTTATTATTTTATCACCTTTTTGTAATCCTGCTTCTTTAGCAGGAGAATCATCAAACACATTATATATTATTTTGTCCTGATATATCTCTACCCCTATTCCTTGATATTCACCTGCTAATTGTTCTAACAATGATGATGTCTCATCTTTACTTAAATGTTCAGAATAATTATCTCCTAAATAACTAAACATAGCATTTATAGCACTATCAACTAATTCTTCTTCATTAACATCTTGATAATATTCTTTAATAATTGAAGCATAAACTTGTAAAAATTCATTTACATTTTTATTGTTACTTAAATTTTCATAAGAAGCTATAGCTGAAGTTTCATACTTTTTATAAAAAATAAAACCTGTTGCTATTGAGCATAAAATTCCAGTAATAATCGTAATTATAATAACTTCATATAATTTAAATCCTTGGATTCCATTATTACTTTTTAACTTCTTTTGCTTTTCTTTAAATTTATTTATCTTACTTGCTTTCACCTAAACACCTACTTTATCTATATATCATGATAACACAGCAATTTTAAAAATTAAAGAAAAAAGAAGGTTTCACACCTTCTATTCTAATTCTTTAACAATATTATCCTTGCCTTCAATATATTTAGCAATTTTGCCTTTATTAAATTTGATTAAAGTATAATCTCCAACTTTTAATTCAGATGCTTTTGTAGCATTTTTATTAACATTATCTTTATCATAGTATGATTTATTCATATAATCATCTAAATCAGCCATATATATCTTTATATGATTTTCTTTTTGAGTATATGTTTGAATAATTGTTGAAAAATAATTTGCTTGTTCATCACTCTTTTTATATGCAATAACATAATATTCATCATATGGTCTATTAAATGCAGAACCTAAAATAGTTATATCATAGTTAAATGATGTTTCAGTTGTGTTATTGTTGCTTTTTTTATTATTAAATAAATCTTTACTAACAAATGCTCTAGTAAACAGATAGATTGCAACTACGCAAACTACAACTACTAGTAGTACAATTATAAATTTCTTTACTACTTTATTTTCTTCATTTTCTATTTTTATAAATTTTTTTACTTCTTTTTTTTGCTTTTTCTTATCTTTGTTAGTTACAACTTTTGTTTCTATCTCTTTTGATTCTTTAGTTGAATCGCTCTCTACAATAACATTTTTTTTAGTTTCCTCTAATTTTTTTACAGTTTCTTTTTTAGTTTGAGGACTAGTTACTTTTTTTGATTTTGATTTATTATTAGTTGTTTTTTTCTTTTTTGTTTCTTTTTCCATTAATCTCACCTCCCTAATTATATAAAAAATATTTATTTAAATCAAATAAAAAGTACATAATAAGATATGTACTAATTTAATCATCAAAAAGTTTATACATTTCGTCTTCTTTGCTATTTTCTATTACTTCTTCAGCTATTTTTTCAGTTTCTGGCAATTCATTGTCTTTAATTTCTGAATTACTTAATTTGCTTAATATATTTCTAATCTTCTTTTTTCTTTTAGAATTCTTTACACATAATACTATTATTATAATTATAAAAATTAATAGTAATGCCCAAGAACCTAAAATTATATATATTCCAATATACATATAATCTATTAAAAAATTAGAATATTCATCATTATATAATTGAATAGTATTATTTTCTATATCATAAGAATAGTAGTTTTTCTTTCCTGTATCTAAATCAATTCCATAAACAATTGCAAATTTTGAGTCTTTCTTTATTTTCAAAACTTTTACATTTAAATCATTTATCTTAATTTCATATTTTTTATAGCCTTTTATGTTTTTATTTATAGATAAAGGATAGAGATTAATATTATTGAATTTCATTTCTTTATATAGAGTATATGTTTTTTTATTTTGATCATATATATATAAATTAATATTACCTTTTTCGTCTTTTAAACCAACTAATGTAAATTTAGTTATTTCATTATAGAAGGCTGGAGTTTCTTTGCCATCAATTGTTATTGTTTTTTCTTCATAATTTTCTGGCTTAGTTAATAAATCCTTATTTCTTACAACTGTATATGTTTGTTTATTTAATGATACTTTAATTGGATCTTTTTCTTCTACAGTTGCTTTAATTATATATGTTTTTTTATTTCCGTTTTCTGCTGTTACAATGATTTCTAAAGTATTTATTCCTTCTGATACTTTTACTTCACCGGCACCAATTATATTAGCTTTTTTATCTTCTTTATCTGCTATTATATTTATTGATTCAGTATCACTAGGTAAATTCAAACTATACTCTAAGGTATCTTTATTAAATTCTGGTGTTAAAGTATGATTTTCAACTTTCAAACTAGAAAGATAATTATTAATGCTTAAAGTTTTACCCTCATTTGGAGTTGTATTTGTATTACTAGCTCCAACTGTTACAGAAGTTGAACCAGAAAGTGACCCTGAGTTATCATCCTCAAAAGAACCACTTGCTCTAAATGAACCACTGCCATTGCTTTTAGCTTTAAATATTAAAGTTACACTTCCATTTCCTTCAACTAAACAATTAAGGCCATTACAATTATCTGATGAAGAAACAAAAGCAAAACGATCTTGATCATAAGAAATTGAAAAATTTGAATAAGTATAACTTGTTCCTCCAGATATTTTTGCTGTTATTTTTACAGTTGATCCTACACTTACTGTTGAACTACTTTTACTTAAAGATAAAGAGGCAGCGTTGATGCTCCCCATTATTAAAAAGTAAGATATTATTGCGAAAGTAAGTAATTTTATATTTTTTTTCATAGACTTAATCTCCTATTGATTTATTTCAGATATTTTTAAGATTTTTTTCTTCATTAATACTAAGTCAGTTAATGTTACTTTTCCATCTTTATTAACATCTGCAGCTTTAAGTTTATCACTATTTAAATTATTATATCCTAATATATATTTTTTTAATTGTACTAAATCTGCTAGGCCAATTTTAGCATCAGCATTAAGATCTCCGTAAAGTATAACTGTATAAGATTTATTATTAATATTTAATTTATCACCAGTAGCTAAATATCCATGAGCATAAGTTGATACGTCGCCGCCATTATTTCTTAATGAAGCAGTTAATAAATCTACTTCCATTCCTTCGTATATTCCTGTTATGGTAGAACCATCAGTTTTTAATCCAACAGTATTAATTAATTTATTAGGATCTATTGTAACTGTGTTATTGTTATTATTTCCATTATTATTATTGTTGTTATTATTTGTACTATCATCTTTTGGAAGTGTAGATTCATCTAATGTTGTTGATGGTAATTCTGTATTAGTTGGCATGTTATTGTATATAGGAATGGCAAATTTAAATGAATTATTTAATAAGTTCATATTTGCATAAGAATTGTATGTTGATAATGATTCACTGTATACAGCTTGTATATTTGTCATATATCCATGTGTCAATGCTGTGTATTTAGAGTTAGGATCTACATTAAATCTTTGTAAATAAGTCGTATATTGTCCTTTACTTATATAAGATGATGCAATCATCTGTGCTCCACCAGATATTGAGGCTTCTATACTCCTCCAAGGTCTATTATAACTTGTAGCAGATCCATTACTACCACCATTTGCATAAACTAAACCTCTTAATACAGCATTGCTTCCAGTTGTTGCTCCAATATTATAAACATTATATAAACCACTATATGTTTTTCCATCATAAGTAAATTGTTCACCCGTTGTTGCTTTACTTACTCCTATACTAGCTCCTACTTCTTGTCTTACTCTGCTTGCTAAATAAATTGGATTAATATTATAAGTAGCTCCAGCTGATACAAAACTATCTGCGTAATTTGACATATTGCCGCCGTTAAATACAGACTTAACAGCATTGGCATTTTGGTATGATGCATCATAATTTAATTTTTCAAACATAAATACATGTTTTTCATCTAAAAAGTTTCTAGGATCCATGTAATAAGCAACTACTCCTGAAGAAGCAGCATACCAATTGCTTCCTTCTAAAACAATAAATTTTTTGGTACTTGGGTCATAAGAACCACTAGCTGTTGATTTCCAACCATCATATTTGGTTTGAATTAAACTTACACCAACTACGCTCTGTTTGGCTACAGCAGTAGACCAATAAATATTTGTTTTTATAGGTTCAAAAGTCCAATTTGGATGTTTTTTATGAAGTTCGCTTAGATATGACCAGTAAGTTGATGGAAATCCCAAATTTTGTAATTGACGTTCATAGTCATCTTCCGGTGTATTTGATGTATTGCCTTGTGAAGTTATAGAAAGATATGTTCCACAAACATAAGCTTCTTTTGAACTATTATAATTTATTTGATACCATCCCATTGAACAACCACTAGTTGAAACAGGAGATCCACTAACTAATTCAACTTGAGTATTAAAAGCAACCTCACCAATCTTATTATATTTAGTTCCTGGTCCTTGTCTAACAGTTAAGCCGTCACTAGCTAAAACTTTACCATAATACTTTACTGCAGCTGAAGTTACTAATGGTGCAACAAAATACGAAAATAACATTAAAGCCAACATAAATATGGTAATTTGTTTATTTTTCCTTAGCATCACTATCAACTCCTTTATATCATAACAATTATAGCAAAAAGAAGTAAAAAAGTAAAAAAAATTGTCGATAGCTATATTTTATTGACGAATTTATGTCAAGTTGTATTTAAGTATATTTTATTGTATAATGTTTCATTATAATATAGAAGAGGTATTTTGAATGAAAGTTTTATTTAACAAATTAAAAAAATGTAGCAAAGTTTTATTAACCCTGTTTATTATTAGTTTGATTTTATATACAGGTTCTTTAATATTTTTGACAATTAATTTAACAAGTTTAAGTGGAATTGAAACAGCACTCAGAATTATAGCTTTAGTAATATTTTATTTATTCCTGATATGTTATTTAATTGGTGGATTAATAGCCCTTATAACTAAGAGGAAAAAGACTTTTATAGTAATGATGATATTTAGTATTTTATTAAGTGGTGTATTCTTAGTTGCCTCTTATTATATTGATAAAACTTATAATAAAGTTGATAATATTAGCAAAAAATATGTTACTTATACTTCTAATATGATAGCTTTAAATGATACAGAAAATTCTGATATTAAAAAAATTGGAATGATTAGTGATAAAGATGATGTTGAAGGTAATATCTTGGCTAAAAAAATAATGAAAAAAGAAAATATTTCAGATAATAAAATAGTTAAGTATGATGATTATTATGAAATGTTAACAGATCTTTATGCTAAAGAAATAGATGCTGTATTTGTAACTAGTAATTATGGTGTCTTGTTCTCTTCTGAGGAATTATTTGCAAATATTAAAAACGATGTTAAAGTTGTTTATGAATATAGTGAAAAAATGGAAAATAAAGATAAAACAAGTGCAGATACTGCTTCAACTAAAAAACTTACAGAGCCATTTACAATATTATTATTAGGAGTTGATTCTGAAAAAGATGGTTTAAATGCTAATCAGGCTTTTAATGGTGATACTTTAATGATGATTACATTTAACCCTAAAACTTTGAATGCTACAATGTTTAGTATTCCAAGAGATACTTATGTGCCAATTGCTTGTAGAAATAATGCTGAAAATAAAATTAATTCATCTGCAGCAAGTGGTACAAAATGTGTTATAGATACAATTGAAAATTTAACAGATATAGATGTTGATTATTATGTTAAAGTTAATTTTAAAGGGGTTGTTGATTTAGTTGATGCTTTAAATGGGATAGATGTTGATGTACCAGTTTCATTCTGTGAACAAGATTCTAACCGCTTATTTGGAGATAATGAAATATGTCTAAAACCAGGTGAACAAACTTTAAAAGGTGAAGCTGCCTTAGCATTATCTAGACATAGAAAAACATTACCGCTTGGAGATTTCCAAAGAGTTCAACATCAACAATTAGTTGTTGAAGGAATAGCAAAAAAAGCAAAGACAATTCGCAGTGTAAATGATTTTTATAAGATTCTAGATGCAATAAGTAAAAATATTGATACTAATATGAGTACTAATCAAATGTTATCTTTCTATAATGTATTTAAGAAAATGTTAACTACTACATTGTCTGGTAAAGATGACTTTATAACTATTGATCATACGTATCTTACTGGTAGTGATTTGTCAATCTATAACCCATCAACAAGAATGAACATGTATACATTCCAATATAATAGAGCTAGTTTAAAGGAAATCGTTACTTTAATGAAAGTTAATTTAGGTTTAGAAAAAGCAGATTTAATTAAAAACTTTAATTTCTCAATTAATACTGAATATGAATTAAGTGTAGCTGGAAAAACAGGAAAAGCTACTTCAGCTAGTGCTTTAACATCAGAGATATTAAAAAAAGCAAATAAGAATACAAATTTTAATACAACAAATAGTAAAACTACTACTGATACTAAAACAAAAGATACTACAACTAAAAGTGATACTCAAAATAGTACAACAAGCTCTACTAAAGATGATAGTGATAATGATAATGATAAAACATCAAAAGATGATACTAGTAAAGATGAAGATAAAAAGGATGACAATACAGATCCAACTCCTACGCCTGCCCCTACACCAGATCCAACTCCTACACCAAATCCTGATCCAACAATACCTGATACTACTGAATAATATAAACTACCAAATGGTAGTTTTTTTATACTTAAATTTAGATATTAAAAAAAGCCATTAAGGCTTTTAATTTTAAGAATTATTATTTTTTTTATCTGATTTTGGTTTAGTTGTTACACGAATTATTTTTCCTGGGCGAATGTCCTCTTTAGCAAATCTATTTTTTACAAGTGGTTCACCATGAGCCTCATTCCATGCTTTAGCCTTTGTATCTCCACAATCATAAGAGTAAACATTACCGTCTTTTACTTCAACGGTTATATTCATATGTCCAGCTCCACCAGAACCACCACCATTATCACGAACTAATATATCTCCTGGTTGAAGTTTATCACTAACATCTTCTCCTGCTGCTACTGATATTTCTTCCCAACCATATTTTTCTTTAAAATTGGTAGTCATGTAATAACCTGTGGCTTTTTGTTCACTAAAATCTTCAGTATAACCATATTCATATAATACCCAGCTTATATAGCCACTACAGTCCATATTAGTTCCTTTAGGTGGCATTGATCCAACTCCTCCATATGAAGTGAATTTACCTGATGCTATATCATTTTTCCATAATTTTTCTGCAGCACTTAAAACATCTTTAGAACTTCCTGAAACTAAAGCATCTTTACTATATGAAACTTCATAATCACTACTATTCTTTTTTAAGCTTTCTTTTGCCTGCTCTTGAACTTGTTTTTTTAATACTGATATATATTCACTATTAGCATTTTTTATACATTCATTAAAGACTAATAATGTATCATTTAAGTCTACAGTTATAGAAAATACCACATTAATTATTGTTGGTAAGAAAAATATTATTGCAGCTGAAGCTACAGAAATGCCAAATTTTTTAATAGCTGGCATCATACTATCTGGATCTGTTATTGATTTAAATAAGTTAACACTACCTAATATTATTAATATAACTGGTATCAATATTTTTAATACTGTTATAAAATATTTAGCTATTCTTACCCCTTCTAAAAAATGATAATCGCAAAAATTCATAAATTTACTCCCTCATACTTATATTATTTTTTTAATTTAACCCTTTTTCTACTCCATCAGCAATTGCTTTACCAATTTTATCATAATTATTTTGAAGATAATTTAAATCAGAAGCATTATCATAAAATCCGATTTCCATGTATGCGACTATAACAGGGGATTTATGAAATAAAATTAAGTATGCTTCGTTATTGATAACTCCTGAATTATATGCTGGTAATGTTGTTTGACTAACTATTTCATCATTTATAGTTTTTCCAAGTTGATTGGACTTGTTAATATAATCACTTGGTATATATTTTTGTGTGAATGTTCCTCCAGCTAAAGATATGTAGGCACTTCCACTTGATGAGCCATTATTAGCATTGGAATGAATACAAATGATAGCTTGAGCATCTGGGGCAACAGAAGAATCATTATTTTTAAAAGCATATGATGCTCTTTTAGTAAATGAAGGATTTTCATTATTAGAAGTTCTCGTCATTCTAACTGTATAGCCTTTTTCTTCAAGATGTTTTTTTGCTGCGTTAGAAATATTTAATGTTATTTCAGGCTCTTTATCTCTATCTCCATCAACCATTCTATACCAGCATTCACGATCCGTTGGTCCACCTGAACCTTGGCATTCTTGACCCCATGTACCAGTTTTAAAGTGTCTCCATTCTCCCCATGTACCATTATTTTTAGTATAACCGGCAGATGTTTTTTCACTATCAGACATTGAATTTGAAGATTTTCCATGTCCAGGATCTATTACAATGATTTTTCCATTATTAGTTTTAGAATCAGATTTATTATCTGAATTTTCTTTTTCTTTTAATAAATCTTTATTGTATTTCACTTCATAGTCAGTACTATCTTTTTTATTATTTTCTTTAGCTTGTCTTTCAGTCTCCTCTTTTAATTGTTGAATATATTCTGTATTTGCATTTTTTATACATTCATTAAAGTTTTTTAAAGTATCATTTAAATTTGTTACTAAGGAAAAAACAATACTTATTATTGTAGGTAAGAAAAAGATAATAACAGCACTTCCCACTGATATTCCAAACTTTTTAGCAACCAATGGTAAATTTTCTTTATCAGGGTTAGCCAATGATTTAGATAAGTTAACACTACCTAATATTATTAATATAACTGGTATCAATATTTTTAATACTGTTATAAAATATTTAGCTATTCTTACCCCTTCTAAAAAATGATAATCACAAAAATTCATTATTATCCACACTCCATTTATTTTTTATATTATAACATATTAAAAAAAAGATGTGAATAAACTATCTATTTATCCACATCTTCTGTTTCATCTACTTCAGCTTTTTCAACAACATATAATTTTTTATCTTTTTTTACTATAGTTATTAAAGCTTTATCATCATATTTTAAATCTGTTTTATATTTCCAACTTAAAGTTACTAGATAACAATCTGTTTCTTCATCTTTTATTTTATATGTATCAGTTTTAAAATCATCAATTTTAATTTCTGTTACTTCAGGTAATTCTTGATCTCTATCGCTATAAGTATTATCATCAACATATTTGTATAGTGTATCTTTAACATTTAATTTATAATTTTCTAAAGCATCAGGATGAACAAATTCTTCTCCACCTATATCATATTTATTAATTTTATTATCTATTGTATATATTTTTGCATTTTTTATTATGATGGTTGCTTTTTTCAACTTATTTCACCTCTTGACACTTAAAGTATAGTATACATCTATTTTGTATTTTT
>OLOA01004187.1_pt1 | contig 11115 bp, 10 predicted proteins | sample 1672201 | NCBI WGS metagenome assembly OLOA01 (sample SAMEA3136658, study PRJEB25190) | human gut metagenome
GGCTAAAGCCCGGACCCCCCTTCTTCAGGTTGTCGTCTCTTCGTTTTGCCGGGCCCATTCGGGACCCGGCAAGCAGCAGCCGGCCGTCAGGCCTGCCGCGCCTGGGCTCCCAGCTCACTGACCGCCGCCGCGAGCGCATTGCCGCGGGCCTGGGCGGCCTCCGACTGGGTCAGGGTGCGCTCCGGGCTACCGAAGCGCAGGCTGAATGCCAGGGACTTCTTACCCTGTCCGGTCTGCTCGCCGCTGTAGATATCGAACAAGGCAATTGACTCGAGCAGCGGACCGGCCCCCGTGCGGAGGACCTCTTCGACATCCGCCGCAGCGACCGTGTCATCGACGATGAGGGCGACATCCTCCTTGGTGAGCGGGTAGGGCGACAACTCGTGAACCTCACCGCCGGTCGGGGCGTTGGCCAACAGCACATCCAGGTTGATCTCCACGGCGCAGCTGCGGGCCGGCAGCCCGCATGCTTCAATCACGCGGGGATGCAGCTCCCCGGCAGCACCCAGGCTGACCAGGTCACCGTCGGAGTTGCGAATGGACAGCTCAGCGCACCGGCCGGGATGCCAGGGCATGATCTCGGCCTGCGAGCGGATCAGGCGCAGGCCGACTGCATCGGCCGCCGTCTGCGCGAACAGCACCGCATGCGTCCAGTCCACCGGCTCGGCCGGGCCGTTCCACCTGGCAGGCAACCAATTGCCGGCCAGCACTGCCGAGAGCATGTGGGGCTGGTCGGGCAGGGAGTTCAGCAGGGCATCAATCTCGGCATCGCTGGGGCGGTGGGACACATCCGGCATGGGAGCCGGGGGCAATTCGCCACCGAGGAAGACCGAACCCTGCTCGAACAGCGCCACATCATCCATACCGCGTGAGGTGTTGCGGTTGATGGCCGCGAACAGTCCGGGGAGCAGGGTGGTGCGCACATAGGGCTGGGCGTCCGACAAGGGATTGGCCAGCTTCACCAGCCGATGCTGATCGGCCTGGGCCGGCAGCCCGAGCCGGTCAATGTCGTCGGTGCCCACGAAGGGCAGGGTGACGACCTCGACGAAGCCCGCCTCAGCAATCGCGTTGAGAACCGCCCGGCGTGACTTCTGGACGGCGGTCAGCCCCTGTCCGGCCTCGGCCCGCGGCACGACCGCATTGACCACTTCGAGGCTGAGCTTGCGTCCGACCTCCTCCACGTAGTCGTAGGGGTCCACGAGATCGGTGCGCCAGGTGGGCGGCACCAGGGACAGCCGCTCGCCACGCCTGGTCACCTCGATGTCGGATCCCTTGAAGACGCTCAATACCTGGTCGGGCTCGATGCGGGCGCCGAGGATTCTGGCCGGCAGCCCGATGTCGATCGACTGCCCGGGCATCTGGGGCACGCGGCCCACGACAGTGGCACCGTCGGCGATGGTGCCCCCCGCCAGTTCGACCAACAGTCGCGCCGCCATCCGGGCAGCTGCACAGCACACGCCGATATCGGTATCGCGCTCGAAGCGCTTCGAGGCCTCCGACGGCAACTTGTGCAGGCGGTAGGTACGACCGATGGTGCCGGGTGAGAAGTGCGCCGCCTCGATGACCACATTGCGGGTCGAGTCACTCAACTCGGTGTTGAGGCCGCCCATGACACCAGCCAGGCCGATGGGGCCCGAATCGTCGGTGATCAACAGATCTTCGGCACTCAGCTCGCGATCGACGCTGTCCAGGGTGGTGAGGCGCTCCCCCTGATGGGCCTTGCGCACCACGATGGGGCCCAACAGCTGGTCGGCGTCGTAGGCGTGCAGCGGCTGGCCGGACTCGAGCATCACATAGTTGGTGATGTCGACCGGCAGGCTGATGGAGCGCATGCCACTGGCCTCCAGGCGGTGGCGCATCCACGTCGGAGTCGGGGCGAGGGCGTTGATGTCGTGGACGACCAGGTCAACGAACAACTCACAGTCGTCCGATTCGACACGCACCGGGTAGGCACCCTGGCTGGGCTCGGGAACGCGGCGGGAGTAGATGTCGTTGTAGGGCACATCGAACGCCTGCGCCGCTTCGCGGGACAGGCCCCTCATCGACAGGCAATAGCTCATGTCGGGGGTGACATCAATGTCCAGGATCTCGTCGGGCACGCCGAGCAGGGCCATCGCCTCGGAGCCCAGTCCGGCCCGGGAGGCCTCATTGGCGGGCAACACGATGATGCCGGTGTGGTCCTCCCCGATACCGAGCTCATCGGCAGCGCAGATCATCCCGTCGGAGACGTGTCCATAGGTACGTCGCGACGAGATCTTGAACCCGCCGGGCAACTCGGCACCGGGCAGTGCCACCACCACGTAGTCGCCCTGGGCGAAGTTGTCGGCCCCACAGATGATGCCGCGTCCGTCGGTGACGTCGGGGTTCTCATCGGTGATGTTGAACTGCTCTCCACAGTCCACATGGCACCAACGGATGGTCTTGCCGTTCTTCTGGGGCTCCTCGACGAAGCTCACCACCCGACCCACCACGACCGGACCGGTGACCTGGTTGCCCATGAGTTCGATGTGCTCCACCTGCAGGCCGGTGCGCGTGAACGCGTCGGCAAGCTGCTGGGTGGTGACGCCATGGGGCAGCTCAACCAGGGATCGCAACCAACTAATCGGTGCCTTCATCGTGCTCCTCCTACCAACGAACGGCTGAAACGAACGTCGCCCTCGACGAAGTCACGCAGGTCGGGCGCGTTGTTGCGGAACATGACGGTGCGATCGACTCCCATGCCGAAGGCGAATCCGGAATAGACGTCGGTATCGATGCCGGCGGCCTTGAGCACGCGGGGATTGACGATTCCGCAGCCACCCCATTCGATCCAGCCCTCGGACTTGCACGTCCGGCAGGGACGGTCGGGGTTGCCCACCGATGCGCCATGACAGACGAAGCATTCGAGGTCGACCTCGGCGCTGGGCTCAGTGAACGGGAAATAGTGGGGACGCAGGCGCGTGCGGATGTCGCCGAACATGGCCTTCGCCAGGTGGTCGAGGGTGCCCTTGAGGTGACCCATGGTGATGCCCTTGTCGACGGCCAGGCCCTCGAGCTGGTGGAACACCGGCAGGTGGGTGGCGTCGTATTCGTCGGCACGAAAGACCTTGCCCGGGCTCACCACGTAGATGGGGAGCTCGCGCTGCAGCAGGGCGCGCACCTGCACCGGGCTGGTCTGGGTGCGCATCAGCTTGTGATCGCTCGCCGGCTCCACGAACAGGGTGTCCGACATGAACCGGGCCGGATGGTCGGGCGTGAAGTTGAGGGCGTCGAAGTTGAGCCATTCGGCCTCCAGCTCGGGGCCCTCGGCGACCTCCCACCCCATGGCGATGAAGACATCGCACATGTCGTCGATGAGCGCCGTCAGCGGATGGCGGGCACCGACCGGGTGCTCGCGCACCGGCAGGGTCACGTCGACCCGCTCGGACTCGAGCTGGGCGGCGAGCTCACTGTCAGCGATCTGCTCGGCCCGCTCCTTCAGTGCCTTGTTGACACGGCCGCGTGCCTGACCGATCAGGGCGCCGGCGGTCTTGCGCTGGTCCTTCGGCATTGAACCGATCCGGCGGTTGGCCAGGGCCAGCGGCGACTTGTCGGCGGCATGTGCCGCCCGCGCCTGCTTCAATTGCGCTGAATCCTTCGCAGCAGCGATCGCCTTGATCGCCGCATCAACCATGGCCTCGACGTCAGCGGCGTCGAGCGGTTGGGCAGTGTCCTGTGGCCCCGACATGGGCTCTCCTCGCATCTGGCTCATCACCGCGTGCCCACTCGGGTCGGCGCGGACGTACCTTTCCAGTCTAGGAGGACGCACCCAACCACGCGATTCCGTATCGCGGCGCAGCCCGCGTGGCCGGTCATGGCAATTGTGCGTTAGCCCGGTGATCCTCAGTCGTGGGGGCTGGCCTGATCGGGATGCGCCGGGTCGCGCTGCCCGGCACCAGTCCCTCGCGGATCACCTCGCCCCCGCAGGCGGGCCCGACGTCCCAGCAGGAGGAAGATGCCCGCGCACACCACGGAGGCGAGCATCAGGACAATGATCACGACGTTGACCACGATGGCCATCAGTGGGACCCCTCCGGATTCGGCTGCTGTTCGGGTGCGCGACGCTGGGCGCTCGCAGTGGCATAGAGGCAGATGGCGGCGGCCGTGGACAGGTTCAGGCTCTCTGCGGCACCCCACATGGGCACGGCGGCCACGCGATCGGCGAGCTCAAGATCGTGGCGCGGCAGTCCCCATGCCTCATTGCCCATCAGCCACGCCGTGGGCTGCCCCAGCTGACCGGCCCCGGCCATGAGGTCCACCGGTTGCCCGGAACCGTCCGCGGCAAGCACCTGGAGCCCACTGGCATGCGCCCACTCGATCGCCCCGGTCAACTCCACCCCGGAGATGATCGGGAGGTGGAAGATGCTCCCCACCGAGGCCCGCACCGTCTTGGGGTTGGTGATGTCGACGGAGCCGTGGGTCAGCACCACCGCATCCGCCCCGAAGGCATCCGCGCACCGCACCACGGTCCCCGCATTGCCCGGATCTCGCACCTGGGCGCAGATCACCACCAACCGCGGCTCCGCGATGTCCTCGAACCGGGAGCCCGACCAGTGACAGACCGCGATGATTCCCTGGGGGGTCTTCGTGTCGGACAGGCTCGCCAGGTCGGCGCTGCTGCCCTGCACCACGTCAATGAGCTGGCCATCGTCCAGGGCGAGGTCGACCAGCTCCTGATGCCGTGCCGGGTCATCAACCACGAGGGTGTCAACGGCCCCCGGGGACCTCAGTGCCTCGCGGACGGCCTGGGCACCCTCGGCCAGGAAGAAGCCGGTCTCGGCACGATGCTTGTGCTGTAACAACCGACGAGCCGAACGCAAGGACTCCCCGGAGATCTCCGGGAGGCTTGCGTTCGGCTCGTGGTTGGCGAACTGCGCCATGCTGATCCGCTCAGGCAGCCTTGGCGGCCGGCTGGTTGTCCTTGGCCACCTTCACCAGTGCGGCAAAAGCGTCGGAATCAAAGACGGCCAGGTCGGCGAGCATCTTGCGATCAACCTCAACGCCGGCATTCTTCAGCCCATTGATGAAGCGGTTGTAGGTCATGCCCTCGGCACGGCACGCCGCATTGATCCGCTGGATCCACAGCGAGCGGAAATCGCCCTTGCGAGCCTTGCGGTCGCGGAACGAGTAGGTGGCCGAATGCAGCACCTGCTCCTTGGCCTTGCGGTACAGACGCGAACGCTGGCCGCGGTAACCCGAGGCTGAATCCAGAATCTCACGACGCTTCTTATGCGCATTCACTGCGCGCTTGACGCGTGCCATGGTCGTACTCCTTGCTTATTGAAAATCAGTGGTGGAAGGCGTCGGTCACTTACCGAGCAGCTTGCGGGCCTTCTTGGCGTCGGGCTTGGTCAACACGGCGTCCTGGCCCAGGCGGCGAGTCTGCTTGGTGGGCTTGTGCTCGTTCAGGTGCGCCTTGCCGGCGCGGGCATGCATGACCTTGCCGGTGCCGGTGATCCGGAAACGCTTCTTCGCACCGGAGTGCGTCTTCATCTTGGGCATATCTCGCTCCATTCGGTTGACCGTCCGGGGTGCCGGACGGCTGGTCTGTCAGTGACTTCGGTTCGACTCAGACGTCGATATCCGGATCCATGTTGTCAGCCGGGCCGCGCTTCTTCTTCGGCTTGGTTTCCTTCTTGCTGGCCTCGCGCAGGCGTGCTTCCTCAGCCTTTTCGGCGGCCGCCTCTGCCTGGCGCTCTGCCTGCTTGCGGGCCCGTTCAACCTCGTGGTCGGCGCGGGCATCGCTCTTCTTGCGGGTGGGCGACAACACCATATGCATATTGCGCCCCTCCTGCTTCGGGGACTGCTCGACAACACCGTCGTCGCTGACGTCCTCGGCCAGGCGGCGCAGCAGGTTGAAGCCCAACTCGGGTCGCGACTGCTCGCGGCCCCGGAACATGATGGTGATCTTGACCTTGTCGCCGCCGCGCAGGAAGCGCACGACATGGCCCTTCTTCGTCTCGTAGTCGTGTCCGTCGATCTTCGGGCGAAGCTTCATCTCTTTGATGACGGTGTTCGACTGGTTGCGCCGCGATTCGCGGGCCTTCTGCGCATTCTCGTACTTGAACTTGCCGTAGTCCATGAGCTTGCAGACCGGGGGACGTGCCCCGGGAGCAACCTCGACCAGGTCGAGATCATGTTCGCGGGCAAGCTGCAGCGCCTGCTCGAGGCGAACAATGCCGATCTGCTCCCCGTTGGGTCCGACGAGGCGGACTTCGGGTACCCGGATCCGCTCGTTGATGCGGAGTTCGTTGCTGATTATGTCCTCCAATGATGTGGCCAATGTGGTGCACCGCACGAAAAAGGCCCTCACCCGCGGGTGAAGGCCTCAGAAACGCATCACGGAGAACCGGGCTGGCCGGTCATCCGCTCCATCGTACTGACCCGGTCGGCTGCTCACGTGACGCTCCATCGGAGCATCGACTGAGCCGAACAAGGTGGGAGTCCAGGCCTCCACTTGTGGGATCGTCCGTCGTGCGACGTCGATCAACTCAACTAGTTTAGCTCGTCACGGCGTCGAAACCGAATTGCCGCGTGCCAGGGCCCCGACGGTACCTGCTGCCCGGGCGAGGCCCCGCGGCATCGATGTGCAAGTCTTGAGCCATGAGTCCCACGACACTGGCCCTGATCGTCGCCATCGTCCTCGTGCTGGTCGGCCTGCTGGTCGCCTTCCTGGGTTGGCGCCGACGCCGCAGTATGCGCACCGTGCTACGAGGATTGAGCCTGGGCCTGCTGTCCGCAGGGCTGTGGGTGACGGGCATCCTGTCGTTGCTGGCCGATGCCGCTCGGGGCATCTGGCACTGGGTGCGCGATCAGCACCTTGACACACGTATGTGGACCGGGATCGGGATCGCCGCCGCCGGAGTCGTGGTCTTCCTCATCTCCTCGGCCCTGGAACCGGTGGGAAGGGCGGAGGGCCGACGTCGACGCGAGGCCCTGCTCGCACCCCAATCCGCACAGCAGCCGGTCACCGGGGCTGCGGCCACCGCACCCTCGGGGCAGGCGGCGGGCCCCGGCGCGGGACTGGATGACCCCGACGAAGACGCTGAGATCACCGCGATCCTGAAGAACCACGGCATCCACTGACGGACCGGGCGCGGTGCCCCGACCGGGTCCGCCGCGCATCGCCCCGCCACACGGGGACGCTGACTACAGCCGGCAGGCCGCGACCTCGGTCACCAGGATGGCCCGCGCGCCCAGATCCCACAGGTCATCCATGAGTCGTTGGGCCTCGGAACTGGGCACCATGGAACGCACCGCCACCCATCCCTCCCGCGCGAGCGGCGAGACAGTCGGCGATTCGAAGCCGGGGGTCAGGGCACTTGCCTGGTCAAGGATCTCGGAGGGGCAGTCGTAATCCATGATCACATAGCTGCGCGCCACCAGGACGCTGGAAAGACGCCGGGTGAGGTGGTCCAGGGCCGTCTCGTCGAGCTCCCCCTCGCTGCGGCGGATGAGGATTCCCTCGGACTCAAGGATCGCGTCGCCGAAGAGCGCCAGACCCGCCTTGCGCAGGGTGGTGCCGGTCTGCACGACATCGGCAATGGCGTCCGCCACGCCCAGGGCGATGCTCGACTCCACGGCACCGTCCAGGTGCACCAGCTTCGCGGTGAGGCCGTGCTGGTCCAGGTAACGACGCAGCAGGCCCGGGTAGCTGGTGGCGATCCTCTTGCCCTCGAGGCCGGCCACACCGGGCACGGCACCGCGGGGGGCGGCGAAACGGAAGCGACTGCGCCCGAAGCCGAGCGGCAGGATCTCGGTCGCGGCAGCGCCGGAATCGATCAGCATGTCGCGCCCGGTGATGCCCAGGTCGAGGGTCCCCTCACCCACGTACACCGCGATATCGCGCGGACGCAGGTAATAGAACTCGACCCCGTTGGCCTCGTCGAGGAGCACGAGCTCCTTGGAGTCGGTGCGCTGCGCATAGCCCGCCTCGCGCAGCATCTGCGCGGCGGCCTCCGACAGCGAGCCCTTGTTGGGCACGGCGATCTTCACGTAGTTCTCGTCACTCATCAGGAATCCTTAGAACGGTGCATGGTGGGCTTTCCCGGATGCCCCTTGGAGCGGGGGCCGCGTGGCTCACAGGTGGCGGTAGACGTCCTCGAGGGACAGGCCCTTCTTCACCATCATCACCTGGCACCAGTAGAGCAGCTGGCTGATCTCCTCGGCCGCCATGTCAAGCGTCTCGTACTCGGACGCCATCCAGACCTCGGCGGCTTCCTCAACCACCTTCTTGCCGATGGCGTGTACGCCCTCGTCAAGTTTGGCGACGGTGCCGGAACCGGCAGGACGTTCGGCGGCGATCTTGGTCAGCTCGTCGAACAATTGGTCAAAGGACTTGCTCACGCGCCCAAGCCTAGTGCAGGGGCCTGCCGGGGCTGCTCGGTATCACCACGATCGCGCACGCCGACGAAGCCGGACACCGCCGCGGGCCTGCTCGTGGGGGCCAAACGAAATCGCTGGTGGGAACGCGTTGGTGGTGGCGTTTAGGATCGGTGATGAATACCAGGAGGTATCCATGGCCAGACGACCAGCGCACACGGATGACGTGCCCGATCAGGACACCAACCGTGAGCAGGACGCGCCCAAGAATTGGCGCAGTGAGGCACCCCAGGGGCCTCCTCCACTCGACTCCCCCAAGCCGTGGCATACCGAGGGCCTGCCGAAGAAACCATCGGACGGGGACCGGCCCAAGCGCCCCTTGTGGATGCGCTTCGTTCCGTGGCTGATCCTGCTGCTGTTGTTCTTCATCGGCATCAACTGGTTCAACGCGGTGCAGGCACCCCCGACGATCAGTTACAACGAGTTCATCACCCAAGTGAAGGCCGACAACGTGCAGTCGGTACACGCCAAGGGCGATTCGATCGACGGCGTGCTCAAAAAGGCCGCCATCGCACCGGACACCTCAGAGACCAAGAAGGGTGAGAGCTACACCAAGTTCACCACCGAGCGGCCCACATGGGCGAACGACGACCTGCTGACCGAGCTCAACCAGCACAGTGTCACCGTGTCGGCCGTCTCGCTGGTCAACCAGACGAGTCCGTGGGTGAGCCTGCTGGTCGCCTTCGTGCCCTGGATCCTGATCATCGGCGTCTACGTGTGGTTCATGAACCGCATGAGCAAGGGCGGCGGCATGGGGGGCCTGGGCCTGAAACGTGATGTCAAGCCCGTCGAGAAGGACACCGTACGGGTCAACTTCTCCGACGTTGCCGGTATCGACGAGGTGGAGGACGAGGTCCGACAGATCGTCGACTTCCTGCGCAATCCCGACAAGTACCGCAAGGTGGGGGCGCGAGCCCCGAAGGGAGTGCTGCTGGAGGGCGAGCCCGGAACCGGTAAGACCCTGCTGGCCAGGGCAACCGCCGGCGAGGCCGAGGTTCCCTTCTTCAGTGCGTCTGCCAGCGAGTTCATCGAGATGATCGTCGGTGTCGGTGCCCAGCGTGTGCGCCAGCTGTTCGAGGAGGCCCGGAAGGCCGCGCCCGCCATCATCTTCATTGACGAGATCGACGCGATCGGACGCTCGAGGGCGTCCAACCGCTCCCTGGGTGGCAATGACGAGCGCGAGCAGACCCTGAACCAGATCCTCACCGAGATGGATGGCTTCGACGGCACCGAGGGGGTCGTCGTGATGGCGGCCACCAACCGCGCCGATGTGCTGGACCCGGCGCTGACCCGTCCCGGCCGCTTTGACCGTGTCATCACCGTCAGCCCGCCCGACCAGAAGGGACGGGCCGCGATCCTGCGGGTGCACACCCGCGAGATCCCGACCGCCAAGGACGTGAACCTCGACCAATTGGCCGCCTCCACGCCGGGCATGACGGGCGCCGATCTGGCGAACCTGGCCAATGAGGCCGCCCTGCAGGCTGCAAGCCGCAACGACACCCAGGTGTACCAACGCGATTTCACCAATGCCCTGGAACAGATCCAGCTCGGCGTGGCCCGCTCGGTGGTCATTCCTGACGATGAGCGACTCCGCACCGCCTACCACGAGTCCGGGCATGCCCTGCTCGGCATGCTCCAGAAGGGTGCCGACCCGGTGCGCAAGGTCTCGATCATTCCGCGCGGCCAGGCGTTGGGCGTCACGCTGTCGACCCCCGACACCGACAAGTACGGCTATGACGAGCAGTACCTGTTGGGACGCATCGTGGGGGCATTGGGTGGCATGGCCGCCGAGAATGCGATCTTCGGCGTGGTCACCACCGGCGCCGAATCCGACCTCAAGCAGGCCACCGCCATTGCCCGCCAGATGGTGGGCAAGTGGGGCATGAGCGAGAAGGTCGGCCCGGTCATGGTCCTTCCCGACGATGCCGACCCGCGCCAGATCGGGATCAGCGACGAGACGCTGTCGACGGTCGATGGTGAGGTCCGCAGGATCATCGGGGAATGCCAGGACAAGGCGGTCAGGCTGCTCAAGGAGCACCGGGCCCAGTTGGACTCCATCGCCACCAAGCTCCTCGAGAAGGAGACCCTGGACGAGAACGAGGTCTATGCGGCCGCAGGCATCGATCGTCCCCGCGATGACTCGAACCTCTCGGGCGCCGAGGCCTCGCCGGCCGCCCCCGCACCGCCACCCGATACCCCTCCTGACGACTCCGGCACCGCGGCCCCGGCAGGAGTAGTCGTTGTAGGCGTACACATCCTCCAGCAGCTGCTCGCGGCGGCGGATATGGGCACCCGCCGTGGGGCGGGTGGGGTCCAGCCGGTGGATGGCCTCGTTGGTGCGCTTGTAAAAGGCTTCATCATCGGGGCTGCCGTTGACCCGTGCACCCCACAAAAACACACTGGGATGGTTGCGGCACTGGCACACCATCTCCCGGCAGTTCTGCAGGGCCTGCGCCTTCCAGGCTTCGTCGCCGATGTGCTGCCAGCCGGGCATTTCGGTGAACACCAGCAGGCCCAGCTCGTCGCAGGCATCCAGGAAGGCCGGGCTCTGGGGGTAGTGGCTGGTGCGCACGGCATTGCAGCCCAGGTCCTTTTTGATGAACTGGGCATCCAGCCGCTGCAGGCTGTCCGGCATAGCGTAGCCCTGATAGGCGTAGCTCTGGTGCCGGTTGATGCCCCGCAGCACCACCCGCTGGCCGTTCAGGTACAGGCCTC
>OLOA01004188.1_pt1 | contig 11115 bp, 6 predicted proteins | sample 1672201 | NCBI WGS metagenome assembly OLOA01 (sample SAMEA3136658, study PRJEB25190) | human gut metagenome
CCGCCGGGGTCAGGACGATTTATAAATACGGCGTGGCCTTCAGCGGTAAAAAGGTCGAAGTGGCAGTTGGATGAGAATTGAAGACAGGGACACACCCTTGCTTGTGTGTCCCTGCCTTTTTTATAACGAATTCATGATGTTCAGCAAACTCTGGTAGCTGTCTACATCGTGGTATACGACATTACTTGTGGACATCTCATTGAACAGCTTCTTGGCGCAAGAGATTTTCGCCTGCTCAATAGGACGCAGCTCAAGACTTTCCATTGTGCCTTTCGTTTCGGCTATGAAGAAAATATGCTTGACCTTGCCCTCATAGAAAGCGATTGCCCAGTCCGGCGAATAGTTGCCCACCGGTGTAGGGATTTGGAAGGCTCTTGGCAGCTTTGCATAGACACACACCTCGTCTGCTGCGTCCAAATCCTCAGCAAACTTTCTCTCGATGCTCTTGTCAGCTGAGCCGTCTGTGAACACATAGTCCTGAATGGCTTTCTTTGCAAGGAACGCCTTATCAAAGCTCTGTGTTGCCTTTTCAGCTGTGAAGATGGAGCTGTCATATTCGCCATCAATGGTATCGTAGGAAATATGCTCTACGATCATTGTGGCTTTCTGTTCGTTGATGAGCCGGATGACTTTTGTGATGAACTCCTCCGGGTTGTTCTTGAACATATAGAGCTTATCCACACGGATGCCTTGCAGGATAGCAGAAACCGTGCGCCGTGTCAGAACAGTACCCTCTGCGATTTTTCCGATGAGGTCATACTTGATCTGACTGGTTTCGGCGTGTTTGAGTGTCTGCGTCCGGGTCTTTTCGCCGGTGAAGGATGCTCCACGCTCGATCTCGTACTCATTCATCTCCGTTTTCTGCCGCCCGATGGTGGTCGTGTATTGCAGCTCGGAAACAAAGAGCTTTTCGTCAATATGGGCAATGGCGTTGCGGATCAGCTCGGCGCTGTCAAAATCAACGGTGTAGGCGTACTTGTGGTTGATCTCACGCCACAACGCCTGAAACTCTCGCTTGGCGAAGTTTTCGTTAAGCGGGTTATCCTTAACCTTGGTTTCGTGACCGTCGGAGAACATATCCTTGAGGACACTATCATCATAGACCGCCTGAATGAGCGTGTGGATACCGTCTGTCATCGGTTTGAGTTCCTCCGGCAGCTCCGCAACGGTTCCGTTCTTAACATCCTGACGGTACTTGTCCGTCACCTTGCGCTTCATATCCACATAGCCGTTCTGAATGAGGTAGAACTCGATAGCATTGGCTTTCTCATCGTCGATAAGCGTTGGTACATCGTCCACCTTGACATATTTGCCCTTGAAGTATTCGCTTGTCGCCACCGTGGGTCTGTCATAAAGCACGGCCTTAATATCCGACTGCAAGTCCGTCACAAAGGTCTTATAGCTTTCACTGGCGACTACCGTCAGCGTGTTGATCTCGTGAACGCTGTCGCCGCAGCTCTGCACATCCATACGGTTGCCGTCCTGATTGACGCAAAGGCGCAGACCACGACCGACTTCCTGCCGCTTCGTCGTGTTGCTGTCGGAGTGCTTCAGAGTACAGATTTGGAACACATTCGGGTTATCCCATCCTTCACGCAGTGCGGAGTGGGAGAAGATAAACCGTGTCGGTTCGTCAAAAGACAACAGCCGTTCCTTGTTTTTCAAGATCAGGTCATAGGCTGAAACATCTTTTTCATCAAAACCCTCTTTATTAGCCTTGCTGTCCACGCTGTGCCCAGTTTTCTTATCGATGCTGAAATAGCCCTTATGTACCCGGCTCACATCGCTGCAAGTGGATTTGAGATATTTCTGATACGGCGTGTCAAACATTGTAATGTACTCGTTCAGAATAGCAAGATATTCCTGCTCAAACATCACGCCATATTCGCCAAGCACCTCGTCGCCGTTTTCGTCGTACTGGCGGTACTTTGCCACTTCGTCGATGAAGAACAGGGACAGGCACTTGATGCCCATATTAAAGAGCTTTTCCTCTTTCTCAAAGTGGGAGAGGATTGTTTCCCGAATCTGAATGCGGCGCATATCCTTTTCGGACACATCGCCCACCACATCACCGGCTTTGATGACTTCGCCGTTGGTAAAGGTCACGGTGCCACGCAGCGGGTCAATTTCGGAGATGGTGTATCCCTTGTACTGCTCCATTTCCTGCGAAACGAAGTAGAGGTTGCTATCGACACCGAGAATACGGGTTTCCCGGTTGATGGACTTGTTGTAGCCGATCTCCAGCTCAATTTTTGCCATCGGCGGCTTCTTGCTGGAAAGAATGATCTGTTCAAGGTAGAGGTAGCTGTCCGTACCACGGAAGTTCTTGACCTCAAAGCCCTTGACCTCGATTTTCTTGACCAGCCGCTTGTTGAAGGCATCCAGCGCATCCAGCACATAAACAAGGTTGTGCTGCTTGGCGTGGGTAGCCGAGTAATTGAGGGAGAACAGCGGATTGAAGTTTTTCAGCGCCTTCTGCGTCACATCGCCGCCCATCTTCTGCGGTTCGTCCAAAATGATGATCGGGCGGTTTGCCTTGATAACATCGATCGGGCGGCGGGAGCCGAATTCATCACGTCTGGAATAAATAATACGAGCTGCGGCATCGCCTCTTCTACCTTCAACATTCTTTTCTTCGTTTAAGGAAGCAGCAAACGCCTGCGTGTTGATGATCATGACATTGATGCCGGAGCTGCTCGAAAAGTTATCCAACTGGTTCAGGTTGGAGCTGTTGTAGATGAAGAAGCGAGCCTTCTTGCCGTAGTGCTCCATAAAGTGGTCTGCGGTGATTTCAAAGGACTTCTTCACGCCCTCACGGATAGCAATAGAAGGAACGACCACAATAAACTTGCTCCAGCCGTACTTCTTGTTCAGCTCGAACATCGTCTTGATATAGACATAGGTTTTGCCCGTGCCGGTTTCCATTTCAATATCAAGGCTGCAACGCCCCAAATCTTTGACAAGGGAAGCAGAGAGCTTAATATTGTTCTGACTCTGCAAGGTCTGAATGTTGTGCAGAAGTTGCTCATCAGAAAGCTCTACCGCTTCATTTTTATAACCGGTATCTTTCAGCGGGTCAATGACTTCAAGCTCCTCATCGGACATACCGAGGGTCATCTGATACGGCTCCGCTTTGACCTTGCCGCGGTCACGGATATAGCTGATCTTATCGTGAAAGCCCTGCCCTTGAAAGACACGCACAACAGCATCAACCGCATCAGTTTGGTATTGTTGTATTTTGAAATTAAACTTCATTGCTTATCACGCGCCTCACTTTCCTTGTGGTCGGTCCAAATGGGTTTCCCATAAGAACTCAACCAAAGTAATACTGCTTCCTACTGCCAACTTTGCGTGCCTCGGACTAAGCCCTTTGTAGTCAGCACTTTTTCCATGACCGCTTCCGTAATGATTCCTCAACGCTGCAACATTGGTGGCAATCGCGCGCAAATTTCCAAGTAATGCTTTCATCTCTGCTGCGGCAGGAGCATCTTCGGGAATATCCTTTGGCATTAGTTTGAGGATTTTCAGCGTTTCTCCGGTTAATTGACCGACATCCCAATTTTTATCCCATGCAATTTTTCTGCTGTTCAATATTGTTTTACAGCAGCTTTCAATCAGCTCCTTTGCCTTTCCAATAGCTTCTGTCGGATTGCTTTCCGCCATGGACAGCATAGCGTTGATTTGAGCATTTAGGTACTCGCTTGAAAACTGCTCTTTGAGATTATCTGCGATGGCAGCAAGCGGAACCAGTCTATTGGGAAATACTCGTCCTGCAATTTCTTTGCATTTAGCATAGAGCCGACTGTAATCCTCATTATATGGTGGATAGAATGTGTAGGAGAATGGCATCTCATCGTCTGATTGAAAGTCTTTGGTATATTCGCTTTCGTAGTGCGTCTCATAGTAATCAAACAAGTCATGCAGCAACTTGTCAGTTTCGCTATTCTTCGCACCTTCAATATAAGCAAGGAGAGACCTTCCTTTGGACATTTTATATTTAGAACATACGGCAACCCCGATACTTTCCATTGTGAAAGTATCAAAATCATTCGTGGAGAAGTTAAGGACATACCCGCCACGATTGAACAGTTTTATAAACAATCCTCTTTCAACTTGCGTCATGCTTGTGCCTACCTGCTCTAATAGCTCCATCTCAAGCAAATCAATAATGGTTTGAGCGTTTGAACGGATGGTGCCGCTATGCCTTTTAGCTTCTTCTACACAATCACATATTGCAGAAATATCTCTCCCAAACAATTTTTCCGCACGACTCATATCACTTACAAGGTCAAAGCCTTTATAATCGTTTTCTAAATCGTTTCTCAACGCTGATATAACATCTTCTGCATAGTGCCTATTCAATTACAGCACCTTCCTTACAGTATCGGGGCTGTAGGTGGCGAAGATCTGATCGAAGTTGGTTGCCACGCTGTCGCTTGCCATAGAGCTGTCACGCATCACGAAGTAATAGGGCTTCTGCTTGGCAACGGCTTTAATGGTTTCCTCGGTCACATCACTGTCGAAGCAGGCGATCAGATAGTTGTCCTCCACATTGAACACCTTCTTGCCGGCAATGGTGGTTTCCTCGATTTTGCTGGAGAGCAGCACGCCCAAATCCAGCATCACTTGGAACAGCAGATCCTCCGGCGTTCTGTCCTCTTTGATGTTATCTTCAAGGCTGGAGAACAGGCTGGCTTCATACTCCGCAGGGTTGTAGTAGACCTCTTTCATATTGGAGGTATCGCACTTCAGAACACGGAAGCCGGTGTCAATAGGTGGATGCTCCTTTGCAAAGTATTCATCAGGAAGATGCCCAAGGCGGTCACATTCTTCTTTGTGTTCCACATAGAAGCAGGTTTGATCCCACTCGTGTTTAGAGAATGCGATTGCTTCAAGCCTTTCTTCTTGAATTTTCTTTCCCACACGACGGATGCGCTCCTTGCCGATTTCACAGATTGTCTTGTAGCCGAGCTTATATGCCTCTGTTTTTTCTTCCGTTTCCTCTGGAATCTGAACCATAATAAAACGACGATTTCCGTTATCACTTGCGTTTAACTGCATTACTGCATGAGCTAAACTTGCAGAGCCAGAGAAAAAGTCCAAGATGTAGTCTTCGTTTTGTGCCGAAGTCTGAGCTTTAAGCATACGAGTAAGATATTCAATAGGTTTAGGATTACTGAAAACTACCTTACCATCAAACAACGAAGATACTTCTTTTGTGCCTACGCTGTTCTCTGGCATATCATCCCAATATGTATCAGCCAATCTTCCGGTCGATGTTCGTTCATTCCAATATGCTTTTTCAGAAAGAGTTCCATTTTCCATGCAAAGACGACCATCATTTTCTAACGCTCTGAGCTTGCTTTCCTTCATTCTCCATCCTTTAGGCGGACACTTCCAGACTCTACCTGTATTATCTACATAGTCGTATGTGGTTTCCGGTCCGGGAGATGCAGGTTTTTGCAAAGGATAGAGACGATATTTACCTCTGCCATCGTTGTCGTCCTTGGAATACATCTTTACAGTTGCTTCAGCAAGTGGCTTAAAAACGGGATTCAGTTCAAAGTTGCTACTCTTTGCATATATTAAAAGATATTCAATATTTTGAGTCAACTGCTTACTAACGGTCTTTCCGCTTGAATTTCTAATCCAAATAACTTGGTTTACGAAATTACTTTCGCCGAAAATCTCGTTGCATAGTTTACGAAGATTTTCGACTTCATAATCATCAATACTTATGAAAATAAGTCCATCATCAGTAAGTAAATCTTTAGCAACTCGGATTCTTGTATACATCATATTTAGCCAATCGGTATGGAAACGACCATTGCTCTCGGTGTTCTGCACCATACGGTTGCCGTCCTCATCGTACTGCCCGCTGTTGGCAAGATACTCATCCGTACTCTGAGCAAAGTCATCCTCGTAAACGAAGTCGCTTCCGGTGTTGTACGGAGGATCAATGTAGATCATCTTGATTTTGCCGAGATAGGTTTCCTGCAAGAGCTTCAGCACTTCGAGGTTGTCACCCTCGATATAGAGGTTTTCGGTGGTATCAAAGTCCACGCTGCCAGTGCTGCAATAAGGTTTTCCCTCACTATCTGCCCCAGTGGGAACTGTTTCATCTTCACGAACAGGGCGCAGCGTCTTATTGATCGGTGCATTGGCAAGAAGAACGGACTTCTTCTTGTCAGGCCAAGTGAACTGATAGCGCTCCTCGTTGCCGTCCACCACGGTGCAGGCAATCTCCTGCATCAGCACATCCTTATCGATTGCCCGGACGACCTCGCCGTTTTCGTTGATTGTTTCCGTCACGGCGTTGGGAAACATCGCCGCCAGCTTTCTGAAATTTTCATCCGCCTTGTTTGCTGTCTGCATTCTCAATTTATCCATATTCTTCTCCTTAGTTAAACAAGTGGAACATTACGCTCTTAAATGTGTTTTTTGGTTTAGCACTCTCTGATAAAACTCCATTTTTGGGATTGTCCCATAACGCTATCGTTACCCGCTTATAATCTGGAGTATTATACTCGACCTCGTATGTTGTGAATATCTCCGGCGATGTTACTCGGAATGCCAGAGACTGACCAACATTAAGAAAACTATATGAGCTTTTTTCGAGTCTTTTGCGCCCGATTTGATTGAAATCACTATCATACAGTATTCGATATACAGCCAAATCGTATATTCCTTGCCTTGAAGTTAAGATAAATGTATTGTACGCTTCTTTCTCTAAATCAAAAACTTCAACAATGTCAAACTCTTTATTATCAAATTCTGCCCCCATCATTCTTAACTCATCGGTAAAAACATATCGGTTTCTGGCGATTGTGATAATTCTTCCAATAAAGTAAAAAGCAAAAAGTATTAATGTCGCAACAGATGCAATGTCCCCTAAAGTCATTTTAGTTTCCCCATTTCTGTATTCAGTTTTTTTATCTGCTGCACAAGCTCAAACTTCTTCTTCGGCTGTTTCTCTGCCCGTGCCTGCTTTTCCAGCTTGGCGATCTCTTTTTCAATTTTCTGTCGGCGCTCATCGGCTGCGATCTGCTCATCAAGGGTATTGCCGTCTGTGATGCTCACGCCGCCGATGTCCACCACGATGTTTTCCCATACTTTATCGAGGTTCAAGCCCCGCAGCTCAATGGTACAGCTTTCGGTGGGCTTCCAATCCGTCTGCATCAACTTGGTATGGTAGATCGCCAGCTTGCTTTGCCCCTCAAATTCGAGTACAAACAGGATGTTCTGCGGAATGAGCTTTGACAGTGTGGCAACGGTTCTTTCATCAAAGTCTTTCTTTTTCAGCGCCACAAGCAGGACAAAGAAGCTCCCGACTTCCTCTCCGGCGGGAATGTTGATTTTCGCCGGTGTGATCTCGTTGACAATGGTGATCCTCGATATATCGGCATCGATTTTCTCCTTTGCCGCCGTATTCATTTGGAACTTCGCATAGACAGCCTTCTTCGGAAGCTGCTTGCTCATTTCAGTTGACTTGGGAAGTCCGAGCATACTCTCACCTCATCGCACGACCAAGAAGCATATCAGCTCAAAGTCGTCCAGCCCTTTGATTTCGTTTGACAAGAAGCTGACCTGACCGCCGCCTAAGAAGCTGTCAATATCGCTCTCGTCCTTCACCTCAATGATAGAAGCAATGGCGTCACCAAGCAGCTTGGAAAGCTGCGACATATTCCTGCCGTCACAGGTTTCTTTGTTAAACGGCTTGTAGGCTTCGGGAATCGGTTCCGTCTTGCCTTTGCAGAGGAAACGCATTTTATCAAGCATCTGTTTCGGAGAAAGGTGGTCGCAGATGACCTCCCCGTCATTGCCGATATACACCATATAGAATGGGTGCAGCCGGTTCTGATTATCGATGTTCACGCTGTTGGAACGGTTCTTCAAAACATAGATCACACCGGCAGGCGTATCCTCACTTGCAGGAACAACCGAGTGCAAGCCGAAGGGCGTTTTATCTATGTCGGGGTGGTGCTTGATATAGTCGAGCAGATCAAGCCGGAACTCGTTTAACCCCAAATCCATAATGGAGATTCCCGTCGTCATATCCTCGATGTCTACAACTTCATCCTGCAAGCGCTTGAGCTGCGCCTTTCGATATTCAAGATCGGTCTTTTCCTCGTCACTGAGCAGATTATCATCGCCCGTAGCGGTCATATCCACGATTTTCATACGGGTTTCAACTTTGGCTTTCAGATTGATGTAATCGTCAAGGGTTACATCAGGCCAAAAGTTCACAAGCTGAATGACCTTGTTGCGGCTTCCGATACGGTCAATACGCCCGAAGCGCTGAATGATGCGGACGGGGTTCCAGTGAATGTCGTAGTTGATGAGGTAGTCGCAGTCCTGCAAGTTCTGACCTTCGGAAATACAGTCGGTGGCGATCAGCACATCGATCTCCGTCTTATCACCCGGCATCAGCAGTTCCTTGTCCTTTGAGATAGGTGAGAAGCAGGTCAGCACCGTGTTCAGGTCGGCACGGAGCTTGGGGCAAGTCGTCCGACCCTCAACAGAGCCGGATACCATTGCGGTGTTCAGTCCATACCTATCCTTAACATAGCGACTGACATTATCATAGAGATAACCGGCGGTATCCGCAAAAGCGGTGAAGATAATCAACTTTTTATTGCCCTCATTGATGGGATGAGTGATCTTGTTATCAATCACACGGAAAAGCTCTTGCAGCTTCAAGTCATGTTCCGGTGTAATATCTCCGACCAGCAAGGTCAGCAGCTCAAGCACATCGGCATCTTTCGCCAGGCTGTCCCTCCACGATACATAGTCCATATCGGCAAGGTCAATTTTGACTTTCCGTCCGAAAGAGAACAGCTCGTCCGAGTTCTGATCCTCGGCATCGAACTCGTCCATATCGGAAATATCCGTCAGATCGAGGGTCGTACCGGAGTGTTTATCAAAGCGGTCAATCGTTTCTATCGTGCTGTTTATCAAATCCTTGATGCGGGTCAGCGTCAGATTGAACGAATAGACGGAGCTTTCCATACGCTTCATCAGGTTGATGGCGGTCAGACGGCGGATGCCCTGCTCACGGTTCGCCTGCGTAAAGCCGACATTGACCCTGTTGTCACCGTATAGCTCGGCATACTTCTCCATCTTACTTGGCAGAATGTAGTGCGTCGGCGTATAGATTGTCAGTGTCAGGAGCATAAGCTGCTCAAAAATCTCGTTGTAGCTGATTGCTTCCTTCAGGTCAGTAAGATGTGGACGAAGTGAAATCGGCTTTAGCCTTGTCGGGAAGGTGCCGATGTCCGCCATATCGTAATACTTCTGAATATGCTTTCTTGAGCGGGCAATGGTCACACTATCCAGCACTTCAAAGAAATCAAAGTCCAGCATTTTGAGAAGGTTTTCAGTCGTGCGGTCGCACGGTTTCCACTTGCTCCAAGTGTTAAACGCCCGCTGTGCGTTCCTGAAAATTTCGTCGATGGAACGGGTAGTGTTGAGCTTTTCGTCTATGTAATCCGTATGCCCTTCATACGCAAGAGCAAGCTGATTTTTCAGATCGTTGAAGCGGTTATTAACTGGCGTTGCAGAAAGCATCAGCACCTTTGTCTTTACTCCGGCTCTGATGACCTTCTTCATCAAGGTAACATAGCGGTTATCCTTGGTGTCCTCGTCCGGGTTCTCAACTAATTTGCCGCCATTACGGAAGTTGTGGGACTCATCAATTACCACAAGGTCATAATTGCCCCAATTCAGTCTGTCGAGATCAAGCCCGTTTGATGTGCCATGGGTGCGGTTTAAGTCGGTATGATAAAGCACATCGTACCGAAGCCGGTCGGCGGCAATGGGGTTATTGACATAGTTATCCTTATAGGTATTCCAGTTGTTCGTCAGTTTCTTGGGGCAAAGCACAAGAACGGACTTGTTGCGGTTTTCGTAGTATTTAATAACGGCAAGGGCGGTAAAGGTTTTACCAAGACCAACACTGTCTGCAAGGATACAGCCGTTGAACTTCTCAAGTTTGTTTATGATAGCAAGAGCGGCATCTCGCTGGAAGTTATAGAGCATCCCCCAAATCTTGCTTTCCTTAAAACCGGTCGCTTCGTTGGGCAAAACATCTTCGGACACATCTTCCAAAAACTCATTGAAGATGTTATATAGCGTCACAAAGTAGATAAAATCGGGAGAGTTTTCGTTATATGCGGCGGTAATGCTGTCAATTACTTCATCAGTAACGACTTGAAGCACCTTGCTGTCATTCCATATCTCATTAAAGTCGGCAAGCAAAGTACGGGCAAGGGACTCATCTTTCACGATTGTTGTGCTGATTACATTGCCCTTTTCGCAGCCCAATTCAATCGTAGTGAAGTTATTGATGGGCGTATAGCCAACGCCGTCAACTACGATTTGCCCCTGAATGGATTTATCGCTGATATTTGACTTGAAAGTGACTCTCTGTCTGATCCACTCCGCACACTCTCGTGCAATGGCTTTTTGGGTCAGCTCATTCCTGAGCTTGATTTCAAACTCTGTTCCGTAAAGGCTTCTTTCACGGGTCATGCGAGGAATGTAGAACTCACGCCGTTCCTTTTTGGCCTTTTCGGTTACGAAAGTCGGAGAGGTAAAAATAAAGCGGAGTTGCTCAATCTGCGAAAGTTGCTCTTTCAGCTCCTGAAAGGCATAGATAGAGAAGCAAGCCGCCGCAATGGACACTTTGCTGCCTTGCTTGATCTCTACAGACAAATCGTCTTTAAGAGTCTTTGTTGTATTATTTATAAGCTCCATAACTGAATTCTCCCACATTTCAAATCAGTTCTTGCTGCTTGGCAATCGGGAACAATTAGATCCAATAGGCTCGTTCCGTCAACAAGCATTCCAAAGTGCCAATTTGGCACTTTGGAACCGCCGTGTTGGCACTTTGGGATTTCGCCAAAGTATCAATTTGATACTTTGGAAGCCAAAAACTGATACTTTAGGCTTTACAAATCTCCCGCCCGGAAAGCCGAAAGGCTCTCGTAATAGTAGCTTTGGTCGATGCCGTTCATATATACCTCACGGTTGCCCACCTCGTCGGTCAGTGCCGCCTTCAACAGCACCTTGATCTCCACATCCTTGATGGGGCTGCGCTCCATTGCAAGGAGATAA
>OLOA01004194.1_pt1 | contig 11105 bp, 15 predicted proteins | sample 1672201 | NCBI WGS metagenome assembly OLOA01 (sample SAMEA3136658, study PRJEB25190) | human gut metagenome
TCGATGCGCACGTGGAAATGAGCCGCCAGCTTGCGCACCAGCTCGCGGAAGTCCACGCGCTCCTCGGCCTCGCGCTGCATCTGCTCGGCGTGGCGCTCGCGGGCCTCCACCTCGTCGGAGAGGCGCTTGGCCTCGGCGAGGGCCGCCGACAGGTCGAGGTGCTCGCAGTAGTGCCGGTCGGCGTCGGTGGCGAACTTGGGGGCGGCGGCGCGGATGGCCTCGCGGTCGCGCACCGCCGTGGCGATCATGTCGGCCAGCGCTGAGACGGCCTTGGTCTCGGCCCACTTGCGGCCCGTGAGCGCCGGCTCGCGCTCGATGAACCGCTCCAGCGGGATAGCCTCCATGAGGTCGGGGGCCTGGGCCTCGTACTCGGCGCGCAGGGCCTTGACGCGGGCGGCGTGAAACTCCTCGTCCATGCGGTCGAGGATGCCGTCGATGGCCGCCACCTGCTCCTCGATGACCTGCTTCACCTCGTCGCACCGGCGCTTGAACTCGTCCTTGGGCGCGTCGTAGGCGCGGAACGCGTCCTTTCGGGCCTGCTCGATGGCGGCGATCTTGGAGTTCAGGTCGGCGCGGATCTTCTTGGCCGCCTTGCGATCCTCGTCGGTGACGATCTGAAGCGACTCGAACCGCTTGACGTAGGCCCTCGCCGCCTCCTTCATGGCGGCGAAGTCGGCCGTGAGGCCTCCGGAGGTCGCGCCCATCTCGATGACGGCCAGCGCGCTCACTCCTGGAACAGGCTCTGCTGCGCCATCCGGCACAGCTCGGACTTCTTGGGTCTCTTGCATCTCTCCCCCTTCCTGCGGGGTTTCTCGTAGTCGATGTTTGCGGTGCAGTCCCCAGCATCGGCGAGGCGCACGGCCTCCGCGTAGCTGCGGGCCGGGAACGGGTAGGGCTCGCCCATGGCCTCCTCCCACTTGGCGGGGAGGTCGAACTCGTCTATGGGCGAGCGGTTGCAGCCGATGACGCGCGTGAAACCGGGGCGCATCATGGCCATGTAGCGCGCGATCACGCTCCACAGCTCGTGGCTGAAGCGGAACTCGCGGTCGTTGGTTATGCGAAGCCCGCTCTGGCGGGCCAGCGTGTAGATGGAATCGCGGCCAACCCACGTGGAGCCGCGCGCCACCTCCGAGTGCACGATGTGCATGACGCGGCGGTAGGTGTCGTTGTGCTCGCGTATCCAGAGCAGACCGTAGTCCAGCAGCTGCTCGGGCGTCTTGCGGCGGCACCTCATGGCGCATCGGCCGCCTGGGCGGCGGCGTACCCGTCGCTCCACCCCGCAGAGTGGCCCTCGGCGTAGCCCAGCGAGCGGGCCTGGCCGATGGCCCAGAACATGGCCACCACGACGAGCACGGCGAGGACGGCCATGGCGGCGTCCGACACCGTGGGCTTTGGGCGCTCGCGCGGGATGTGGTAGTATTCGTGTGTCTTGGGATCGCTGAAAGTGCCAGGACGGCGCGCCCCCTCTTTGACCGGTCGGGGCGCGATCTTTTTAACGGGGCCCTCACGCGGCGGCTTTCGGCGCGTCGGGCGCGGATGGTCTCGGTTGCTCAACTTCTTCGCTCCTCTCTTCGAATCGTCGGAGCGCCGGCGCTACGGCCGACGCGGGAACGTCCTCGGGCACGTGCACGACGGCGGTGCCGAGGCTGCTTGTGTAGACGTGCGTCCCCGCAGGGAACGCGATCTGGTCGGGCGGCGGCATGGGCCTCCCCTCTCGCTTCGCGCGGTCATTTCATCGGGGTCGCTTTTCCGGCCAGCGTGCCCGAGTCGGCCATTTCGTTGTGAAGGTTCGGACGCCCTTCGGCATCCAGGGGGCGGCACCACTGATCCGCTCGCTATTCCCGCAAGGGCGCGCGTCCGAGTGCCTGTCGTTGCGCGCCCGTGCCGCCCCCTGGATGCCGGCCCCAGCAGGGGCCGGACATAGATCGCCTAGGATTCCTTCGGCTCGGATTCCTCGCACTCGCCGCACTTTTCGCACACCGCATCGAGGTGGGTGAGCAGGTCGGAGAACGACTCCTTCTTCATCTGCCTCGCTATGCCGTCCTCGGCGACGGCCACGGCGACGCGCTCGGACAGCCCCTTGCCGTGCGCCATGGCCCCGATCTGGCGCGCCATGGCCTCCATCGCCGTCATGGCCTCTCCGGTGGAGAGGTTGCCGCCCATGTATGACTCGCACCCCTCGTCGCCGGCAACGACGACGACTATCGCGTGACCTTCGTACGTACCGCGCTGCTCGCCGTCGTACTCAACGGCGACGGTCATGTGCGATCTGTTCTTCTCTTCTGACATTTCGTTTGCTCCTTTTCGCTTGTCGGTTGGCAGTTTTTGCTTGGCTCCTTGAGAGCCGGATGCGCGCACTAGGTGCCTGGGAGTGTCACCAGTGCGCGCGTCCGGCCCTCAAGGCCGTTTTCCATCGGCTAGGCCGCGTCTCCGCAGAGTCCGACGGCCTCGTCGATGGAGAAGCCGGTGATGCGGGCCAGCTTCGCGATCTCACCCAGGCTGAACTCGCGAAGGCCACGGCGCTTGGCCGAGAACGTCCCGGGGGCCATGCCCATAACGTCGCGGGCGAAGTCGTCAAGGTTGATGCGGTGCACCGCCGTGTAGGCCAGCACCGACTCGTCGATGACGGGGCTGTAGAACTCCCCCGTCTCACCGATTCTTGGCATCCTTGTCACCTCCTTTCCGATTGCTTGCCGAACGCCATCCGATCGCTAGTCCTGCGCAATAGAGATTGAACGCTACGAACGGCGTGGCCACACGGCCGTTTCCGGTGGCAAGAAGGGCGCACATGAAGCCGATACTCACCCACCAGACGACGTAAAAGACCGTTTTCGCGCTCACGGCCCTACTCCCCCGCCTTGCAGAGCGCCGCCTCCAGGGCGGCAAGGATCTCGGCCACTGCCTCGCAGTCGGCGTCGCCGCAGGCGGGCCTGAACAGCGCGCGGTCGTAGTCGTAGGCGACCGATCCGTCGGGGCCGCAGACGTTGAGCTTCACCACGTTGGAGCCGCCGGGGTACCCGGGCGTGGCGATGCCGACCTCGGAGGGCAGCAGATCGACCGCCCCGCAGAAGGCATAGCCGTCGGCGGTCTTGCCCATGAAGAGCGTGTTGCCGGTGGCGGGGTTCTCCATGATGTCGAAGTCCACGCTCTCGGCGGCCTCGGCCTTGCCATCTGCGTCGCCGGCTGCCTGAGCCTCGGCGATGGACTTGACGGCCTCCACGACCTTGGCGATGAGCGCGTCCATGTCGTAGTCGGCGGCCTCGGCGTCGGCCCCGTAGTACTCCACGGCCACGGCGGCCACGCGCTCGCCGTTGCGGGTGAGCACCACGCCGTCGCCGCCAAGCGGGGTCTCGCAGTCGGCGTAGCCGTCGAAGGAGATGCTCCAGTCGTTGCCCTTATCGTCGTAGGCGTAGGCCTTGAGGCGTCCGTCAGTGATCATCGTCCATTCCATTGCGGGGCTCCTTCCAAGTTTTAATCTCAAGTTCATAGTTGAGATTTTAACTAACGAAGCCGAGTTTACTTTAAATCTAAACTTTGTCAACCCATTACTTGACTTTTTTAGTTGAGATTTTTACTATTAGAGGGGAAAGGAGATGGGAAATGGACTTTACAGAGCGTCTTAACCAGGTAATGAACGCGCGCGGATGGCGGCAAATCGACCTGTGCAAAGCGTCTGGATTAACATCTGGACAAGTCGCATTCCTTGTTAAGGGCAAAACAAAAGATCCTGGTATATCAACCGCAGCGAAAGTTGCCAAAGCGCTTAACGTGTCCCTTGACTACCTCGCAGGGCTCAAAGACGATCCGGCCATAGAGCGTCATTCCGCGCCGGTCATGGAGATAGAGACCGTCCGACTCGTTGAGGACTTCGAGTCGCTTCCCGAGGAGGGCAGGGGCGCGATCCTCGATCAGGTGGAGTTCCAGAAGATGAAAAGCCTCCGCGCGGCCGAGACTTCCCTGCCGGATAATCCCCTTCCCGGGATCGCGTAGTTAGGAAAATGAACAGATGGAGACAGGAAAGCAGATGTGGGAGAAGTTGGCCGACAACAAGCCGCTGATGGTTGTCGGCTCTATATGCAGCATCCTCGGATTCCCTCTCGCGATCCTATCAATAGCGGGCGTTCAGATGCCATGGATTCTCGACGCCCTCGGCAGCTCTTCGTATATATGGCTTCCCGTCGTGACGTTTATAACAGGCTTCCTCGCGGGATGGAACGTCCGCAAGCAAAAGATGGAAAAAGACGGCATAACGGCAGAGCGCATCACCAAGCTCGAATTCTACGAGAGCGAGCCGGAGAGGGCGCGGGCGATGTTCGAGGGCCTGACGCTCAACCAGATCAGCATCGCGGAGCTTGCACACGACAGCAAGCGAGACTTCGCGACGCAGAAATCGGGCCACAAGTACCATGCGGCGATAGCGCGCCCGGACGTGTTCGTCGTGTTCGACCGCGACGACGGGAGCGCGGTGATCTCGCTCACGGACGAGTGGGAGAGAATGATGAACCGCTACGATGAGATGTTCGGCGAGATATGCCGAAAGCGCTGGAGCGAGACGAAATGATATTTCCTAAACTTCTATTTAGATTTCCCTTGCAGATTACTAAACATTAGTTTATAATATCATCATCGGATGAAAGGAAAAGCCGATGGTAAAGCGAAAGGATGTGGTGAGGTTCTTCAAGGAAGAGGGCTTCGTTCTGGTCAAGGGCACCAACCACGACAGGCTGGTTCACCCGGACGGAAGGTGGACGACGCTTGGCCGTCACACGGAGATCGGAAACAGGCTCTTCGAGGAGATGAAGAAGCAGGCGGGGCTGAAGTAGCCCCGCCCTCCCCCGCCGCATCGGAAAGGAGCTGCATATGCTTCACGTGTACGAGTTCGAGGTCTTCGAGGACGAGGGCATGATGGTCGCCCTGCCCTTCGACATGGACGGCGGCACCCAGGGGGCCGACTTCGCGGAGGCCTGCGAGATGGCCGCCGACTGGCTGAAGACCGAGATGGAGCACCGCGCCATGCGCGGGCTTGAGTTCCCGGAGGCCACCTTCGGCAACGAGCCGCGCGAGGGCGGCCGCACGGTCATCGTGGCCGTGGACGCCGGGAAGGAGACGGTGCCGCGCATGACGGCGGCGGCGGCCGCGCGCGAGCTGGGCGTGACGCCCGGGCGCGTCTCTCAGATGGTGAAGGCGGGGCAGCTCGAGACGTTCGAGATGGACGGCCGCACCTGGGTGACGCGCGGCAGCGTTGAGGCCCGCAAGGAGGAGGCCCCCACGGCGGGGCGTCCGAAGCGGCCCGTCACGGCGTAGGGGGCGGCCATGGGACTGTTCGCGAGGCGATGGCCCGTGACCGACGCCGACGGCGACGCCCTGGCGCTCGTGGCGCGCGGGAGGTCGCTGGAACTCAGGCGGCGCGGCGGCGTCGAGTTCGCCTACGAGGATCCGCGCGCCGAGTTCGCCGATGCCTGGGGCAACAAGGACTTATACGTCCGTGGCGGCCAGCGCAAGCGCGTGACGCGCGCGAGGCTCTACGACCTTGAGAAGGCCGGTGGCGCGCGGATGATCGAGTTCAGGAACACGGCCGACGGCGACAGCTTCAGGCGGTGGCTGGAACGGCGAAACCAAAAGTAAAGCCCCGCGCATAAGGGCGGCAACCCTGCGCGAGGCTCAAGCAAAAACTACCAACCGACAAGCGGAAGGCGGGTCGAATTATACCATGGCAACGATCAAGCCCGACGGGCGCTACGCCATGCTGCTCAGAAAATCCCGCGAGGACGTGGAGGCCGAGGCGCGGGGCCAGATGGAGACGCTGGCTCTGCACGAGGAGGCGCTTCGACGCCTCGCCTCCAATCTCGGCATCGAGGTCTCCAAGGTCTACCGCGAGCTGGTCTCCGGCGACCGCCTGGACGAGCGGCCCGAGACCATGCAGCTCGTTCACGAGGTCATGCGCGGCGAGTGGGACGGGGTGCTCGCCTACGACATCCAGCGCATCAGCCGTGGCGACATGATCGACCAGGGCGTCATCATGAACGCCTTCAAGTACTCGCGAACCCTCATCGTCACGCCCGGCAAGGTGTTCGACCTCGCCGACGACTACGACAGCAACGCAGTCGAGATGAACCTGATGATGGGCCGCGTGGAGCTTGGGTGGATAAAGAAGCGCCTCGTCGAGGGAAAGGAGAACCGCAGCCGACGCGGCGAGTACCTAGGATCCATCGCGCCCTTCGGTTGGGAGAAGTGCACCATCGACCACATGAAGACCCTGCGTCCCGGCGAGCACCACGAGAGGCTTTACCAGATGTACGCCGACATAGCGGCCTGGGCGCGCACCCCTAAGGGCATGGCCGACGACCTCAACCGCCAGGGCTTCCCCACCCCGCGCGGCAAGCACTGGGACGCGAAGACCATCGCCACCATCATCCGCAACCCGGTGAACATCGGCTACGTGCGATGGAACCAGCGCAAGACGCGGGTGCAATTCGACGACGACATGAACCGGCGCAAGGTGCGCGGTGTCCCGAAGGACGACGAGAGGATCCTGGCCGAGGGGCTGCACCGTGGCGCGGGCCTCATCACCGACGAGCTGTTCGACGCCGCCAACCGCCAGCTCGACGCCCACGGCGGCACGTCGGAGCATACGGGCAAGCCGCTGCGCAACCCGCTCGCCGGGGTGCTCGTGTGCAAGGGGTGCGGGAGGGCCATGGCTCGCTCCATCTTCCCGGGGGAGCGCAAGGGCGGCGGCGCGCGGGGCAAGACGGAGTGGTACACGCACCCGCAGTCGAACCGCTACGAGTGCCATATGCAGGGGGCCGTCATGCGCGACGTCGTGAATCTGGCGGTGGACGCGCTGCTGTCCGTGGCGAGGGACATAGAGGTGGCCATCGACGCCGACGACGGGCAGAGGGCCGAGGCCGCGCGGAAGGTGGCCGAGTCGCTTCGGCGCTCGCTGGCCGATGAGGACGCGGCCCTCGAAAACCTCTTCCGGCTCGTCGAGCGGGGAATCATCACCGATGCGGAGTTCGCGTCGCGCAAGGCGCTCGCAGACGGCCGCAGGGCCTCCCTGGAGGCGCAGCTTGCCCAGGCCGATGCAGAGGCCGCAGACGATCACGGCGAGGCCCTGGCGCGCGTCGTGGCCCTCCGCGAGGCGGTGGACTCGCTGCGCCACTACGAGGGACGCGCCAAAGAGGTGAACGACCTGGTGAAGTCCATCGTTTCCCGCATAGAATACGAAAAAGACCCCCAGACGGGGGAAATCCGCCTGGGGGTCTTTCTACGCTAGATGTAATCCCTGGTCAGAAGGGGGGTTATATCATGCGCTGAATATCTCGATGGTCTCGCCCTCGGCCAGGGTGACCATGGCCTTCTTCCAGGTGCGGGTGCGACCCTCCTGGTAGCGAACGCGCTTCGGCTTCGACTTCACGTTCAGGGTGTTCACCTTGACCACCTTCACGTTGAAGATAGCCTCGATAGCCTGGCGAATCTCAACCTTGTTGGCGTCCTTGGCCACCTCGAAGGTGTAGACGTTGTTCTCCATAGCGTCGTAGCTGTGCTCCGTGATGACGGGGCGGATGATGACGTCGCGGGGATCCTTCTCCATTATGCAAGCACCTCCTCAATGCGGGCCAGGCACGGCTCGGCGATAACGAGGGCCTTGTTGTCGACCAGCTCGTAGGTGTTGATATCGCCCACCGGCAGAATGTTCACCTCGGGGATGTTGCGGAAGGAGAGGAAGGCCTCGATGTCCTCGTTGCCGATGACCACGCAGATGCGCTTGCCCTCAAGGCCGAGCGCCTTGATGAGCGCCACGGCGTCCTTGGTGCAGGGCTTCTCGAAGTCCATGTCCTTCACAATGAACAGCTCGCCGTCGGCCAGCTTGGCGGAGAGAGCCGAGCGCATGGCCAGCTTGATCTCCTTCTTGTTGACCTTCTGGTCGTAGCTGCGGGTGTGGGGGCCGAACACGGTACCGCCGCCGACCCACTGGGGAGCGCGGATGGTACCCTGACGGGCACGGCCGGTGCCCTTCTGACGCCACGGCTTCTTGCCGCCGCCGCGAACCATGCCGCGGGTGCGCGTGTTGGCGGTGCCCTGGCGCCAGGATGCCTGCTGCGCCTTCACGGTGCGATGCATCACAGGCACGTTCGGCTCGATGGCGAACACGGCGTCGGAAAGCTCGACCGTGCCGGCGGCAGCGCCCTTCACGTCCTTAATCTCAATAGTTGCCATAGTTGCTGTAACTCCTTGTTACCGATCGTTCCAATTAAGCCATGCGGACGCGGACGATGCCGTTCTTGCCGCCGGGCACCGCACCCTTGACCAGGATGAGGTTCTGCTCCTCGTCGATGCGAACAACCTCGAGGTTCTTCACAGTGACGGTGTCGCAGCCCATGTGGCCCGGAAGACGCAGGCCCTTGAACACGCGGGACGGCGTGGCGCACTGGCCCACGGAACCGGGGGCGCGATGGAAGTGCGCGCCGTGGCCGCCCGGGCCGCCGGCAAAGCCGTAGCGCTTCATGACGCCCGCGAAGCCCTTGCCCTTGGACGTACCCGTGACGTCGACCTTCTTCACGTCGGCGAAGGCCGCGACGGTCTGCTGGTCGCCCACCTTGTACTCGCCGGCGTTCTCCACGCGAACCTCGCGCAGGTAGCGCTTCGGCTCGGCGCCCTGCTTGTCGAAGTGGCCCTGCATGGGCTTGTTCACGCGGCGGGGCTTGATGTAGCCGAAGCCCATCTGCACGGCCTCGTAGCCGTCGGTATCCACGGTCTTCACCTGGCACACGGTGTTCGGCTCGGCCTGGATAACGGTGACCGGGACGATGCGGTCCTGGTCGTCGAAGATCTGGGTCATGCCGATCTTCTTGCCATAGATAGCGTTAATCATGCCCAAACCTCCTTACAGCTTGATCTCGATGTCAACGCCAGCGGGGAGATCGAGACGCATCAGGGAGTCAACCGTGTTGGGGGTCGGCTCGAGGATGTCGATCAGGCGCTTGTGGGTGCGCATCTCGAACTGCTCGCGGGAGTCCTTGTTCACATGGGGCCCGCGGATGACGCAGTACAGGTTGCGCTCCGTCGGCAGCGGAATAGGACCGGAAACCTTGGCACCCGTCTTCTGGGCGGTATCGACGATGAGGCGCGTGGACTGATCCACGATCTCATGATCGTATCCCTTGAGGCGGATGCGAATCTTCTGACTTGCCACTTACATTACCTCCAAATAGAAGTTTCTCTGAGGGCGCCTTAGGCGTTGCCGCCGGCCTTGCTGATAATCTCGTCCTGCACGGACTTGGGCACCGGCTCGTAGGAGTCGAACTGCATGGTGTACACGGCGCGGCCCTGCGTACCGGAACGAAGGTCGGTCGCGTAGCCGAACATGTTGCCCAGAGGCACCTTCGCCTCGATGACGACGGCGCTGCCGCGCTGCTCCTGGCCCTGGATGAGGCCGCGGCGGGACGGGATGTCGCCCATGACGAAGCCCGTGTACTCCTCGGGAGTCTCCACCTCGACGGCCATGACCGGCTCCAAGATGACCGGGTTGGACTTGCGCAGGGCGTCCTTGATGGCCATGGAACCGGCCACCTTGAAGGCAGCTTCGGAGGAGTCCACGTCGTGGTAGGAGCCGTCGATGAGCTCGACCTTCACGTCCTCGACGGGATAGCCCGCCAGAACGCCGGAGTTCAGCGCCTCCTGGATGCCCTTGTCAATGGACGGGATGTACTCCTTGGGCACCACGCCGCCGACGATCTTGTTGACGAACTCGTAGCCCTTGCCAGCCTCCTGCGGGTACATGTTGATGACCGCGTGTCCGTACTGGCCGCGGCCGCCGGACTGGCGAACGAACTTGCCCTCGGCGTTCATGACCTCGTGGCCCGGACGCTCGCGATAGGCTACCTGCGGCTTGCCCACGTTCGCCTCGACCTTGAACTCACGCAGCAGGCGATCGACGATGATCTCGAGGTGCAGCTCGCCCATGCCGGCGATGATGGTCTGACCAGTCTCATGGTTAGTGGACACGCGGAAGGTCGGGTCCTCCTCGGCGAGCTTCTGCAGGGCGATGGCCATCTTGTCCTGCTCGGCCTTGGTCTTGGGCTCCACGGCGATGTCGATAACCGGATCGGCGAACTCCATGGACTCCAGGATGATGGGAGCGTCCTCGGCGCACAGGGAGTCACCGGTGGAGGTGTCTTTCAGACCCACAACAGCAACGATGTCGCCAGCGGACACGGCGTCGATGTCGACGCGCTGGTTGGAGTGCATCTGCAGCAGACGGCCGATGCGCTCTTTCTTGCCCTTCGTGGCGTTCAGCACGTAGCTGCCGGCGTCCAGATGGCCGGAGTACACACGCAGGTAGGTGAGCTTGCCCACATAGGGGTCGGTCATGATCTTGAAGGCCAACGAAGCGAACGGGGCCTTCGGATCGGCCGGACGCTCCTCTTCCTCGCCGGTGTCGGGGTTGGTACCCTTGATCGGCGGGATGTCCACCGGGGAGGGCATGTAGTCGACCACGGCGTCCAGCAGCTCCTGCACACCCTTGTTCTTGTAGGCGGAGCCCACGAACACGGGGTTGATCTGGCAGGCGATAACACCCTTGCGGATGGCGGCCTTCAGCTCGTCGACGGAGATCTCCTCCTCCATGAGGACCTTCTCCATCAGCTCGTCGTCGCAGTCGGCGGCGGCCTCAAGCAGCTCCTGGTGGTACAGCTCGGCATCCTCCTTGAACTCGGCCGGGATCTCGTCCATCGGCTCGGGGTAGGTCATGCCCTTGTCGTCGGCCTTGAAGTCCCAGGCAGTCATGGTCACGAGGTCCACGATGCCCCAGAAGTTATCCTCGGCACCCATGGGAATCTGGGCGGCCACGGCCTTCGCATCCAGACGGTCGCGCATGGTCTGGATGGCATGGAAGAAGTCGGCACCCACGCGGTCGTACTTGTTGATGAAGGCGATGCGGGGCACGCCGTAACGCTCGGCCTGGCGCCACACCGTCTCGGACTGCGGCTGCACGCCGGCAACGGCATCGAATACGGCGACGGTGCCGTCGAGCACGCGCAGGGAGCGCTCTACCTCGGCCGTGAAGTCCACGTGGCCGGGGGTGTCGATGATCTGGAAGCGGTATT
>OLOA01004195.1_pt1 | contig 11103 bp, 9 predicted proteins | sample 1672201 | NCBI WGS metagenome assembly OLOA01 (sample SAMEA3136658, study PRJEB25190) | human gut metagenome
TTTCCACTGCTTCCGTCCGCTCGTTTCCGCGTGTGGGTCACGGTGTGGGTCAGCCATTTTGACCAGTTCACCGTGTAAAGACGCCTCTGAAGATGGGCTTTCGCAAAAGCGTACACCACACGCAGAAACTGCGCCGCTGTAAACAAAGATTAAGCCTTTTTATAAGCAGCCGCTACTCGACCCAATTTTCAACTTCCAAATCAGGTACACGCTCAAACTCACGGACGTTGTTTGTCACAAGGATCATGTCCTCAGATCTGGCGTGCGCGGCAATCAGCATATCCAACGAACCAATCGGTGTTCCGCTGCTCTGAAGATGGGCGCGAATTTCTCCGTACTTGGAAGCCGCTGCAGTACCAAAGGGAAGAATGCTCAGCGGAACCAGAAAGCGAAGAAGCGCCTGCTCGTTTTTTATGGGATTGGAACTGTGCTTCATCCCGTACTCTAGTTCTGCAAGCGTGATGGAGGAAATGCAGACACCACTGTTCAGTTCCTTTCTCAACCTCTGCAATACCTGTTCTGGCTTGTTCTTCATCGCGTAGATGCAGATGTTGGTGTCCAGCATATACGTCACAGATGTTCACGCTCCTCTTGGACGCCCTGATCCCGACCGCCCTCGAAAATATCGTCGGTGAAGCTGTTCAGACCATCCATAAAAGTCTGCCACATGGATTCCTTCGGAACGAGGATCACAGCGTCGCCAAGCTGCTGGACGATCACTTCATCTGTGTTGAAACGAAACTTCTTCGGCAGGCGTACAGCCTGACTTCTGCCGTTCTCAAAGATTTTTGCTGTTTCCATTGTGATCACCTCCCTAAATAATATATATCACAGTATATATTATCTGTCAATAGGAGAATCCGATTCTCTCTCAGCCGAAGTGTATTGACGCAGATTTCAGTTGTAGAGTATACTGAGAACGCAATCATAGAGTACAGAAAGAGAGATAAAAAATGGAACTGTCAAAGAACGATTGGAAACTGTTCCGAGAGAGGCTTCCCGGCTGGCAGGAACGCTATATGGACAAGCTCACTCGTGAGTATGCCGAATTTTTGACCGATGACAGCCGCCAACCATCAGAACGTTTTTGGACGCTGAATAAAAGAATACGTGAGGATCGGAGAAAACCGGGAGTGCAACTTGAACTCCGAAAACAGAACGTTGTGTTTGACCTGGCGCACCTGATCGCGGATAGCGCAGTTTCGCTGGATGAGCTCGATGGCTTCAGCGAGGAACTGCAGAATATGGTTTGCGTTTTGTGCAGAAGAATCGAATTGGAAGAACAGCAGGATCAATAACTATGCCCAATTAAAAATAGAATAATAGACGGTAAGATGCGCGTGCTTCAGAAGAATAGACTCATTGCCATTGTCAGAGTAAAGAAGCCGAATATAATTGATACCGGCAGCAAGGAGAAAAGCCCTCGCTGCCGTTTTTTGTATGACCATCGCCAACGTTTGGCGGTGATCATTTTGTGTTCCTGAAATTTTTTTAAAACAGGCTGGTCAAAACGCAATTTCTGTCGGATTAAATACGAGGACTTTTCAAACGCTAACGATTGAATTTCTGGGTCAACATAATGGTATTACTGAATCGTCATGTGTGATATACCCTCCTGCTCGCTACGCGCAGGTAACCACATCTATGCGTTTACAGATTTTGATATTCAACCGGTGAAAGACCGCTGATTTTCCGGAATACACGGCAGAAATATTTTTCATCTGTATAGCCGACCAGATGGGCGATTTTTGACACGCGGTAATCTGTTGTCTTCAGCAGGATCTTCGCCTGTTCCACACGAGTCTCCGCAAGGAAATTCATAAGTCCGACATGATAGCGCTCCTTGAACGCGCGCGACAAATACGACGGGTTGCGGTAATACCGTGCAGCCAGCGAGGAAAGCGACAGCTGTTCGGCATAGTGCAGCTGGATCTCCTGCCGCACCTGCGTGCAGACGTCGTCGTCCTGTCCGGACGTATCCGGCTTTCCGGCAAGCGCACCGGCTTGCTCCAGCAGATACGCGTTCAACTGTTGTGGATCCAGTCTCAGCTGCTCATCCAGAACCGGCAGCAGCGCCTGACTTGGCAGAAACGCCGCCCGCGTGCGAACTGGCTGTGGGTTGGCCTGCAGATAGCGGCTGCAGCGTTCGCACAGTGCCTCCCACCACGTCTGTAGGCTCTGCAGCGTCAGCGGCAGGCCGCTCAACTGCTCCAGACAGGAACACAGACAGGCCTGCACCTGCTCGCGCGAGCCATGCGCGGCGGCTTCAAAAAACGAATCCGGCAGGACAGGCAGCTGCCCGGCACAGCTGTCTGTCTGCTCTGTCAGGCAGGCGGACTGCGTCTGCGCGATGAGCGCCTGCCCAGCCGCGCTCAGACTGGCGCAGTCCCACACGGCGTTATACTGCAGCGTGTAACGCGGCAGCAGGCCAAAGGTCTCGCGCAGGATAGCCAGCACCTGACCAGCGGCCTGTTTCTGCTGCTTTGCGCTGCCGGCCAGAAGCAGATACAGCAGATTCTGGCTGCCGACGCCAATCAGCACGTGACCGCGGCGGTTCTTCGCCAGAAGCTCTTGCAGCGCAGCGGTAATCTGCTTCTTCTCTGCTGTCTCGGCGCCGCTGAGCACGTGGACGCAGAACAGATTCAAGACCATCAGGCCCGCCGGACTCGGCAAGAACTGTGCGGCCGGACTGTTTGCAGGGAGCTCGGCATCCCCCTCGGCACACAGCGCAAGCAGAATTCGCTCGTCCGCGTCCGGCACCTGACGGTCATCCGGCTTCGGCGGAGCCGGAATGCGCAGCTTTTCCGCGGCGCGGCGCAGAACGGCGTCCAGCTGTGCAGGCTGGATGGGCTTGAGCAGATAATCCAGCGCACCCAGCCGCATGGCGGAAATGGCATATTCAAATTCATTGTAGGCGCTGATAACAATCACCTGTGCCTGCGGCTGGTTCTGATGGAGCCACTGCATCAGCTCAAGTCCGTCATGCTGCGGCATGCGGATATCCGTGATGATGATCTGCGGGCGGCTGCGCCGCAGGCAGGTAATGGCCTGCTCGACCGTCTCCGCCTCCAAAACCTCATCAATATCATAGAGCGTCCAGTCTGCCAGCAGTCGGATCGTGCTGCGCGCGGGCTGCTCATCGTCAACAATCAGTGCCTTCATGCTCGTTCTCCTTTCTCGGCAGGCGGAGCGTCAGAAGAAACCCGCCGCGCGGCCGGTTCTGCACGTCAATTGCGGCGCTCTCGCCATAATACAGCCGTAGGCGCGCACACGTGGTGCAGATACCGATATGATCGGACTGGCGCAGGTCTGCACCGGCGTCTGCAAGCTCCGCGCGCAGCCGCTGCAAAGACGCTTCGTCCGCACCTGCGCCGTTATCCTCGACTGTGATTGTAAGCATTGGGCCGTCGGCGCTGGCTGTGAGCAGCAGAAAGCCGTTTGTCCGGTTTTGCAGATGGCCATGGACGAAGGCGTTTTCCACCAGCGGCTGCAGCAGCATCTTGGGCACCGGAAGCTCCAACAGCTCCGGCGGAGCCTGGACAGAATAGACAAAGCGATCCGGGAAGCGAAGCTTCTGAAAGTACAGATAGTGCTCGGCAAACGCAATCTCCTGCGACAGAGGCACCTGCGAGCTTTCAAAATCCATGCAATACTGCATCAGACTTCCGAAGCCCGCCAGCTGGGTATAGATTTCGCGGTTGCCCACCTGCAGTGCGCTGACGCCGATAGACTGGATGGTGTTGTTGATAAAATGTGGGTTGAGCTGGGCCTGCATCGCCAACAGCTGGCTGCTCTTATTGCTGAGTTCAAGCTGATACCGCTGTAGGATCAGTGCATTGATATTATCCATCATTGTCTGGAACTGTGTGATCAGCCGGCCGATCTCATCAATGCGGGTTGTGGAAATCGGATCCGTCATATCGCCCTGTCCAATCCGCTCCATATGCTGCACCAGACGGACAATGGGCGCGGTAAAGCGTGCGCTGATGATAAAAAGCGCAGCGGAGGACACCAGCAGGACAATAAAGGCAATCAGCCATGTGAGCCGGATCAGCTGCGTCGTCCCGGCGCTCAGGACAGCCGCCGGTGTGATCTTCAGCAGATACAGCGTGCCGCATTCGAGCGAAAGCGGCGAATAAAACATTATCTGCGTTGCGCCGGAGCTGTCTGTCAGCTCAATATGGCCGCCTGTGTCTAGCAGCGCTTCAACTGTCTGTGCGGTCAGGCAGGACGGCGCATCCGGAGCAAAGACAGGCGTCCCATCGGACAGCAGCAGACAAACAGTCTCCTGCGCATTTGTCTTGAGCTTCTGCATGACGGAATCCAGATAGTCCGTCGTCAGATCGATATCGATCTGGCCGATATATGTATCCTCCGGCACGCGCCAAAGCGTGCGGTGCAGTGAGACAACATCCTGCGGCTGCTGACGCTTGACAGTACCGACGCCGTAGTTGGAGCTCTGGTGCAGAGGCTCAATCCAGAGCTGCTGCTGCTCCGGCGCAGCATCCACATTGCTTTTGGAAAACACGGAGGAGCGCACCAGATAGCTGGCATGCTGGCTGTCCGCGTACAGATGCGCCTGATAAATGGTCGGGTCGGAAACAGCTGAAGCCTTAAGCGTGAGATTCACATAGGAATCAAGCTCATAGCCCGGCGCGCTGTCCGTTGACAGGCGCTGATAGAGCGCGGAATTGGAATACGGAACGAGCAGAAGCGTCTCGACGTTGTGCAGATAATTTTCAAGATTCTGCGCGCCCTGATACACCAGATTCTCCGACGTCGCGATGACCGTGCCGCGCGCGTAGCGCTGCATCATTCTCGAAATCAGCACCGTCAGCGACAGCACAATCGCGCAGATAGCCGCAAACAGCAGCAGCCACAGCTGCCAGCGCAGACGTGAACGCACAAATTGCCGCACAGACGGTCTGTCGGCAGATGGATTTTGGCCCATGGCAAAAGCTCCTGTTCGTGCATATTTTTTTAGATTATAACATGAGTGGTAAAAATAATCCACCAACTTTGTCAAAATCGTGGGTGTTTATTTTTTGATTGGCCGGATACAATGGAGCCAGCCCAGATGAGAAGGAGCGCGATGCCAGTATGAAAACGCATAAAGGACGGGTTCTGCAGAGCAGACTGGAGGGCGCTGTGTTTATCGGCCCTGCGCTGCTGGCGTTCTTGCCGGTTGTTGCGATCCCGTTTCTCTATTCCGTCGTTCTGTCTGTTATGGAATGGAACGGCATTTCCGATGAAATTACGTTCGTCGGGCTCAAAAACTACATTCGGATTCTGACAACAGACGCAGACTTCAAGCACGCCTTCTGGTTCACGGTGCGCATAACGGCAGTGTCCGCCGTTATCTCCAATATCCTAGGTCTGTTTTTTGCTGCGCTTCTGACGAAAAAGCTCAAAATCCGCAACTGGGGCCGTACGGCGCTGCTGCTGCCGAATATCATGAGCGGCGTTATTCTCGGCTATATCTGGCAGTTTATCTTTACCCGCGCATTCCCTGCGCTGGGCGAGCTTCTGGGCTGGGGCGTATTCCAGCAGAGCTGGCTCGGCACGCCGCAGACAGCCTTTTGGGGCATCGCCATCGTAAGCATCTGGCAATGGACCGGCTACACCATGATTATTTACGTCGCCGGCATCAACTCCATCAGCGCGGATGTGCAGGAGGCCGCCATGCTTGACGGCGCGACAGGTCTGCAGAAATTTTTCCGCATGACGCTGCCGCTTATCATGCCTTCCGTGACCATCTGCCTGTTCTGGACGATCACGCGGGCGTGCACCATGTTCGATCTGCCGTTCGCGCTCACGGCCGGAGGCCCGTTCCGCTCGTCGGAGACTATCGCCATGAATATTTACACCGAAGCCTTTACCAGAAATAATTACGGACTCGGCTCGGCCAAGGCGATGCTGTTCTTCGCGGCGGTTCTGATTGTCGCCCAGCTTCAGGTATTTGTTACCTCGAAACAGGAGGTGCAGGCATGACAACACGTAAAACAAAGCAGCGCGCCGCAAACGCCGCGCTTACGATCTTCCTGCTCACCGTCAGTATCATCGTGCTCAGCCCCCTGCTGCTGGCGCTGCTCAATTCGTTCAAAACGCTCTCGGAGATCACCTATGACGTGGCCGCCCTGCCGGAAACCTGGCAGACAGCCAACTATGAACGTGCATGGAACAGCCTGAATTTCCCGCGGGCGCTGTTTAACTCGCTGCTCGTAACAGTTCTGAGCAACGCGGGCGTTGTGCTCATCTCCTCCATGGCGGCATACCGCATCGTCCGCCACCCGACGCGCGGCAACCGTGCGCTCTACAAGATTTTTCTGGCCGAAATGATTCTGCCGTTCCAGGTGGTCATGATCCCGCTGACCATCGTAGTCAAAAAAATGGGACTGATCGACTCCATCGCAGGCGTTGTGTTTGCCTACCTCGGCATGGGCGTCGCCATGGGTGTGTTTACCTACTGCGGCTTTATCAAGACAGTTCCGCTCGACATTGAGGAGGCTGCCCGCATCGACGGCTGTACGGAGCTCGGCACGTTCTTCCATGTGGTCTTCCCGCTGCTGCGTCCGACGACCTATACGCTTATCGTCATCAATACCTTCTGGTTCTGGAACGATTTCCTGCTGCCGAAGCTGATTCTTTCCTCGGAGCAGCTTCGCACGATCCCTATCGCGATTCATTCGCTTATGGGCCAGTATATCATGCAGTGGGATCTGGCGCTGCCGGCGCTGATGATGGCGATTCTGCCGGCCCTCATCGCGTTTTTGGCCATGCAGAAAAATATCGTCGCCGGACTGACAGCCGGTGCAGTCAAGAGTTGATTCCGCGTAAGCGAAACAATAAAAATCATACAGGAGGAACTTCAAGTGAAAAAGATTCTTGCCCTCGCCCTTGCGATGCTTCTGGTGCTGGCCGTGTTTGCCGGCTGCGCCGCCAAGCAGACGACACAGCAGACGGCCGACACTCCGGCTGACGCTCCCAAGTCCGACCCCGCCGCAGACGCCGCCTCCGACACTGAACAGCCCGCAGCCAGCGGAGAAAAGAAAACCGTAAAGATCTTCCAGTATAAAGTAGAAATCGCCGATCAGCTTCTGGCGCTCGCCGACGAGTACATGCAGCTGCATCCGGAGATCAATCTGGTTGTCGAATCCGTCGACTCCACCGACTATAACACGCTGCTCAAGACGAAGTTCGCCAGCGGCGAAGCGCCTGACATCTTCAACAATCAGGGCTACACCGAATTCGAGCTCTGGCAGAGCAAGCTTGAGGATCTGAGCGATCAGCCCTGGGTCTCCAACATGGCCGAATTCACAAAGGAAGGCATCAGCGACGCCGACGGCAAGATCTACGGCCTGCCGCTCTACCTTGAAGGCTACCAGTTCTGCTACAACGTCAAGCTCTTTGAAAAGGCCGGCATCACCGAGCTGCCGCGCACACTCGACGAGCTCGAGGCTGTCTGCACACAGCTTGAGGACGCGGGCATCCCCGCCATCATCAACTCCCTTGGCAGCTGGTACAACATGGGCGTGTTCGGCGCGAATGTTGCCGTTGCTCATCAGCCGGACGTCAAGGCCTTTATCGAAAACGTCACAAACGGTACCGAGAACTTTGAAACCAACGAGGTCTTCAACGAGTGGGTAGATCTTGTCGATCTCATGCTCCGCCATACCTATAAAGATCCTCTGACCACCAGCTTCTCTGACCAGATTTCCCGCATGGCCAACGAAGAGGCCGCCATCACCCTCTGCAACAACGGCGCATGGCTGAGCTTCATGCAGATCAATCCTGATATCGAGGTTGGCTACTTCTCCATTCCCATCAACAACGATGCAGATTACAATGACGTTCTGTTCGCGGGCGTCAGCACATACTGGGTTGTGAACAACGAATCCGAGTCGAAGCAGGAGGCCAAGGAGTTCCTTGACTGGCTGACCTCCAGCGAACGCGGCCAGTATTATTTGGTGCAGGAATTCGGCTTCGTCAGCGGTCTGACCAGCATTCCGGCTCCCGAAGAATACGTCGGCCCGCTGAGCGCAGCTGTTGCTGAAGCTGTCGCAGCTGGTAAGACGCTTGGCTGGGAATGGCCCCGCTATCCCGCCGGTATGACCGAGGAATTCGGCGTCGGCATCCAGAAGTACGCCTCCGGCGCGTGCACCAAGGAGCAGATGCTCGAAGGCTTTACGCAGTCCTGGCACAATCTAGCCGGTTAATGAAAACAAGCACTGGCCGGCGAAAGTCGGCCAGTTTTTTATCAAAACAGGAGGAAATACACATGATTATTGAACAATTTGGCTGCATTCCCTTCGGCGGCGATTACTGCCCGGAGCAGTGGGATGAGGCAACGTGGCAGGAGGACATCCGCCTCATGCAGGAGCTCGGCGTCAATACGGTGACAATCAACGTACATAGCTGGGTCATGAACCAGCCAGCCGAAGGCGTATTTGATTACAGCAAACTTGATAAAATTGTCGATCTGTTGACAGACGCGGGCATCCGGATCATTATGGGCACAGCTACAACGGCTGTTCCCAACTGGATGGGCAAAAAATACCCCGAGATCATGATGACGGACATCAATGATCTGCATTACACAACCGGTCGCCGCGAGATCTACTGCACCAACAGCCCGGATTACCGCCGCGAGGTCAAAACCGCGGTCGAGCATCTGGCCGAGCACTATCAGAACAATCAGAACATCAAGCTCTGGCACATGGCAAATGAGGTTGGCATCGTCTGCTACTGCGACAACTGCGCAAAGGCCTATCGCCGGTACCTGCGGAAGAAATTCGGCACGCTGGACAATCTCAATGAGCAGTGGACGACTGCCTTCTGGGGTCACACCTATACCGACTGGGAGCAGATCGACCCGCCCAAGACCACAACGGAATTCGCGCCCAATATGAACGGCATCGACGGCTTCGACTGCCATTTCCGCTCGACGGAAGCGATTGAGTACCTGCGTTTTTTCTCCGAATCCCTGCGTGAATGCTATGAAATTGAACGCGACGCAATCCACAAATATATCCCGGACGCGCTCGTGACGAACAATTTCCAGTTCCGCACGCTGGATTACCGCCGCGTCTGCGCCGCTTCCAGCGTAATTGCCTACGACAGCTATCCTGCTCCCGACGAGCATCCGGCCAAGAGCGCCATGTGCTACGACATCTGCCGCGGACTGCATGCACCGGGCAAGAACTTCATGCTCATGGAGATGACCCCGAGTCAGGCAAGCTGGGCACAGACGGTTCCGGTCAAGCGCCCCGGCGAGGTCGAGCTGATCGCGCTCAAGGGACTCGGCCACGGTGCAGATTCCTCGCTGTTCTTCCAGATCCGTAAAAACCGCAGCGGCTTTGAAAAATTCCACGGCGCCATGATTGACCATTGCGGCCATGTAAATACCCGCACGGGCCGCGAACTGCAGAGTCTTGCAAAAAAGCTCAAGGCAATCGAACCGTATCTGTCTGAGACGCATGTGCACGCAAAGGTCGCCGTGATTCTGGACTTTGATACCATGTACGGCGTGGAGATCCCCTGCTCGATCCAGAAGCGCATGAATTACATGAACGAGGTCGAATATTATTACCGCTATTTCAATGAGCGGAATATCGCCGTCGATATTTTGCCGGCGACAGCCGATCTGAGCGGCTATTCGCTCGTCGTTGCACCGATGCTGTACATGCTGCCCGAGAGCTTCGGGCAGGAGATTACGCGCTATGTGCAGGCTGGCGGCAGCTTCGTCACGACGTATTACAGCGGCATGGCCGATCTCAACGACTGCCTCTATCCGGGCGGATATCCGGGCATTCTGAAGGATGTCTGCGGCCTCTGGGTTGAGGAAACCGATGCGCTGACGGCAAATCAGCACAACCGTGTCAAAACGGACAGTGCGCTCGGCGGGCAGGATTACAGCTGCGGCTTCATGTGCGACGTGATCCATCTGACGGGTGCAAAGAGTCTCGGCGTTTATGCGGAGGACTTCTACGCCGGTACTCCCTGCATCTGCGAAAACAGCTTCGGCGCTGGCCGGGCAATTTATATCGGCACCAAGCTCGAAGCGGGCGGCGTTGATGCTGTGCTGGATTACGCCGTGCAGGGAACCGATGTTGCGCCTGTCCTCGCGGCTCCTGCCGGTGTGGAGATCTGCCTACGCGAGGGCGAGAAGCACGGTCTTCTCTTCCTCGTCAATAATACGACGGACTCGCGTACCGTTGCGATTCCGTCCGGTTGGGAAGCGCTTGCGGGCGAAGCGCCGGAAAACGGCGTGCTGACACTCGGCGGCAAGAACAGTGCTGTTCTGCTGCAAAAATAATCACATCGCAGAAAATGGACTCAGGGAGCATCCCCTGAGTCCGTTTCAGTCTGTCAGGAAACCTAGCTTGGTGTTAGATTGAATCCCTCAAGGATCTGTACGTCACGACTTTGTGAGGTCATATGAACACGAATCAGTAAATATTTTGGAAGCGCATATTCCTTGAAAAAATAAAACGAGTAAAAAATCGCTCTGCCGAATGCAGCGCTTGGCAGGATGGCTGTACGTTCAGGGGACGCATACTTCTGTGATCTGTTTGATTTTGAACAGTTCTTCTTCGAAAAAGCGGTATTTGCCAACACCTTGACAGTATCCAAAATCTGAGACGGTTGGGACGCGACGATCAGAATGCTTGGCACAATCCTGCCGCGCAAACCCAGCTGAGCGTTATTTCTGTAAGTGTCTGTAAGGGCCTGGACGCAACCCCAATTGAGTACACTGATCTGGTGCAGATGCTTTTCTGCCAAATCTGCGCGTACCGGAAGCACCTATCCTTTTAATGCGGCTTGTCCTCCGGGATGCCGTGCAGATACCGATCAGTCAACATGCACTGCTCCAGAGGGCTAAACGCGATAGTGCCTTTTGCAGCCGGGCGACAGCTCCCCGCAGAATGTTTTGCTCGATAGTATTTGAAACTCAATTATGTTTTGGTCATTATAATCATAAGTCAAGCTGGCGTTGAACTTGGAAGTTCAACGCCAGCTGAGTAACCGCTGATAAACGCAGGCGATTTATTCAGCGGTTACCTGATGGGATGGAAGCAAAGGCTCTTTACCGCATGTTGAAGT
>OLOA01004197.1_pt1 | contig 11101 bp, 7 predicted proteins | sample 1672201 | NCBI WGS metagenome assembly OLOA01 (sample SAMEA3136658, study PRJEB25190) | human gut metagenome
GAGCCAGGGCTGCATCTGCTGCAGCCTTGTGGGAGATTTCAGCGAAGCTCTCAAAAAGGTGCTCGAGGAGTACGCACCCGACAGGATCGTTATCGAGCCTTCGGGAGTCGGAAAGCTCAGCGACGTAGTCCGTGCGGTTCTGCCGCTTGAGTCCGACAGCGTCCGCATCAATTCCCGGACTGTCGTAGCAGACGCGACTAAGTGCCGCATCTACATGAAAAACTTCGGCGAATTCTACAACAACCAGATCGAGAATGCTGGGGCGATAATCCTCAGCAGAACTTCCACGATCACTCCCGAAAAGCTCGACACCGCGCTTTCGCTTATCCGTGAGCATAACGGAAAGGCTATCGTTGTTACGACCCCGTGGGACAAGCTTGACGGAAAGAAAATTCTTGAGGCTATGGAGAACGGCGATCATTTTGCCGAGGAGCTCCTCTCGGAGGAGGAAATATGCCCCGAGTGCGGACATCATCACGGCGAGGACGAGCATCATCACCATGATCACGATCACTGCTGCGACCACGACCATGATGACGATTACGACGAGAATGAACATCATGACCACGATCATGACCATTGCTGTGATCACGACGACCATGATCATGAGCATCACCATCACGACCATGACGACGATCATGATCACGATGAGCATGAGCATCATCACGACCACGACTGCTGCTGCGGTCACGACCACGATCATCACCACCATCATCATGCGGACGAGGTGTTCACAAGCTGGGGCGTGAATACTGCGAAGAAGTATTCTTCCGATGAGATAAAGGCGATCCTCGACGGCTTTACCGAGACAAACGATTTCGGAGCGATCCTTCGTGCGAAGGGTATCGTAGAGGGTACGGACGGCGAGTGGATATACTTTGACTATGTTCCCGGCGAGGCAGATGTCCGCACGGGTGCTGCCGATGTTACGGGCAAGCTGTGCGTGATCGGCTCCTCGCTCAACGAGGAAAAGCTTGCTCAGGCTTTCGGGGTGTAACATATGGAGAGAACTGATATTCCGGTATTCATTTTTACCGGATTCCTCGATTCCGGGAAAACTACCTTTATACAGGGATCGCTTGAGGATGAACGCTTCAACAACGGAGTTCCCACCTTGCTTGTGGTTTGCGAAGAGGGGGAAGAGGAGTACGATTTCTCGGCTTTCGCAAATGACTGCGTAACGCGGATGGACGTTGAAAGCGTCGACCGTCTTACTCCGGATCGGCTTGAAGCCGCACGCAAGAGATGCGGTGCCAAGCGTGTTGTCGTTGAGTACAACGGGATGTGGCAGATCGACGATCTTTTCAGAGCTTTCCCCAATAATTGGGCGGCGGTTCAGGAGATCACGTTTGCAGACTCCCAGACTTATCCGTCATACAACGCGAACATGAGAAGCCTTGTCGTTGATAAGCTCAAAACCTGCGACGCCGTAATGTTTAACCGCATGACCGACGGCACTGACAAAACGGAACTTCACAAGATCGTGCGCAGCGTCGGACGCAGAACTGACATACTGTACGATTACGGCGAAGACAGAGTTGAGCCCGACGATATAGCCGATCCGCTTCCTTTTGACATAGATGCTCCCGTTATCGAGATCGGGGACAGTGATTATGCGCTTTGGTTTTCCGATCTTATGGAGGATCTTTCAAAGTACGACAGAAAGACCGTAAAGTTCAAAGCGTTCATCGGAGTCGATAAATCGCTGCCGAAGGAAACGTTTCTTGCGGGACGCCATGTCATGACCTGCTGCGCCGAGGATGTGCAGTTTGCGGGAGCGCTCTGCGTTTGGAAGAAGGCGGGAGCGCTTACCACGGGAATGTGGGCGATCGTAACGGCTCAGATAAAGATCGAGAACAACAAGGTCTACAAGGGAGAGGGTCCCGTGCTTTACGTTACCGACTTCCGCCTTGCCGAGGCTCCCGAAGAAGAGGTCGTTACGTTCAGCTGATTTTCGGCAGGAAATGAAAAAATATTGACAAATTCCGATTATCGTGTATAATAAATATGAGAGTAACTCTCATATTTTGCGGATAGTCGTGCGCGGCGGAACAAATGCCGTGCGCGGTTTGAAAGTTTCCGCATCCGACGGTATTTCGGAAGATGCGGTGAAAATGTATCCGTGCGGCTCGGGGATTATCTCCGTTCCGCGCGGATATTTCTTTAAGGAGACATCGATGACAGGTTATATTGCGACAATGCTGTCGTATCCGTTTATGCAGAGGGCTTTCCTTGTGGGAGCTCTTGTTTCGCTCTGCTCGGCGCTTCTCGGCGTAAGCCTTGTTTTGAAAAGGTATTCCATGATCGGGGACGGACTTTCCCACGTCGGCTTCGGAGCGCTCTCGACGGCGGCGGTGTTTTCCTCATCGGGAAGCGCTTTTCTTAGGTTTCTCGGCGCAAATCCGCTCGTTTTTACGATCCCCGTTGTGATTATCGCCGCGTTCTTTCTTTTGCGCCTTTCCGAGAGCAGCCGAATAAACGGGGACAGCGCGATAGCGGTGATATCGACCGCAGCATTCGCCTTCGGCGTTATGGTCGTTTCGCTTACCACCGGGATAAATACAGATGTTTTCAACTATATGTTCGGCAGTATAAGCGCACTTGTCGGAAGCTATGTGCCGATTTATGTGATAATGAGCCTGATAACGGTCGCGCTTTTTGTCCTTTCATATAATAAGATGTTCGCGCTTACCTTTGACGAGGACTTTGCGAAATCGTCGGGAATGCGCGTCGGGCTTTATAAAATGCTGATCGCATTTCTTTGCGCGATCACGGTCGTTCTCGGAATGAAGATAATCGGCACAATGCTTATTACTGCGCTCATCGTGCTTCCGCCGCTCTCCGCCATGAGGATATGCCGAAGCTTTCGTTCGGTCGTCTGCGCATCCGCGATCATTTCCGTGGCTTGCTGCACTGCGGGAATAACGGTTTCATACGCTTTCTCTGCTCCGGCGGGCGCAAGCATCGTTATGGTGAATCTGCTTGTTCTCGCGCTTTGTGCGATTTATTCAAAGCTTTCTTCAATGAGAGAAAAAAAACATATTCATCAGGGAGAACGGACGGCGGCGGAGGGTGAAGCACTGTGAAGAAATATCAAACGAAGATAATCGCGCTTTCGGCGGCTTTTCTGCTTCTTTTGCAGCTCATTCCGACATGTCGTGCGGACGTCGCCTATACCGATGCTGATATCAAAAAGGCGGTCGAAGAAACTCTCGCGTGGCGACGGGCAGCCTCCGGCGAGAGTGAAAACGGAAACCTCTTCCGCGGAGATTTTCTTTCGGCGGCGGGGAATTCCGGGGCGGATTGGTACGCCGTCGCCGTGGGAAGATTCGGACTTGCCGACGATTACGCGGCGTATCTTTCCGCTCTCAGATCAAATGTTGAGGCGCGCTACAGTACCCCCGGCAAGCTGAATGCGCAGAAAGCGACGGAGTGGCATCGGATATCTCTTGCGGTCGCATCTCTCGGCGGCGATCCGACAAGCTTCGGCACCGACGCGGACGGAAACGCGATCAACCTCATTGCGGACGGAACGTATTTCCGCTCCCGCACCGCCGATCTCGGCGTACAGGGGATAAACGCTTATATATGGGCGCTGATCGCGCTTGATTCGGTGTCGGGCGTGGTGCCGGACGATGCAGACGACACGCGGGAGGATATGATAAACGCCGTGCTTGAAGGTCAGCTTGAAAACGGGGGATTCCGACTTATCGGGGAGACTCCGGATGTTGACATAACGGCGATGGCGATAACGGCGCTAAGCCCGTATACGGACAGGGAAGATGTCCTCCGCGCATTGGACAGCGCGGTTGAGTTTTTGTCGGGAGTGCAGAAGGACGGCGGAGATTTTGCATCGTGGGGTCAGGAAAATCTCGAAAGCACGGCGCAGGTTGCCGTTGCGCTCTGCACACTCGGGATCGATCCGGAAAATGACGCACGCTTTGTGAAAAACGGGAACAGCGTTCTCGACGGAATTATGAAATACCGTACTGCCGACGGAGCGTTTGCCCACATTTCCGGGGAAAACGGAAACGAATCCGATTCCGTGGCAAGCGCTCAGGCGCTCTGCGCGCTGTGCTCGATCGTCAGATTCCGCCGCGGTCTCAGTCCGATCTACTCGATCTCGGCGAATGCCGGAGAGACTTCGCCGATAATACCCGTGTTCGGCTCTGAGGTGAACGACGAGGGCACCTTGTCTGCTGCCGACGACACGGAAGCGGAAGAATACGAAAGCGGGACGTCGAATCCGACCGCGGAGAACCACTCACCTACGCAGAGTCTTTACGCTTGTGCGGCGGCAGTGGGCATTTGTTTGATTGCGCTTGTCGCGGCGTTTCTGATACGGAAGAAGAGAAATGATCGCTGCCGCGGCTGAATTTTGAAAGAAGAGGCGCGGGGGTGTACCGACCGCGCATTTCACTCTCGGAACAGTGTGGTTTATTTGAATACGAAAAAGCGGAGCCTTTGCTCCGCTTTTTTATGTGAAAATCGAAATAAACGCAAGACTGAGCATCTTTTTGTTGACTGACTCGCGAAAATAATGTATAATATATGTAGCACACGTCGAATACTGTCCGAAAGTGAGAGTTTGGGAGTTATTTCGGCGCAATTCAGGTGAAAAAACGCGCGAAACATATGCGGTAGTCCCGTTTATGGGACAGCGAACGCTGTATAATAATATCGGGGATATTAAGAATATCGGGACACCTGAGAGACAAACAAAAAACTCTGCTTACGCAGAGTTTAAGTTCACACACTGTGAATTCGTAAAACGATGATTTCGCTGAAAGCTTATTTGAACTTGTAGTGTAAATTCAGATGGTTCCTGAACATCTTCATTATATCACCTTATTTCAAAAATGTCAATACTTTTTTCGGAGGAATATTATGAAAAGCAACGGAAATCAGAAAAGAATATCGGATTATTACATCGGGCTTGACGTGGGGACGGATTCCGTGGGATGGGCAGTGACTGATCCGGAATATAATGTTCCGAGATTCAGAGGCAATGCCATGTGGGGTGTGAGACTTTTTGAGAGTGCGAACACCGCCGCCGAAAGACGACAGTATAGGACCGCGAGACGGCTCAATGCGAGAAAGCGTCAGCGTCTCGGATTGCTCGAATTGCTGTTTGCCGAGGAGATTTCAAAGACCGATCCGGCGTTTTTCATCCGCATGAAGGAAAGCTCGCTTTTCGGTGAGGATAAGACCGAGATTTCGGAGTATCCTCTTTTCAACGATGAAAATTATGACGACAGGAACTATTTCAAGGCGTATCCGACGGCGTACCACCTGAGAAACGAACTGATTTCGTCCGATAAGCCGCATGATGTCCGTCGCGTATATCTTGCGATTCATCATATTCTGAAAAGCCGCGGACACTTTCTTTTCGATATGGAGCTTTCCGACGAGTATCGGACGGTCGGCGATCTGCTTGACGATTTTACCGAGCGCTTCCGTGACGAATACGGCGCAGAAGTGAAATTCAAGGACAAAGCGGCGTTTGTTTCCGTAATAACCGACAGGAACACCGGAATTACCGAAAAGAAAAAGCTGATAAAAGGTCTTGCGTCGGTAAAGAGCGAGACGGAACAGCTCGATCAGCTCGATCCTATGAAGGCACTCGATATGCTTACGGGAGCGGCGGTCAGACTTTCCGATCTCTTTTGCGACGAAGACCTGAAGTCGGCGAAATCGCTTACGCTTGATTCGGATATAAACGAGGCGGCGGATGATCTTACGGAAACACTCGGCGAAGGTAGATTCGACCTTATTATGCAGCTTAAGCAGATATTCGACGCCGCCAAGCTTGCACAGATGCTCGGAAGCCATCAGTACATATGCGAGGCGAAGGTGGAGCAGTTCAACACGAGCAAAAGCGATCTGCGTCGGCTGAAGGTTTTCGTAAAGGAGAATGCGCCGGACGAATACAATGAAATCTTTTGCCAAAAGAAGGACAAACTGAACAACTATGCGGCGTACAGCGGCAGAACCAGACGCTCGGGAGAATATTCCTGCAAGCGCGAGGACTTCTGCAAATATCTTCTGAAAAAGCTGCCGGGGCTTGAAATCGCGGACGGATACGGCGATATTTTCAGAAAGATAAAGAACAACGATTTCCTCCCGAAGCTGAAGGGAAGCGAAAACAGCGTTATCCCGAATCAGCTTCACCTGAAGGAGCTGAGAAAGATCCTCGACAATGCGGAACACTATCTTGAATTCCTGAGCGCGAAGGACAGCGAGGGCATAAGCGTTAAAGAGAAGATTATTTCGGTTTTCGGATTCAGAATACCGTATTATGTGGGTCCGCTGAATACGAAATCCCCGAATTCGTGGGTAGTACGGACGGATGAAAAAATCTATCCGTGGAATTTTGAGAATAACGTCGATACCGAGAAAAGCGCGGAAGAGTTTATCAAAAAGCTGATAAACAAATGTCCCTATACCGGTGACGACGTTCTTCCGCGGGAATCTCTTCTTTACAGCGAGTTCTGCGTTCTGAACGAGATAAATCCGCTGACGGTGAACGGAAAGCCGATTCCGTTGGAGCAAAAGAACGAAATTTTCGATGAGCTGTTTCTGAAGTCGCATTCGAAGGTTACGAAAAAATCGATAGGGAAATTCCTGCTGAGAAAAGGCTATATAAAGGAAGGAGACGAAATATCCGGTATAGACGATACCGTTAAATCAAAGCTGAAATCGTATCACGATTTTTCGAGGATCATGGATGTCCGGGAAAACCGCGAAATGGCAGAGAAGATCATCAAGGCGGTTACGATTTTCGGAGACGACAGGAAGATGCTCAAACGGTGGCTGAAGAAGAATTGCGGCGATCTCGAAAAGAGTCAGGTCGATTCGATATGCCGCCTCAGCTACAGCGATTGGGGAAATCTTTCCGAAACGCTGCTTAACGGAATTTATACTCCCGACGAAAACGGCGAGGCGCGCTCCGTCATACAGATGCTTCACGAGACAAACGACAATCTCATGCAGCTTTTGAGCAATAAGTATTATTTCGGGGAAAACGCCGAAAAATATCGGAATGAAAAATACGCACCGAGCGGCAGCCTGATCGATATGATGGACGGAATGTATCTTTCGCCGACCGTCAAGCGCAGCCTGCTGCAAAGCATAAAGATCGTCGATGAGATCGTGGATGCCGAGAAGTCCGCTCCGAGAAAGATATTTATCGAGGTCGCCCGCGACAGAGAAAACGATAACGCAAAAGAACGCACGGTTTCGAGAAAGGCAAAATTGACCGAGCTCTACAAATCCTGCGGAAAAGAGTATATCGAACTTTATAATGAACTGCTTTCGAGGGATGAGAGCGAGCTGAGAAAGGACGCGCTCTATCTCTATTACACGCAGCTCGGAATATGCCTCTACTCCGGTGAGAAGATCGAGCTTGAAAAACTGAGCACGGATTACGATATTGATCACATCTTCCCGCAGTCGCGCATCAAGGACGACAGTCTGGATATGGTTAGGCATAATGGTTACTCCTTTACAATTCCGAATTCGTGGTTTATTTCGTATAGTCTCTGCCCGATAGCAGAAATGACAGGTACGCTGACTGCGTTACCTGCCATTTTATATAGGTGACCGTCTTTCAGACCGGTTGCCTGTGCTTTATAGAATTGTTCGTCCGTGAAACCTTGCAACCGCCAACATTCGATAGGCATAAGTTTGCGGATTCTTCCTTTATGGTAAATTCCGTGCTTATCCTGTGCGGTTATCGTAAACATGGCTTCATTCGGCTCTTTCATACGGCGACCCTGCTGACGGACAGTTTCTCTGCCGGGTGTCAGTATTGCTCTCGGCGCATCTTCGATAAGAACCGCAGAGTGTTCACCTCTGTGATTGCTTACTCCGGAATCCTGTCTTGCAGTTATGCATCGGGCAACATCGGTAATGACCGGATCGGCGTTCATATCGATAAAATACAATCCGGTTTTACCGCCCCAACCGCCTGAGCCTGCACACTGCGTACAGGCTATTCCGTCTGTTTCGTAGACTCTTTGGCCTTGCGGTCCCGGGATAAGTTGCTTAAGATTTTTCGCATTGCCGCCGCTGAGAGGAAATACCTTTCCGGCACATCTCGGATCAAGATATCCGACAATATACAGCCGTCTTCGCTGTTGGGGGACTCCGAAGTATTTGCTGTTAAGCACCATCCATTCGAGATTATACCCCATTTCAACAAGCGCGGAGAAGATGGTATTAAGCGTCCGGCCGCTGTCATGCGATAACAGGCCGAGGACATTCTCCAAGAGTAAAAACGGAGGCCGTTTTTCTGCAAGGATTCGGGCAATTTCAAAGAAGACAGTTCCTCTTGTATCTCTGAAACCGAGACGCCGTCCCGCAACCGAGAAGCTTTGGCAAGGAAATCCGCCGCAAAGCAGGTCGAAGTGGGGGAGTTCCCTTGGATTGATTGTTCGCAAATCGCCATAATTCAAACCTCCTTCTTCTCCGTAAATGGCGTTATACGCTTTTTCTGCGTTCTTATCTATTTCTGCATGACCGACGCATCTGTAATGACCTGTATTTACGAGTCCGGAATGAAAGCCGCCGATACCCGAACACAAATCAATGAATGGGATTGCCATAAGGCATCCGTCCTGTTTTTCTGCTTCACCTCACATTACATCGATTGTTCGCTGATAGTCTGTTCCTGAGCTTGTTCCTGTAACTCCCGGTCGATTTCTTCCTGTGTCAATCGACGGAATGAGTCTTCGCCGGGGATCAGCGCAAGCGCTCTGCCATTATCCCATTTCATTAGGAGTTGACCGATATCATCCACACTCTGAACCGTTCCGCGCATACCGCTTTCAACGGGAGAATATGGGTCGTTCATATTAAGCAGCATTACTCTTGTTCCGGGGGGATATGACTGTTTATATCTCTCAGCCTGTCTGTGTAATCGTTCCCAATCATTCATCTTTCTTTACCTCCTGAATTTTGTTTTGATTTGCTGTCTTCGCCGCAATCATATACACCACTCCTTTAGTTATCAGATTTATATCAACGCTCATAATGCGCTATATACGAAAAAAGAGGTTGCGCATACAATTTATGCGCAACCTCCGAGAACACAAACATTTAACAATTAGAAAAACGAAAAAAGGGGCAGACCTTACGAAATCAATCGTAAAATCTGACCCTGAAACCCTATGGATTTAGTTCAAGTCCTCCCCAAAGGTCGATTTGGGGAAATGATATCTTTTAAATTCCACCTTAAAAATCGGCATGAAAAAACCCAGAAACCGTTCTGTTAGTGTTCATAGGGACATTTTCTGACAGTATGTAGGTGCAGCAGAGGCGGATGGCGTTTGTCATCCGCCTTTACTGCGTTTATCCCGCTTTGTGCGGTGCTTATGCAGGGAGCAGTTCCGGCTGTGCAACCGTTACTGCTACGACCTGTGGCTGTTGCTGTTCGGCTTCGACCGCATCGTCGTAATCCCATTCACCGATGTCACGGTAAATGATACGGATTTTTTGAGCAGAGTGCCGCGAGTGCTTCACAGCACGTTCTCCGACCTCGATCCTCGCAATAAACAACCTCACGATTTCGGGTGTCAATTTATCAATGGTTTTGTACCGTTTTGCTTTCTCAATGAAAGCGTCTACATTGGCAGCCGACGATTTCAGTTTTTCCAAGCGTTCCTCTTTTAGAGGAAGAGCATCGTCTATCTCTTTCTGCTCGGCATTGTAATCGGCAGAGAGAAGACGGAACTGCTCATTGGTCACACGGTCGAGCACGTTATCCTCATACAGCCGCTTGAACAAGGTCGCCAGCTCGCTTCTGCGTTTGCGCATGGTTTCAAGCTCCACTTGCAGGGCATTGATCTCCTGCCGAAGCTGTGCTGTATTTTTGCGGTTGATATACTCCGCAAACTGCCGTTCCTTTTTACGGGCGAAGTGTGTCACCCGTCGCAGGTCATCCAGTATGATGGCGTACAGTTCTTCCTCTCGGATGTGGTGGGGAGTGCATTCTCCCTTGCCGCGCTTGCCGTAGGTGTAGCACTTGAAATTGTAATCAGACTTTTTCATCGTGCTTGCTCGGTGCAGTACCATCGTCCTTCCGCAGTCGGCGCAGTAGGCGAGTCCCGAAAAGATATTCGGCTCTGCCATCTGCTTTGGTGTGCGTTTCTTGTGCGTGCGTACATCCTGAACGATATCCCATTGCTCCTGTGTGATCAGCGCGGGATGCGTATTTTCCACAACGGCGCATTCGCTTTCGGGGCGGTGTACCGTTGTTTTGTTTTTATACGATATCGTCGTGGTACGCAGTCCAATGGTGTGTCCGAGGTACACCTTGTTGTCAAGGATACCCGTCACGGTACTGCTCCCCCATGCATAAGGACGGGTGGTGTCCAATCCGAAATGCCCTTTCTTGTACTTTTGGAAGTAATAATTGCTGGGTGTTAGCACCATATCCTCACGGAGAATACGGGCGATCTGATTGGGGCCTTTGCCGGAGGCGCACAGAGAGAAGATTCTTTGTACCACCGCCGCGGCTTCGTCGTCGGGGACGAGCTCCTTGCTCTCTCTGTCCGCCTTTTTGTAGCCGTAGGGAGGCCGTCCGCCGAGCCGCTCTCCCCGTTCTGCCTGCAGCTTCTTCACCGCACGAACCTTCTTGCTGGAATCCTTTGCGTGAAGCTCGTTTGCCCAGTTGCGTATCGGACTGAAATCGTTGCTCCCCTCGACCAGCGAATCGACACCGTCGTTGACCGCTATGAACCGCACGCCCATGTTCGGGAAGAACAGCTCAAGGTAATAACCCACCTGTAGGTACTCTCTGCCGAGGCGGCTGAGATCCTTGACGATCAGTGTTTCCACCTCGCCGCGCTTGATCATTTCGGGGCCGTTGACGCTGGCCTCGGCGTTGTAGATGCGGCTGATGGTGTCGATGAAGACGTTGTCAGCGTCGTAGTTCTCGGGGTTCTTCTTCATGATCCAGGTCTCCAGAGACTCGTACTCGGCCAGGTAGTAAGCGCCGCAGCTGTAAGTGGTCTCTGCACTGGTGGCGAACTGGTCACCGACCTCTTCCAGCAGGGGGCCGTAAGCGGGCTCATAGGGCAGATAGCACAGCAGGCTCAGG
>OLOA01004198.1_pt1 | contig 11100 bp, 11 predicted proteins | sample 1672201 | NCBI WGS metagenome assembly OLOA01 (sample SAMEA3136658, study PRJEB25190) | human gut metagenome
TTATTGGAATACTTTTACCTGGATTTATATTTATGATTGTATAGTAATAAGTTTGTTGTTTATAATTCAAGTAAAATTACTAATTTTTAAGAAGGTAGGGGAATAAAAGAAAAAATTGTAAAAGTTACAAATATTTTTTAATAATCAGAAATTTTATAATTATAAAAATAAATATAAAATGATAAATATAACTTTAATAAAACTAAATAAAAGAATAATAATAATTTTTAAAATAAAATCATTGCGAAAACTAATTTAAAAAAACATAAAATAATAAAATAGTAAATTATAATTGGATTCACTTTAACATATCAATAAACAATAGAAGAGAGGTAGAAGTAGATATGGAAAAGTGTAAAAAAAGGAATATGAAACATTGCACAAAATCAAAGTTTTGTGCAAAAAGGCATAGGGGTAAAATATATGGACTGCCTCTATTGGTGTCCTTCTATCTATTACTATATCTAGCTGTTCTTACACTTTATATCTTATTATTTAATAACTTATATTATTTCTTTAATAAATTGTCTTAAATCAAATTCTAATGTGTTAATACTTATAGTTATAACTTTTTATTTATATCTAAATTTTTTCTATATAATTCTTTTATTTTTTTATCAAAATTTGCAAAACCTTTATATCACCGTATTCAGCCTATTTTATAGACAACAAACTATATGCCTTAAAAATAAAAACGGCTTAAAATCGATTCTCGTGTGTTGCTTTTTTGGCACTTTTTTGTAATTTTCTTGTAGTCTATTAAAATCAGTATTTTTACAAATAACATTTCCTCTAGAAACATCAATTTGTTTATCAAGCTCTATTGTTACAGGCATTCCTTTAGCAGCAGTTTCAACTTTTTTTATTGGAGCAGTTATATTTTTTATACATGCTGTTTCGTTACTAGGCAGAACTGTAATTAAATCTCCAACCTTTAAATTTCCACTATTTATTTCACCTTGATACCCTCTAAAATCAATATTTGGGCGACATACTCTTTGAACAATCATAAAAGAACTGTCGCTTTCTTTTTCTTCTTCCTTAATATTATTTAAAATATCTAATAAACAAGGACCATTGTACCATAATAAATTTTGGCTTTTATTATTTAAATTATCTCCACAATAACCTGATGTAGGTATAATTGAAAATTTAGATATATTTAGATAAGATAAATATTCTTCTAAGTTATTTTTTACAATTGTAAAATCTTTTTCACTATAATTAACTAGATCCATTTTATTAATTGCAAATATATAATTTTTTATTCCAAACATATTACATACATTAATATGTCTTTTGGTTTGAGTCGTTAAGCTCTTAGTAACATCAATTAAAATAAGTGCCGTGTCTACTTGAGCAGCAGCAACAGCCATATTTTTTGTATATTCTTCATGTCCTGGTGTATCTAAAACAATAAAATTCTTTTTATCTGTACTAAAATATCGATAAGCAACATCAATAGTTATCTTTTGTTCCATTTCAGAAGACAAGCCATCTAATAATAAAGAATAATCAATATCTTTCTGCTCTAATAACTTTTCTTTTTGATCTAAATACAAAGAATTATTATTATAAAGTAAATGACCAATTAATGTAGATTTACCATCATCAACATTTCCACAAACTAAAAACTTTACTAAATCAGTCATTAAAAGTATCCCTCCGTTTTGCGTTTTTCCATACTAGTATTTTCCTCATGATCAATTACACGTGTTGTTCTTTCACTGTATTTTATATTGTGGGTTTCTAAAACAACATCATCTATAGTTTTAGCAGTTGATTTTATAGCGCCAGTTAAAGGATAACAGCCTAAAGTTCTAAATCTTACATTCTCATAAACGATTTTTTCATGTGGCTTTAATTTGAAACGCTCATCATCAACCATAATCAAATTATCTCCGCTTTTTACTACTGGCCTTCTCTTAGAAAAATAAAGGGGAACGACTTCTATATTCTCTCTTTTTATATAATCCCAAATATCCTTTTCTGTCCAATTTGATAAAGGAAAAACTCTAACACTTTCATTTACTTTTAATCGTGTATTGTATAACTTATTTATTTCTACTCTTTGCTTTTTAGGATCCCAATTTTGATTTTGATTACGAAAAGAAAGAATTCTTTCCTTTGCTCGTGATTTTTCTTCATCTCTTCTTGCCCCACCAAATGCTGCTTTAAATTTATACTTAGTTAAAGCTTGTTTCAAAGCTTGAGTTTTCATTATATCTGTATATAAAGAGCCATGTTCAAAAGGATTTATATTATTATCTACACCATATTTATTTGTATAAACTATTAAATCGATATCATTATCTTTTGCAATTTTATCACGAAATTCTATCATTTCTTTAAATTTCCAAGTTGTATCAATATGCAATAATGGAAATGGGATTTTTTCCGGATAAAACGCTTTTTTAGCAATGTGTAACAATACACTACTATCTTTTCCAATAGAATATAATAATACCGGATTTTCTATCTCTTCAACGACTTCTCGAAATATATATATTGCTTGTGCTTCTAATTTGTCTAAATGATCCATAATAAATTCCTCAATTACTATTTTATTGCTTTCATAAATTCTTTATATTCTTTTAAAATTTGTTTTGGCTCTCCTTGTTCCATAATCTTACCTTCGTCTAACCATATTATTCTATCACATAAATCTTTTACTGTTGAAATACTATGAGAAACTATAATCACAGTTTTTTCTTTATCACTAATTAGCTCTTTTATTTTATTTGAGCTTTTTTCTTTAAAATGAATATCTCCTACGCTTAGAACTTCATCAATTAAAATAATATCTTTTTCTAAAAATGCTGCTATTGCAAAAGAAAGTTTTGAATACATACCTGAAGAATATGTCCCCACAGGTTTATAAATAAATTCCTTCAACTCACTAAATTCAATTATTTCATTTATAATAGATTTAATATATTTTTTGTTATAACCTAATAACATACCTGATAAAAATATATTTTCATAACCGCTTAAATTATTGTCAAATCCAGCTCCTAACGACAATAATCCAACCTTATTACCAAAAGAATTTATTGATCCTGAGTCTGGTTCAAAAATATTAGCAATTGTTTTTAATAAAGTAGATTTACCACTACCATTTTGACCAATTATACCTAGAACTTCACCTTTATTCACTTTAAAAGATATATTGTCAAGAGCCCTAAATTTTTCTTTTTTGTTTAATTTAAATATTTCTTTTAATTGTCTTCTTTTTATTGAATAATAATCTACAACTACATTATTGACTTCCAGTGCTATCATATAATCACCTTAACATACTTATTTTCATTTTTACTAACTATTTTCAGACCAATTAAGACAATTACAATTGAGCTAAACAAATAAATAGCAAGTACATACAAATTAGGTATTTTATTATACATTAATACTTTTCTTGATGAATCTATAAAAAAAGCAAAAGGATTACAATATAAAATTAATTTAGATAATATATTAGGTAAAGCTTTTTCTACTGAATAAAATATTCCTGAAAAATAAAATATAAATTTTAATAATAATTCTATTATATTTTTAAAATCGCTTATATAAACACCTATATGCATAAATATTAAACCTATCCCAAAAGTAAACAGATACATTACTATCAATATAAGAGGGAATAAAAAACTCGTAATAGTTAAATGAATTTTAAAAATACTCATTAAAATAAACACTAAAATAATTGAAATAATCATTTGAAATATTAAAGTAAAAGATTTAATAATTAATAATATATATTTAGGTAAGTAAGTTTTATTAAGAATAGTCTTATTATCAATAATAGTCTTAATACTGCTATTTAAAAATCTACTACAATAATTCCAGATAGTAAGTCCTATAAAAACAAATACAGGAAAGTTTATTTCATTTCTTTTAAAAACAATTTCAACTATAAATATATAAATTAACATATATATTAAAGGATTTAAAATCCACCATAAAGCATTTAAATATGAGTTTGATACCTCACTTTTTAGTTTACTTTTTGTACTGTAAAAAATATAATTTTTATAAATCTTAAAATCATTTATAATGTTCTTCATTTATTTCCTCATAAGTTTTATTCTTATTTACTACAGCATTTAACAAAGTTGTATCAATATTATTTTGCTTAGCTTGATATCTTATCGAAGAAATATCCTTTGGCAAACATGATCCTTTATATCCTCTATTATTTTTATAAACGAATGTATGCGAATAACCAATACGCGGATCTATTGCAAAAGCTTCTCTTACCTTATTATAATTAATATCTAATTTCTCCGCTATATCATAAAATTCATTACAAAATGTTACTTTAGTTGCCAAAAAAGAATTTTCCATATATTTAGCAAGCTCTGCCTCTCTTGATTTCACTTGAATAATTTGAATATTAGAATTATAAACAGTTTGATAAACTTCAATTGCTTTATTTACAGCTTCCTCTTCTCCTCCCAAAGTAAGCCATTTTCTATCTTGTAATTTAGCAAATGGATGATCAACAGTTTCACCATAATATTCAGGCTGAAAAACTATTTTTTTATTTAATTCTTTAACTTTTGTTTCCGTATAAAATATAGGAACAGTAGATCGTAAAATAATTAAATCAGTATTAACTTTATTTAATATATCATCCACAATTGAAACATCACAAGAACCATCATCATTCGCTGGTGTTGGAACACAAATAAATGCTACATCGCATTTATTTATTTCTTCTATACTTCCTATTTTTTTATACTTATCATATACTGTAGCATCTTTAAATAATTCAAGCATAGCACTACCTACATGACCTAATCCAACAATTCCTACTTTCATAAATGCAACTTCTTTCTATAATTCTAACTATAATTATTATAAATTAATTTTGATAATTAGACAACATTTGACTAATTACTTAATTAATTTTTTTAAATAAATACTATCTAATTCCATTAAAAAATCATCTAAAGTTTCCTTTACTATTCTTAAATCATTAATGCCAATTACTTTTAAAGAATCTTTAAAATTATTATTATTAATTGCATTATTAAACTCAATTATATTATTAATAAAGCTATTATCTTTTTGATAGTTCACAAACATATAAATAGCTAAAGAAAGTCCTATTATATAACTAGTATCTTTCAAAATAAATCCTTTATTAAGCAGATAAAATTGAAATTTTAAAATAGTAGAATCATAATTGTTATCTTTATAAATTTGCTGATAATTTTCTAGTTTTATACCATTAGTTTTTTTATAAATTAAAATAATCTTATAAATATCAACCATATTATTACAATAACATTCGATAGTTTTGCCATACCCCAATTTATATATTTTTTGATCATTTTGATAAATAGAATTTTCTAAATCTTCATAAAATATTATTTCCATCGCATACGAAATTGATTCTGTTAAAAGCATATTGGTAAAATTCTTTTCAGTTAAAATTTTTTCATAAATATCTGATCTATTAATATAATGCATAATTTCATGAACTAGTACTCCACAATCAAATATACTTCCTGTAAAATTTATAGTTATTTTATATTGATTAGAACTATCCATATATGTTAATCCATTATAGTATGCTATCTGATCACTATCTTCTATTTTTAAAATATTATTTTCTAATAATTTATAAACATCAATATTAATAGAATATTTATTCAGAAATGTTTGAACTATATTAAGCATTTCATCTTTTGTAATACTGCTAAAATTTTCTTCATATTGATAATTATCAATTTTAATATATGTTTTATTAATTTGACTTACTAAGCTTATTAAGTTTTCTATTTCATCTAATACAAATGTTTTTTTACCAAAAAACAATAAACTATCAAACCATTCTTTAATTGCTTTATCGTTCATATTAATTCCTTTTTAATAACTTATAATTATCTTTATAATTTAATTTTTCAATAACATTTGGTAAAGAAATATCTTTTAAACCATTTCCTTTATCTTTATGAAGTTTTAATTTTACCATATGTTCCTTCATACTTTTAAAATAATATTCATCATCAAGAATACAATAGCTTTCTATTTCTGGATGAATATTTAAATAAAAAGTTATTTCTTTTTCTTTATTATCTAGTAAAGGCGTCAAGCCATAAACATCAACATTATTCAATGCTAATATATTAATTAAATTTTTCATTGTTTCATTATGTTCACCATACAAAAAATAAGTACATCTTAAAGATGAAGTGATTACTATTTTAGCATTAGTTTTCTTAACAATTTCTAATAAAATATTTAAATTTTCTACATCTAATATATCTGGATTTTCATATGTATCTAAAACACCCTGATAATCTAAAAATATCACTCTCATAATTCTACTACCTAACTTTTTTATTTATCTAATATAATATCATTCATTTAAAAAGATGACAATAAAAAAGAAGATAATTATCTTCCAGTTTTGGATTTTATATAATTTTCTATTAAAGTAACACAATTTTTAATACCTATACTATCAACATTTAAAGCAAGATCATAATTATTCATATCATCCCAATTTTGATTAGTATAATATTTATAATGTTTTTTTCTTTCTTTATTTACTTTGTTAATTAAACTATGAGCTTTGTTACTTGGAACATTATAATATTTTATAACTCTATTTTCTTTGGATTTTTCATCACTATATAAGAATACTTTAATGACATTTTTATTATCTTTTAATATAAAATCAGCACATCTACCAACTATTACACATGATTCTTTTTTAGCTAAATTTTTAATTACTTTTTCTTCTGCTATAAATATTTTATCATCATTATTATCAACAAATTTAGCAGAAACTAACTTTTGATCATTTTCTTCTACATAATTACTAGATAAACCAGTTTTTTTACTTATTAAAGAAATTAATTCTTTATCATAAAACTTTACCCCTAAATCTTCTGCTAGTAATTTCCCAACATATCTTCCACCACTACCATATTCTCTAGATATAGTAATTACTACTTTTGGGCCATTATAAATTTTACCTGTTACAACTTCATCTTTAAAATCTTGATTTTGTTCCATTTTTGACAATTTTTTATATTCAGATTTTAATACAAATATTGCAATTATAAACGTTATAGAATCAGCAATAGGCCCAGCATTTAAAACACCATAGATACCTTTATTAAAAGTAATACATAATATACATGCTAAAGGAATAAATAATATTATCTGTCTTATAAATGAAACCATAGTTGCTTTTTTTACATTACCTAAAGATTGAACAACAATAGAAGTAGTCATCTCTAAAAAATTAATTCCCATTAAAAGAAGAAAACTATGGCAAATTACAACAGCAAATTCTAAAAATAATTTATAATTTGAGTCAGTTTTAGAAATAAATATTGATACTATACTTTCAGGAAATAAGAAAAATATAATATTAAAGCAAATTCCAACAACGCAATTAATAATTAATACCTTTCTCAAAGTTTCTTTAACTCTTTTATAATTACCTGCTCCATAATTATAACCAATAATTGGTTGAGCACCAATTGAAATACCCAATATAGTAGATATAAATAAACTATTTATTTTAGAAATTACACCATATACAGATAAAGGAATATCTGCACCATATTTAGTATAAACACCATACTTAGTCATCATATTATTCATAAAAATAAATAAAGCTAGAACTGTACCTTGAGTTATAAATGAAGACAAACCAAGACCTAAAGTTCTTAAAATACTTCTATCAATAAAGAAGGATGATTTATTTAGCTTAACCGATTTAACCTTTTTTAAATAAAATATTGCCATAATAAATGAAACTACTTGTCCTATTACTGTAGCAATAGCTCCACCTTTAACTCCTAAATGAAACACAAAAATAAATATGGGATCTAAAATAATATTAATTATAGCACCAATGACTAATAAAATCATAGAATATTTAGGAGAACCATCTGCTCTTATTAACTGAGATAAACTAGAATATATTATCATAAATGGTGCACCTAAAATGATAATTCTCCCATAATCAATTGCATACTTGTATACACTATTAGTACATCCAAACATATAAACTAACTTAGGAAGAAATATATATGATAGGACACTTAAAATAAGTGCTAAGATAAAAGAAATAGTTACAGAAGATCCAATAATTTTTCCACCTTCTTCTTTCTTTCCTTCGCCAAGTTTTAAAGATAAATTAGCAGCTGCTCCATTACCAATTAATCCAGCTACAGCATTAAAAATAATTACTAAAGGAAATATAACATTAGTTGCTGCATTACCTAACGTTCCTACTCCTTTACCAATAAAAATTTGATCAACAATATTATATATAGAATTTATCAACATACTTATTACACAAGGAAGTGCAAAAGATAGTAATAATTTATTAATATTGTCTTTTCCTAAATCTAATTTTTTCATTTTACCACCTCTTTTTAATTTTGACAGCTTTCTTAATATAACATTTTTTTTCTAAGTGATGTAAGTGTTTTTTAATAATTTTTTTATTTTATAAAAAAAAGCACTCGCGTGCCCTTTAAAATATTTTTTTCATATAATAATATAGGTGATTAAAATGTGTCCACAAAGACCAAATAATGGTGGTATTTTTAGTGTTTTTGCAATTATTGCTTTATCTATACTAATTTTTTATCAAGTACTAATCACATTAATCTTACCCCTAAGATTTAATATTTTTATATTATTAATTGAAGTTGCTTTACTATTCTTTTTTCTCTACCGTATAGTATGGCCTTACTAATTGTTCACTTATAAAAAGATAATCCAAACTCTTTCTAACACTTTGACAAGAATAAAATTCATCTTTATCCAATTTAACTTCATCGATAATAGAAATTAAGATAAAAAATAGTTTTTTTTCTTCCTCAGAAAGAGGATTTTTTTTTAAATATCTTTCTAAAATACTTTCAAAATCTAAATTAAAATAGTCATTTTTATAAAAAGTAACTAAATCTAATACAGGAGTATCTATTTTACTTTTTTCCCAACTTATTAAATAGCCTTTATCATTTCGAATATAATGGTCGATACTTAAATTATTATGAATTAATGCTACTCTTTCTTTATTTTTAAATTTAACTAATTCATACCATTCATCAAGTTGAGATTTAGCAAAATCTAAAGAAGCACTAATTTTAGAAGAATTTCTTATAAGTAAATAATGACTAGGACTCATATATATTTCTTCTTCAATCATTTTAAATATATTATTATAATATTCTTTTAAATATAATATATTATTATTTATATTTTCGTATATCTTTTTATGCTGATCTTCACTTACCGGTTTAAAATATGTACTTTTTGTATGTAATGATGAAATTATATCAACCATATCTATTCCCTTTTGCTCTTTAGGCATGTTTACATCATCAATATATTCAAATACATTAAGTTCATCTCTATTATCATCAATTAATTTTGGAAAATTATCAAAATTTCGAGATTTTAAATAAGCAAATGTTTTAGCTAAGTCATTCCCCTTTTTTTCTTTAACTAAAAATTTACCTTCAGTAGTTTCTAAAATTGTTGTATTTTTTTTTAAAGTCACTCTAAGCGGCTTATAAACTTTTTTTAAAACATCTAATGTTTTACTCATCTTTCTCTTCTGGAATTATTATCTTATCTCCTATATTAATTGATTCTAAATTATTATATTCTTTTAATAAATCGACAGAAACATTATATTTTTCACTTATTGATTCAAAGCTTTCCATTTCTCTTACAATGTGAATATTATAAGTCATAAAATCGTCTTCTTCTACATCAATATTATTTAATATAGTTTCTTGTTCTTCTTTTTCTACTCTTTCTTCTGGTTTCTCTTTTTTTACCTGTTCCTTTATTTCAACTGGTTCTTCTATTTTATTTGATACGGGAATTTCTACTTCTATACTTTCTATTTCTTCTTCAACAGGAGTAAATATCTCTTCTTGTTTAACTTCTCTTTCTTCGATTTTTTCTTCTTTCTTTTCTGCTTTTACTTCAAATTCTATATTTATTCTTAAAGTATCATTATCTATAACATCATAATAGAAATCTAAAATTTCAAAATTAAATGTGTTTAAATCAATATTTTCTGTTAATTCCACACTAAATGGAAGTTTATATAAAAATTCTTCTTTATTAACAGATACTTCATGACTTTTATAATCTCCACTAATTATAAAATTACCTGTAACGCTATCTTCTTTAACATCCAATTCATGTTCTAAAGATATAGATGTTATTTCTGCTATTTTACTTTTAAATAATATATCCTTTGTAAAAGGTACAACACTTTTCATTTTTACCATCCTCTCTAAAAAAGAATATGAAAAAAGTTCTATTTCTAGAACTTTTATTTAAATAAATTTTTATAAAAAGTGTAAAGTGTATCAAAAAAATGTCGAATATATAAAAGTAAGGTTAGTTATTAAACATTACAAAATATATAAACAATTGACAAGGAAGTCAAAAAGGAAAAATCAAGGAGGAACACTAAAATGATTATTAATCACAATATGAATGCGTTAAATGCGCACAGAAACATGAACGTTAACAATACAGCTGCTGGTAAATCAATGGAGAAATTATCTTCAGGTTTAAGAATCAACAGAGCTGGTGATGATGCTGCAGGTCTTGCAATATCAGAAAAAATGAGAGGACAAATCAGAGGGTTAACTCAAGCTTCAAGAAATGCTTCTGATGGTATCTCAATGATCCAAACAGCTGAAGGTGCTTTAAATGAAACTCAAAACATTCTTCAAAGAATGAGAGAATTATCAGTTCAATCTTCAAATGATACAAACACTGCTGCAGATAGACAATCTATCCAAAAAGAAATCGAACAATTAACAGAAGAAATCGATAGAATTGGTAACAATACAGAATTCAATACTCAATCTTTATTAAAAGGTGATGGTTCTGTTGCATTAGAACAAACAGGTGTAATTAATAACTCTAGTAAGCAAGGGTCAGTAACACATACAGAAGCAAAAGCTACATTGAAATTAGAACAGGATGCTAAAGTAGGTGTAGGAAGCACAGCAACTTTTACAATTGGTGGAGAAACTATAGAATTAAAGTTTGATAAAGCTACAACAACCATAGATGAGACTACTAATACAA
>OLOA01004199.1_pt1 | contig 11097 bp, 10 predicted proteins | sample 1672201 | NCBI WGS metagenome assembly OLOA01 (sample SAMEA3136658, study PRJEB25190) | human gut metagenome
GCCACAAAATCTATACGCCCAATCGGCAGTCCTTATGGATGCTGACAGTGGGCGTATTCTTTACGGCAAAAATGAAACAATGGCCTTTCCTATGGCCAGCACAACAAAAATTATGACATTGATCGTGGCATTGGAACATAATGAACCGGATCAGATTGTGATGGCTTCAGCAGGGGCATCTGCTATGCCGGAAGTTCGTCTGGGTGTTCATGAGGGGGAACGCTACCGTATGGAAGATCTGTATTATGCCATGATGCTGGAATCTTTTAATGACGCAGCTATGATGATTGCTGAAGGTACCGTCGGCAGCGTAGAAAATTTTGCAGAACTGATGAATGAAAAAGCGATATCACTTGGATGTACGCAGACATATTTTATAACGCCGAACGGGTTGGACGCTGCGGACGAAAAAGGTGTGCACAGCTCTACAGCAGAGGATATGGCGAAGATCATGCGATATGCGATCGACAATGAAGATTTTTTAAAAATTACACAGACAGCGGATTATTCTTTTACGGATTGTGATAGGAAAAGAAGTTTTGAGGTACATAATAAAAACGTCCTTTTGACCATGATGGATGGTGTACTATCCGGAAAAACCGGGTATACGGCAGATGCGGGCTACTGTTATGTCTGCGCTGTAAAAAAAGATGACCGTACATTTATCGCAGCACTTCTTGGCAGCGGATGGCCGCCGCATAAAGGTTACAAGTGGTCGGATGTACAGACACTGCTGGACTATGGCGACAAGAATTATCGTTATCAGACTATTGATATCAGCAAAGGAGTTCCGGATAGGCAGGTACATGTTATGAACGGGGAACATGATTTTGCTACCGTGAGAGCAAAACAGACAAATTACAGGTTCCTTTTAAGTTCGGAGGATAAAGTACATGTGGAGAGCGTGCTTCCTGGACAGTTGGAAGCACCGGTGGAGGCAGGACAGTCAGTGGGCAGTATTCGGATATTTGTGAATGGTGATTTGACGGCGGAAAACGATTATATCACAGCAGACAGGATCGGTATCAGACGTACCTGGAAAGAGCGATTATGGAGAAAATAAGTACTTGTCTTTACTTTCAAACAAAAAAAGGATACAATATTAGGAAGACAAAATAAAAGGATTGACAGGAGCAAGCTTTAAATGGATAAGATTGAGATAAAAAAGAAACAGGGTAGTATTGTAGAGGCACTTCGGGATGCCATTTTGTCCGGAAGTATCCCTGCGGACACGGAGATGACACAGAATGAATTGGCTCAAAGTCTGGGCGTATCCAGAATGCCGGTGAGAGAGGCGTTGATTATTCTTGAGTATCAGGGATTGATTCGCCGGTTGCCGAATAATCATGTACGGGTAGTGCCTCAGACAAGGGAATATATAGCAGAATTGTTCCGTATGTGTGGGGATTTATGTGTGCCGTTGCTGTGTAAAATGGAACATTCGGAGAAATTGCCGGAGCATGATCCGGACTTTCACAGGGCAATTTATCAACAGTGTTCTTTTGCTTTCCAGAGGAAAGTGTTGGAATCGTTGACCGAAATTTATATTACTTATGCAGCTGCCAGACTGACAACAAGGGGAACAGAGAATATCAGAGAAGTCATACAGGCGGCAGCTTTACGGGATGAACAAAAGGTTCAGCAGGTGCTTCAAAGTTATTACGCGGTCTTGTTAGATGGAATGATGACAGATTAAAGGAAAGGAGAGAATAAATGCTAGGATTAAAACCAATTCAGCTGCTGCCGGCCAGAGAACGGGTGGCAGCAGCTTTAAGGAAAGCGATTATATCAAAACAGATTTCAGAGGGAGAGGTATTGACCCTTGAAAATACAGCCCAGGAGCTTGGCGTATCCATTACGCCTGTTCGTGAGGCTTTTCAGATTCTGGCCAGAGATGGTCTTATAGAATTGAAACAGAGTAAAGGGGCTGTTGTGCTTGGCATTAATGAAACGACCATCCGGGAACATTATCAGGTCAGAGCGGCCCTTGAAAGTGCAGCCTGTGCACTTTGCTGCGAGAATGATGCGGATCTTGAAGGCATCAGAAATGCTCTGGAAGTTGCTGAAGAGTCATTGAAAGAAGGTGATTCAAGCAATTTTGCGGATTATAATCAGTCCTTCCATTATGAAATCTGGAAAGCATCAGGCAACAAGAAGATTCAGAAAATGTTGGCGGAATTGTGGAACGGACTTTCCATCGGGGCAAAGTCTACGGTGGAGGAGTATGCACATCGTTCACACAAGGAACATAAAGACATCTTTGCGGCCCTTGAAAAGCGGGATGCCGGACAAGTAAGAGAGTTAATGGATTATCATATTCGCAGGAGCATGGAGGATGTTCTGATCCGATATCAATAGCAATAAACGATACCGAAAGCATCTTTTTCAGGACTTTCAATGCGAAAATAGGTAATAATAAATAAAAAATTAAGATAAAGTTTTAACAAAATGCCGAATCGCCTCAAAATGCTATAAAGCTTATTGACAGGTTCGGTGTTTTATTTTATAATACAACCAAGAAATGGATACATTATCATTTACAAATGATAATGAAATGTTATAAGGAAGTGAGGAGGTACTTTCAATGAGTCCATCGACCATAACACTATTATTTCTCCTGTTCGCAGTTGTCATGTTTGTACTGGAGAAGATTCCGTTGGGGGTCACATCGATGATTGTCTGCTGTGGACTGGTTGTGACAGGGGTGCTGGATGTAAAGACTGCTTTTGCCGGATTTATTGACAGCAATGTGATTCTCTTTGTTGCCATGTTCATTGTGGGTGGCGCATTATTTGAGACAGGAATGGCCAACAAGATTGGCGGAATTGTCACTCGTTTTGCAAAAACGGAGAAGATGCTGATTATCGCTATCATGGTAATCGTAGGACTGATGAGCGGCGTTTTATCCAACACAGGAACAGCAGCAGTGCTGATACCGGTTGTGATCGGTATTGCAGCAAAGTCGGGATATTCAAAATCCAGACTTTTGATGCCACTTGTTTTTGCAGCGGCCATGGGCGGCAACCTTTCCCTGATCGGTGCGCCGGGCAACCTGATCGCCCAGAGTGGTCTGGCTGAGATTGGTTTATCATTCGGTTTCTTCGAATATGCCATTGTTGGTCTGCCGATTCTCATCTGCGGTGTTATCTTTTATGCAACGATTGGTTACAAATTACTTCCGGATAAGCAAGGCGGCGAAGTCGCTGTGGAAGAGGTGAGAGACTTTAGTGATGTTCCGAAATGGAAACAGGTTTTATCGGTTGTTATCCTGATTCTGACACTGGCAGCTATGATTTTTGAAGATAAGATTGGCATTAAACTTTGTGTTTCAGGCTGTGTGGGTGCGTTAGCACTGATTGTTACGGGCGTTATTTCTGAAAAAGATGCTTTAAAGTCTATCGATCTGAAGACAATTTTCCTTTTCGGCGGGACATTATCTCTGGCATCCGCTTTATCAGAAACTGGCGCGGGTGAGATGATTGCCCAGAAGGTTGTAGGTGCTCTCGGAGACAATCCTTCCCCTTATATTTTGACATTTGTTGTATTTATTCTCTGCTGTGTGCTGACAAATTTTATGTCCAATACAGCGACAACCGCATTGATGGTTCCAATCTGTCTCTCCATTGCCCAGGGCATGGGAGCAGACCCGAGAGCTGTCCTGATGGCTTGTGTCATCGGCGGTTCATGTGCATATGCCACACCAATCGGCATGCCGGCCAATACAATGGTTATTGGTGCGGGTGGATATACCTTCATGGATTATGTGAAGGCTGGAACACCGATGATTGTCATTGCGACAATTGTCAGCATGATTATTCTTCCAATCGCATTTCCTTTTTTTCCTTAAGTGAGATGAAATCGGCAACTGCTGTTTAAAGTTTTAAAAATAGCATCGCTTTAAACAGTTACAAATAAAACACAATATCTATTCTACATATTTTTTTCAAGGAGGCATTATAAATGAGCAAACAGGCACAGGTAGAAAAGCTTACAGATTATATGGCAAATTTCGTGTCATATATCGGCAAAGTACTGCCGGATGATATCATCGTAAAACTGGATGAACTGGCAGAGAAAGAGGACAGTCCGCTGTCTAAGACAATTTATCAGACAATGAAGCTGAATCAGAAACTGGCAAAGGAATTAAATCGTCCAAGCTGTCAGGATACAGGTGTGCTTCAGTTCTGGGTTAAATGCGGTACACAATTCCCTCTGATTGGAGAACTTGAAGCACTTCTGAAGGAAGCAGTTGTTAAGGCTACTTTTGAAGCACCGCTCAGACATAACAGTGTTGAAACATTTGATGAGTACAATACAGGCAAGAATGTGGGCAAAGGCACACCAACTGTTTTCTGGGATATTGTACCGGACAGTGATCAGTGTGAAATCTATGCATATATGGCCGGTGGCGGATGTACACTCCCTGGTAAAGCCATGGTCCTGATGCCAGGTGCTGGTTATGAAGGGGTGACACGTTTTGTTATGGATGTTATGACTTCTTATGGGCTGAACGCATGTCCTCCGTTGCTTGTAGGTGTCGGCGTGGCAACATCTGTAGAAACAGCAGCTTTGTTATCAAAGAAAGCGCTGATGAGACCACTTGGCAGTCACAATGAAAATGAACGTGCAGCTTCTATGGAGAAACTGCTTGAAGACGGTATCAATGAAATCGGACTTGGACCTCAGGGTATGGGTGGCAAATATTCCGTTATGGGTGTTCATATCGAGAATACAGCAAGACATCCATCCGCAATCGGCGTTGCCGTCAATGTTGGATGCTGGTCCCACAGACGTGGACATATTATTTTTGACAAAGATCTTAACTATACAATTACAACACATTCGGGGGTGACTTTATAATGGTAGAGATGAAAGATGGAAAGAAGATTTTAACAACACCGATTTCAGCAGAAGATTTAGCAGATATTCATGTTGGCGATATCATTTACTTAAACGGCAGCATGACAACATGCAGAGATGTTGCACATCGCCGTCTTGTTGAAGAAGGCCGTGAACTTCCGGTAGATGTTCGCGACGCAGCGATTTTCCATGCAGGTCCAATTATCCGTCCTCTGGAAAATGACAAATTCGAAATGGTTTCCGTAGGTCCTACAACAAGTATGCGTATGGAAAAATTCGAGAAGGAATTTGTAGAAAATACAGGTGTGAAGGTGATTATCGGTAAAGGCGGTATGGGTCCGAACACAGAATATGCCTGCAAGAACTACAAAGCTATTCATTGTGTATTCCCTGCAGGAAACGCAGTTGTAGCTGCAACAAAGGTTGAAGAAATCGTTGATGCCCAGTGGCGTGACCTTGGTATGCCAGAAACATTATGGCATTGTCGTGTCAATGAGTTCGGTCCTCTGATTGTATCTATCGATACAGATGGTCGCAACCTCTTTGAAGAGAACAAAGTAATTTTCAATGAACGTAAAGAAAAGGCCATTGAAGAAATCTGCAAGCATGTAGGTTTCATTAAATAATACTGTTAAAGCTTCATATTCTGCTGATGATTGTCTGTCGGAGGCAGATATGGAGCTCTTTGTATTATTTGCAGAATATTTAACCGGATTATGATATAAAATTACAGTAACTGTTCAGAACTAACATCCAAAATGCTACGCATTTCGTCGGTGTGGCGTATCCGCCAAATAAAATTTCAAAAACAGTCTTAAAAATGCAAGCATTTTATACCTGTTTTTTGAAATTTTGCTTGGCTCTGAACAGTTAAAAATTACAAAAGATATAGAATATGATTTTTGTTTTGTTGATAAATTATTGAAATAATACAAAAATTATCGATAAAAATAGTAAAAATATACAAATGTACTTGAAGCAATACAATTAGTCTGGTAAAATAACAGATAAGAAACGGCAAAGTTTTTGTCAGTTAAGAGAGGATGAGGGCATAATTATGAGTCAGGTTAAGGCAATGTCTGCCGTGGAACGTATTGAGAGTTTGTTGGATGCCGGAAGTTTTATCGAAATCGGTGCTTCTGTTCATGCAAGAAATACGGATTTTAACATGCCGGAGAAGCAGACGCCGGCAGATGGCGTAATCACAGGATATGGTACGATCGACAGCAATCTTGTCTATGTATTTAGTCAGGATCCATCTGTGATGGGCGGCGCCATCGGTGAGATGCATGCGCGCAAGATTGAGAAGATCTATGAACTGGCGTTGAAGATGGGTGCGCCGGTGATTGGTATGTACGATTGTGCGGGCTTAAGATTGCAGGAAGCAACAGACGCACTGGATGCACTTGGAAGATTATACAGACAGCAGACGGCGGCTTCAGGTGTAATTCCGCAGTATGCAGCTGTGTTTGGTCAGTGCGGCGGCGGTACAGCTTTGCTGGCGGCATTATCAGATTTTACTTTTATGGTGAAGGACACAAGCGCACTTTTTGTGAATGCACCGAATACACTGGATGATAGTTGCGGTGCAGCTGAGCGGTATGCCGGTGCAGAGTTTCAGGGCAGGGAGACTGGCAATGCGGATTTTGTCTGCGAGAACGAAGAGATACTGCTGGCACAGCTGCGTGAGCTTGTGCTGATGCTTCCGTTTAATCAGGAAGATGTTCTGGATTATGACGTATGCGAAGATGATTTGAACAGAAAGATTGCAGACTATTCAGGAACAGGTGATGTGGCACAGGTACTGAAGGATATCACGGATGTCGGCAGATATGTGGAAGTAACGGCCGGTTATGCCAGAGAGATGGTGACAGCTTTTGTTAAACTGAACGGACTTACTGTCGGTGCAGTGGCCAATAGAACAGAGATTCTGGATGAGAATGGTGAGGCAGCTGAATCATTTAACGGCAAGTTGACAACAGAAGGACTTCAGAAAGCAGCAGATTTTATTCGTTTCTGTGATGCATTTTCAATTCCGGTGCTGTCCCTGGTTTCTGCAACCGGCTTTGATACAACCGTGGCCAATGAAAAGAGTGTTGCCAGAGAAGCAGCCAGACTGATTCATACTTTTGCGGATGCATCCGCACCGAAGGTGACATTGTTGACAGGTGAAGCTTACGGTAGTGCTTATCTGACCATGAATTCAGGACATATCGGTGCAGATCTTGTTTATGCATGGCCGACGGCGTCTGTTGGCATGATGCCTGCAGAGAATGCGGTAAAGATTATCTACAATGATGAGATAGATGCTTCTGATGATGCACAGGGACTGATCGCAGAGAAGGCAGCAGCTTATGCGGCACTTCAGACGAGTCCTGAATCTGCGGCAGGCAGAGGTTATGTGGATGCGGTGATTGAACCGGAGAGCACAAGACAGCATTTGATCGCAGCATTTGAGATGCTTTATTCAAAGCGAGCCGTACGACCTTCTAAGAAGCACAGTACGCTGTAATTGGAGGCGCTATCTATGAAGAAGAAATTAATGGCTTGTGCGGCTTTTTGGCTGCCGACGCTGGCGCTTACCGGCTGTGGTTCACAGTTTGGAGATAAGATGGTAAGAGCCGGAATGAATACATTGATGGGTATGGGAACAGTCTTTGTTGTTCTGATATTCATTGCATTTCTCATATCAAGATTTAAATACATCAGTCAGCTGGAGAACTGGTTTAGAAACCGTAAGACGAAGAATGAACAGGCAGTTACTGAGACTGTTGCTGAAGAACCGGCGGCAGATGAGGAAGAAATTGATGAAACGGATGATCTGGCTCTTGTGGCAGTGATTACTGCTGCGCTGGCTGCATCCCTTGAGACATCACCGGATAAGTTAATCGTCCGTTCAATTCGAAGAAAAAATACGAACCGCTGGTAGGAGGATAAGTAATTATGAAAAACTATATTGTGACCGTTAATGGTGTCAGCTATGAAGTTTCTGTTGAGGAAGTAGGAGAGGGTCAGGCAGCAGCGCCTGCAGCCGCTCCAGTGAAAGCCGCTCCTGTAAAGGCAGCAGCCCCTGCTAAGAAGGCCAAAGCATCCGGAGCAGCAGGCTCTGTGAAGGTTTCTGCACCAATGCCAGGCAAGATCATTGCAGTGAAGAAAGATGCCGGTGCTGCAGTGAAGAAGGGCGAAGTCATTCTTGTCCTTGAAGCGATGAAGATGGAGAACGAAATTGTTGCACCGCAGGATGGCACAGTTGCATCTGTGAATGTTGGAGCCGGTGATGCGGTTGAAGCCGGTGATGTTCTCGCAACGATGAATTAATGTCACTGTTAATTTAATTCATCTGTACGGGAGGCTTCAATATGGATTATATTTTTACAACATTAGGAAATCTCGTCCATCAGACTGCATTTTTCAATCTGACGGTGGGAAATTTCATCATGATATTTGTGGCATGCTTTTTCCTGTATCTGGCCATTGGACGCGGTTATGAGCCGCTTCTTCTTGTGCCGATCGCATTTGGTATGCTTCTGGTCAATCTGTATCCGGATATCATGAAAACTGTGGAGGAGGCCGCTGCGGACGGCAGTACATCAGCGGGACTTTTGCATTATTTCTTTCTGGGAGACGAGTGGGGCATATGGCCGTCACTGATCTTCCTTGGTGTCGGTGCCATGACAGACTTTGGACCGCTGATTGCCAATCCTGCCAGCTTTCTTCTGGGAGCAGCAGCACAGTTTGGTATTTTCTTTGCTTATATTGGCGCTATGTGTCTTGGATTTGAAGATGCAGCGGCTGCAGCAATCTCTATTATCGGCGGTGCGGACGGCCCGACATCCATATATCTGGCCAGTAAGCTGGGACAGGCACATCTTATGGGACCGATTGCCGTAGCGGCATATTCCTATATGTCCCTGGTGCCGATCATTCAGCCGCCGATCATGAAGGCACTGACAACAAAAGAAGAACGTTCCATCAAGATGGAGCAGTTAAGACCGGTATCCAAACTGGAGAAGATCCTTTTCCCTATCATTGTTACTGTTGTGGTCGTACTGATTTTGCCTTCAACAGCACCTCTTGTAGGTATGCTGATGCTAGGTAATCTTTTCAGGGAAAGCGGTGTGGTTAAACAGCTTGCTGAAACAGCATCTAATGCCATGATGTATATCATCGTTATTCTTCTTGGTACATCCGTTGGTGCCACAACAAGTGCAGAAGCATTCCTGAATTGGACAACCATCAAGATTGTAGCCCTTGGCCTGATAGCCTTTGCAGTGGGAACAGCATCCGGTGTCCTGTTTGGCAAAATTATGTGCAAAGTAACCGGAGGCAAGGTAAATCCTCTGATTGGTTCCGCGGGCGTATCCGCAGTACCGATGGCAGCCCGTGTTTCTCAGAAAGTCGGTGCAGAAGAGGATCCGACAAATTTCTTGCTGATGCATGCAATGGGACCGAACGTTGCCGGTGTTATCGGTACAGCAGTTGCTGCCGGTGTATTTATGGCTATTTTTGGTGCATAAGGATTCGACTTTTACGATGTATCTGCAGAGCAGACATGGACTTGGCGCCGGTGTCTGTGGGCAGATTCTGAGTTTGATATATAAATGATAGGAGAATGAAAAATGTCCGAGATTAAGAAAAAACCTGTGGGTATTACTGAGACTATTCTCAGAGATGCCCATCAGTCACAGATTGCCACACGAATGACGACAGAGCAGATGCTGCCGATTATCGACAAGATGGATCAGGTTGGCTATCATTCTGTAGAATGCTGGGGCGGAGCCACTTTTGATGCCTGTCTGCGTTTCCTGAAGGAGGATCCATGGGAGAGACTTCGTAAACTAAGAGACGGATTTAAGCATACAAAGCTTCAGATGCTGTTCAGAGGTCAGAATATTCTTGGTTATCGTCATTACGCAGATGATGTGGTTGAGTATTTTGTTCAGAAATCCATTGCAAATGGTATTGATATTATTCGTATTTTTGATGCGTTTAATGATCTCCGCAACCTTGAAACATCTGTTAAGGCCTGCAAAAAGGAAGGTGGCCATGCACAGATCGCGCTTTGTTATACACTGGGAGAAGCGTATACTCTGGATTACTGGAAAGAAATTGCCAAGAGAATCGAGGAGATGGGGGCTGATTCCATTTGTATCAAGGATATGGCGGGCTTGCTTGTGCCTTATGAGGCAGAAGCGCTTGTAAAAGCGTTAAAGGCTTCTACAAAATTGCCAATTCAGCTTCATACCCATTACACAAGCGGTGTCGCTTCTATGACGTATATGAAGGCTGTTGAGGCAGGCTGTGATATCATTGATACAGCGATGTCACCGTTCGCCCTGGGCACCAGTCAGCCGGCTACAGAGGTGATGTGTGAGACATTCAGGGACACACCGTTTGATACAGGCCTTGATCAGAAACTGTTGGCAGAGATTGCAGATTATTTCAGACCGATCCAGGAAGAAGCTTTAAAGAGCGGTCTGCTGAATCCGAAGGTGCTTGGCGTTAATATCAAGACACTGATGTATCAGGTACCCGGTGGTATGCTTTCCAATCTGGTATCGCAGTTGAAAGATGCACATGCTGAGGATAAATATTATGACGTACTTGAGGAAATCCCTCGTGTAAGAAAAGACTTTGGTGAACCGCCGCTTGTAACACCGTCATCACAGATTGTTGGTACCCAGGCTGTACTGAACGTTCTGATGGGTGAACGCTATAAAATGATTACCAAAGAAAGCAAGGCTCTGCTTCATGGCGAATACGGTCAGACCGTGAAGCCGTTTAATCCAGAAGTTCAGAAGAAAGCCTGCGGTGATGAGACACCGATCACTTGTCGTCCGGCAGACCTTCTGAAACCTGAGCTGAGGGAAATGGAGAAAGAGGTGGCTCGCTATAAACAGCAGGATGAAGATGTATTATCCTATGCTTTATTCCCGCAGGTAGCCGTTGATTTCTTCAAGTACCGTGAGGCGCAGCAGGAGAAAGTCGATCCTACCCGGGCGGACACGAAAGCCGGAGCTTATCCAGTGTAGGAAATAGATAAATTGGTTCAGCCAATCGCGTTAGATTATTAACATGTAATTGGCTGGGCCAATTTGCTTTTTGCGAGCACTCGTCAATCAATAGTGCTGAAAGAAATTGCCGAACAGGGATGATTTTCAGACAAAAAATAAAAAACTTTAAAAAATTAAAAAAAAGTACTGTACAAATCAGAAATTCATGATATAATAACATCAA
>OLOA01004203.1_pt1 | contig 11087 bp, 9 predicted proteins | sample 1672201 | NCBI WGS metagenome assembly OLOA01 (sample SAMEA3136658, study PRJEB25190) | human gut metagenome
GCAAGCCTACATCTAGTCTATCTTTTCCCTTTTCACGAAACGTTATTTACGTAATTATACGGTGCATCTTACGATGTACAGTCCATCCTGATAGGTGTCCACGTAAATGTATCCGCGGTCGTCTACCAGAACATCTTCGGCGATGCCGATGTGCGGTCCCGGGAACAGAGTGCCGTCCTCGATGTCGAACCAGGTGCCTTCCGGATCCGGCGGCATGAAGTAAGCGATTTCCTTCGGAACGAATGGATCCGATACGTCGTAGACGCGGAGACCTGCCTGGAAGTGGCAGTTGTAGACTCTGTCGTCTCTCTGCTCCAAGCAATCCTGCGGTGCGGCGTCGTACATGTTGTGCGGGCCGAATACCACGCGCTGGCCGTCAATGATGTTGAAGTTCTCGCCGTGGCACTTTTTGTATTCCTCCGGGACTTCCGGATACGGGAATACGGAAATCAGAGACGGGTTCTCCTTGTCACCGGTCTCAATCATTCCGATGATGTTCATCGGCTGGCTGGTGATTCTGTGGAACATGCCCTCTTCACGGTTCGGATCGAAGTACCAAGGACGCTCACCTTCGGTGGTTACGATGGCGAACGGTCTGTCGCCCAAAGGCATTGCGGTGTGCACCGCTGCGCCGGACTGGCCGTTGGAGAACGGCGGGTTCAGCGGAACATTGCCCAGCAGTCTCGGACGGGTTTTGTCCTTCACATCGATCATGCAGAATCCCACGTTCGGGAATGCCGCATAGACGATGTCGTTTCTCTCTGTGATGGCGTGGCCGTTCGGCAACTTCATGAACGGCTCGGTTCCGAATTCCGGAATATCCGACGCCTTCTTGTTGCCCAGGTACTGGCCGTCTGCCCACCAGCTGCCCACCTCAACCGGATGAGTCGGGTCCTCCAGGTCGATGATGCGCAGGATGTATCCCATATAATTTCTTTTACTACCCATGATGTACGCATATCTGCCGCCATCATAGTAGCTCCGGTGCACGCCCGGGCCGTCTTCACACTCGAACTGACCCAGGAACTTCGGATTCCATGGATCCTCAGTGATGTCGTAGATCTTGAAACCGCCCCAATATGGCTGCTCGTGTGTTCCGTGGAGCACCCGCATGGTTCCGCCGTAGCAAGCAATCAGCTTTCCGCCGGCTACCTGAATCTTCGCCAGGGACTGACCGTCATGAATCTCGCTGACCCAATCGCCCTCGACCCACTTGGACACCGGATTCTTCGGATCCGTCACTTCAATAATATTAAAACCATTATCCCGGAAGCATGCCGAATAGATAAAATATCTTCCATCTTCCGTGCGATGCATTCCCATCTGGAATCCCGGCTTCTTGTTCAGGTCGTTGTAGCCGACAAATTCCATGTTCTTCAGCAGCATTTCGGTTCTTCTGCTCATGAATTTCCTCCTTATGATCGTTTTTTCTCCAATCCCTTCCACTAAAAAAAGGATATCTCCGATAACTCGATGATATCCTTTTTGTCATTCAATTGGAAATGCGATTTTTGAGGGGGAGGTTATGCAAAAAAAGCATTACCTCTCACCGCACACGTCCGATTCCCCGAACGAGACCGTTTGGCACAGTTCTTCGGGGGCGTCTGTTGCCTACGGCAGCGCGGTCACGCCTTCGGCTCCTCTTGGGGAACCCGTGCCCGGATGAATTCCCGAAAACGCTCCAATGCCGGATTGCCACTGTCCTTCCGATGAATCATCTGAACCGGCAGTTCCGGTTCCCCCTCCAACGGGATGGCCACCGTCTCCGGGCCGGCGATGTCCTGCATGGAATTGTGGAGAATCATCACTCCGTAATTCATGTCCACTTCCAGCAGTGCGGTGGTCACGGAAGAAACGCTCTTGGCAATGTGAGGGGCGAATCCGTATTGCAGGCACAAGCCCATGGTCCGGTTGAATCCAAAGCGAGACTGGGACGCATCCACCACGATGAAACCTTCCGCGCGCAGGTCCTTCACGGAAACTTTTTCCTTCGATGCCAGCGGATTGTTCCGGTTCATGAAGACGCAGTCGTGATCCCAGGAAATAACCGTTCCGTTCAGCTGTTCTCTGTATACCTCCGGAAAATGCACCAGAATTCCACAGTCCAGTTCCCCTTCCTGAATCTGATCGAAGGCGGCGGATTCACTGGTGTTTCTGAAATCGATTTCCACATCCGGATTTTCCTCTGCAAACTGCCGAATCATTCGGCCGGTGTTCCCCGCCCGGATGCCGTCCTCCAGAATTCCGACGGTGAGCTTTTTCCTCTCCGCGCTGAAGCGCTTGGCATCCTGCATCAGCTCGTTATATTCGTTCAGTATACGTTCGCAATGCCGAAGCACGTTCTGTCCGGCGGGAGTCAGTTTCGGATTCACCTTGTCCCGCTGAATCAGCTTAACGCCGATTTCTTTTTCCATGCTTTCAATCATTCGACTGAAGGCGGGCTGGGACATGTACATTTGCTTCGCCGTCTTGGAAAAATTCAGGGTTTTGGATAATTCCAGGAAACCTTTCATCTGTTTGATGTTCATATTCGCACCTATTTCTCTACCAGACCGTAGCCAAAAATATCCTTGCTCTTAATCGGATATCCGTTTCGCTTGCATATTCCTTTCCACTTCTTCTCATCCTTGCCCGTAAAACCGGAGTTTCCCTCGATGGTGTAGACCTTCCCTCGGAACACCGAGGCCACCAGTCCCACGTGATCCACGGATCCGTCGTGTTCCCAGTCGAAGAAAATGATATCCCCGGCTTTCGGCGTGTACCCGTCTCCCTGCTCGTGGTACCGATCCCGATCTCGGAACCAATTCACCTGCTGCGGCACGTAGCAGGACATGGGCACCTTGCCGTCATCGATCAAACCGTTCTGATCGGCGCACCAGGAAATAAAGCAGGCACACCAATCCACATGAGAATCAAACCCGTACCACTGCCAAAACTTCTTTCCGCCGTAGTTTCCCAGCTGGGTGCGGGCGGTCTCCACCATAGGAACATCTCCGTCCAATACCGTTCCGCCGGCTTTCAGCAGATTATTTACATACCGGCCGCCCAGAACCAGATTCATTCCCATAAGACAAAGGATGATTATCGTTAACGACCGCCTCCGGATTCGATGCTGTTTTCTTTTCCGCTGTGCCTTGCGGGCGGCCCGAATCCGTCGCTCCGCGTAGCGGCGCATCACTTCATCATCGCCGCTTTCCAGGGCCTGCAGTTCTTCCGGTGTCAGCTGCACCTGCGGGCTTGCAGTTTTCTTTTTCTTCCGTTTCTTCCTTATATTAAACATCTGTGTACCTTGTTAATCTCCTTCCCTGCGTAACAATTTATTTTACCACTTTGAACACAAAAAAATTGATATAAATGTGAAAAAAATCTGCGGCTCTGCCGAGCGGCCGGACACAAATAAGATGGGAGCTTGCGCCGGCGCAAGCTCCCCACATCTTAAAACTCTTATTAAATACCCCTACTCCATTACATGCTTCTGGATTTCCGGGTGGCGGCGGACACGCTCGGAAGGTTCGTTCTTTTCGCTCAATTCCTTAGAATCGTTCTCCCTCAAACTCCAAAATCCGATCGTATTCCGCCTGTCCAAAGAGCTTCACGTAATCCTGCACCACCTTCCGGATGATTTCATCGGCACTCTCCGGGAACGCCTTCTGGATTTCATCGGTGATGGTGTAGTAGATGTGTGCCGTGTGATAGTCGAAATCCCGCATGGCTGAAGTGCCCAACTCCTGTTTCTTCCGGTTCATTTTCGCCAGATCTTCCTCCGTCAGCGGCTGCCCCCAGTCGAACTCACAGCGCTTGCCGCCCCAGCTCATGGTCGGCACGTTGGGTGTACAGACGAAATCCTCGCAGAATCCCTCGTACACCGCCTTGTCCACGTTCACGCAGTATTCCCGGCCGTACTCCAACAGGCCATACTTATTCCAGGCGTCGCACCACGCGCATTTGCTGATGTAGCTCTTCAGGGTCGGCTCCGTCTCGTCGTATCCGAACTCCATCTGACCCTCGTAATCCGGCTTCCACTCGCCGTAGGCCTGATTGGTCCACAGGGCAATCGGGTCCCCGTTGGCCTTCGCCCGAGCCGCCATCCGCGCGCCCCGCTCCCGGCCGTACCGAATCATGCCTTTCTGAATGACCTCCCGGCCTTTCTCGCCTTCGGTCTCCACCGTGTATTTGCAAAGCAGCGCGAACACGATTGCTTGATTTTCAATTCTCAGCATTTGCCTACCTCCTTGGTTGCTTATTGGTACTCACTATACGCTTTTCTGTTCCAAATTTCAATATTTTGCAGGAATGTTTATTCTATGTACCAAATTATATGCTTTTTCGCCCACTTCCTCAACGTTAATCCGTCGATAAAAAGAATCTCACCCACCCCATTTACGATAGATATTATCAATAGCCTTTTTTTGAAAATTTAATATAAATATTGCATTTTGAGGAGTATAATACAATAAAAAAAGGCCGTTGTATGCGAAAAAAGTTTTAACACATTTAATAATATTTGCAGAATGATTGCAGCGCAGTTGGATTAAATTCGGTTCATAATTTCCAGTATAACATTAAAACACTGATCGTAAAGGAGATGATTATCATGTCAATTTATGGAAAGAGGATGTGTTCTTCACTGACCGGAGATACCTCTGCTCGTTCCGGATGCAGAATTGCTTGCAATTCTTTCTAATGGTGATATGAATTAATTGGTGGTATAGCTATGGATAGTATTATAAAAGCATTAGAGGCGAGAGGACAAGCGTTAACGCTTCCTCTGATTGCTGCGGGAATCATTTTAGCGGTTGTACTGATTTGGAATTTTCGTCCGAAAAAGTAGAATATTAATTAATCAATACTGGAAATATTGAGCTCCAGGGGTGAGACCATGAAACGTTTCGCCCCTGGAAATAAATGTAAAACGGGACTTCGAAATATGAAAGGAAAGGAGAATCAATATGAATCGGAACAAAAATATTAGAAACTTCACAGTAATTGGAATCTGCTGCTACGGAATTCGACTTTTCTGGAAACCGGAAATACCAAATACAATTTCCCTGGTGGGTGGAATTATTGTAGCAGTAATTGGATTAATTTTGATTAGAGCAGAACAGAAGACATCGAATGATGAATATTACTACGGAAAAAACGGTGGTGGACTTTCACCGGTTGTGCAGGTTGTAAATGGCGCCTTCATACTGGGTATTTCCATTGCTTTATTCACAATTAACGCACTGGCAGGCATTGTTTCTCTATGCGTTGGTATTTTACTAATTCTTTTGCTGACCAAAACGGCTGTATAAGATGATGTGAAGCGCTATGCGGAGGCTGGTTGGACTCCGCACAGCACTTTTCACTTTGAAATTATAAAGTGCGGAATAGTTCTTTTGTGTTTGGAGCTGTCTTATTTGTTGTTAATGCGACAGCCCCTTTTCTTCCATTCCTCTGCCGCTTCCAGCAACACCTCCCGGCGGTTCTCCAGGTCCCCTTCCAGCACACGGTCCAGGATTTCATCCAGTACCCGGCCCACTTCCGGTCCCCGGGGCACCCCCAGTTCCAACACATCCCGGCCGTTGATGGCCAGGTCCTTCCGCTTCAGCACCCCTTCTTTCTCCACCACGGTCTGCACCAGCTCCCGAAACGCATCGATGGCCGCCGCACGCTCCCTTCGCACGTGCTCCGCCTGGGACAGCACGTCCCCGCGCTCCAGATTGATCAGCCGCATCAGCTGCTCTTCCCCCAGCCGGTTCAGCCGCCGGCGGACGTACTTTTCCGTGCGGTTAAAAACATATCCGTGGGATGCCACCAGTTCCGTCACGTCTTTTACCGTTTTCCGGTCGTAGCGAAGCCGCTTTAGAATCGCCTCCGTCATCTCTGCGGACACCTGCTCGTGACCGTAGAAGTGTCCCCAATTTTCTTTTACCACAAAACACCTCGGCTTTCCGATATCGTGGAACAGCGCCGCCAAGCGCAGCACCGGTTCCGGTGGCACATTGCCCACCACGTGGAGGATGTGCTCGTACACATCGTAGCAGTGGAACGGGTTCTGTTGGTTGAAATCGAAGGTCTCCCGAAGCTCCGGAATCATCTCGGCGAAAACATCCCGGTATTCCCGAAGCACCGGAAGGGGATTCGGCGCGGTCAGCGTTTTCTCTATTTCCACCCGAATGCGTTCCGGCGAAATCTGCCGAAGCAGGTGTTTCTTCTCGTGAATGGCACGGCCGGTGTTCGCCTCAATCTCGTATCCCAGCTGCGCCGCAAAACGCACGCCCCGCAGAATCCGCAGGGCATCCTCTTCGAAACGCTGCACCGGATTGCCTACGGCACAGATCTGCCGCCGGGCGAAATCCTCTTCGTACCCCGGCACGCCCCGCAGGTTTCCATTCAGGTCCATGGCCACCGCATTGATCCGAAAATCCCGGCGCTCCAAATCCTGTTCCAGAGAGCGGGTGAAGGTAACCGCATCCGGCCGCCGATGATCCGTATATTCCCCATCCACCCGGTAGGTGGTGACCTCGTAGGCTTTGTGGTCCACAATCACCCCGATGGTTCCGTGCGCCTTTCCGATTTCCAGCGTCCCAAAATCCCGGAACACCGCTTCCGTCTCCTCCGGCAGCGCATTCGTGGTAATGTCGTAGTCCCCCGGCTGCCGCCCCAGAATCAGGTCCCGCACCGCGCCCCCCACCAGGTACGCTTCGTATCCCGACGCCTGAAGCCGCTCCATAATGAACCGGGCCGCCGCCGGAATTTGCTCCTTATAAGTCTTCAAATTCATCGTCCTTTCTCCAGCTTCTTCACGTTGACCCATTTCCCGTCGATGTACTGAATATTCGAGGCCCAGCAGACGAAACACAAAATCAATATTGCAAGCAGCATGTTCTCACTCCTTTCACGACCCAAAATTTTTACGGTCCAAAATCTCCATCTTTACAGGTATTCTACCCCCTTTCCCCGCCGCTGGGAAGCACATCTTCTGTTTCACGACCGCAACGAGAGCTTTCTTTACCAATTAAAGGTGGCCATCGCTGCCGCTTTCGCCACGCATCAACGGAACTCCGCATCTAACGCGAATTCGCGGAGTTTTCTTTATATAAAAAGAGTGATTCGCCGCGCGAATCACTCTCCCCTCTTCTCTTTTTCTAGAAACATTCCTTATAGATCTCATAGATTTCATCCTGCCGGATTTCCCGGAAGGCGCCGCCGGCGGTGTAGCAAGAATCGGCAATTTCCCGAAGGTCTGTGCTTTCATCCACGCCCAGCTCCCGCAGAGTTCCCGGAAGTCCGCACTCCCGGATGAAATCCTCCAGCGCCTGAATGCCTGCCAGCGCCAGTTCCTCTTCATCTGCATAGTCCGCCGGATTCAGGCCCCATACGTTCGTTGCGAAACGGGTAAATTTGCCCAGGCCGTCCCGGAAAATATGGCGGTAATACGTCGGGTGCAGCACCGCAAGTCCCTCTCCGTGGTTGCAGTCCGTGTAGGCACTCAGCTGATGCTCCATATTGTGAACCTCAAAATCCTTGGTTTTTCCCATCTTGATCACTCGGTTTTCCGCCATGGAAGCCTCCCACATGATGTTGCTTCGCGCATCGTAGTCCTCCGAATTCTGAAGGGCCTTACGGAAATCCCGAATGACGCCCTTCATCAGGGCCTCGGAAATATCATCGGACACGTTGTCCTCAATCGGGAAACTGAAATAGGTTTCCATGATATGGGACAGGATATCGAAAGTGCCTGCCCGCAGCTGCCGCAGCGGCATGGAATAGGTATAGGTCGGATCCATCAGGGCGAAATCCGCATTCATCCGCGGATAGTCCCGGTCGGTCTTGATGTGTTTTTCCGTATTGGTCAGCACTGCGGAACCGTTCACCTCACTGCCGGTGGCCGGCATGGTTACAATCATGCCCAGCGGCAGTGGATCGAAATTCAAATTGCCCGGCTTTTCCCAGAACTCTTCCCACACATCGCCGTCGTAAGGAACGGCGATGGAAATGGATTTGCAGCAGTCCATTACACTGCCGCCGCCCACAGCCAGAATCCAGGTAACCCCCTGTTCCTTTGCCAGACGGGCGCCCTCCTGCATTTTCTCCAGGGTCGGGTTGGACATGATGCCGCTGAATTCCACGATTTCCACGCCGGCATCCTTCAGGATTCCGGTGACTTCATCGTATACGCCGTTCTTCTTAACGGAGCCGCCGCCGTATCCCAGCAACACCTTGCCGCCATAGCCAGCGGCCAGCACCGGCAGCTTTTCTGCCACCACACCTTTTCCGAAATATACCTTCGTCCGATTCTCAAACTCAAAATTATTCATCGTTCTTCCCTCTGCTAATTTTCTTCTTAAAGAATTGCATTTCATGCCACTTCATCTTACAACAAAAAAGTCTTTTTCCGCAAGCTTGTTGCGGAAAAAGACTTTTTTGCGTAATGACTTCTACTTCAGTCCGGTGAGTTCCAGCACTTCCTCCACCCGGCTTACCGGCAGGATTTCCAGCTTCTCCCGAACTTCCTCTGCCACATCCTTCAGATCCTCTTCGTTCTCCTTTGGAATGAGTACCTTGCGGATGCCGGCCCGCTGCGCTGCCATGAGTTTCTCCGGCAGCCCACCGATTGGCGTCACCGCGCCCCGCAAAGACACCTCGCCGGTCATGGCGATTTCCGGCGATACCGGCCGGTTCTCCACCAGGGAGGTCAGTGCCGTGGTTAAGGTAATTCCCGCCGAAGGACCGTCCTTCGGCACCGCCCCTTCCGGCACGTGGATGTGAATGTCGTTCTCCTCAAAAAGCGCCGCCTTATCCGGGTGCATGGATTTCACCAGGCTCACCGCAATCTGAGCGGACTCCTTCATCACATCTCCCAGCTGACCGGTGAGAATCAGCTTGCCGCTTCCCTTTGTGAACAGGGTTTCCACAAAAAGAATTTCGCCGCCGGCCCGGGTCCACGCCAGTCCGGTCACGATGCCGGGTTGCTTTTTCTCCAAAATCCGGTCGTGACTGATTGGCCGCATATCCAGATATTCCCGGAGATCCTCCTTCCGGACTTCCACCTTCGCCGGTTCTTCGCCCGCGTCCTTCACCATTTTCACTGCAGCCACTCGGCACAGGGTGTCCAATCGCTTCTTCAGGCCCCGAACGCCGGCCTCCGCCGTGTAATCCGAAATGATGGTCTCCAGCACGTCCTCCGGAATCTCCAAATTCTCCTCCCGGATTCCCATGGATTCCATGGCTTTCGGCAAAAGGTGCCGCCGTGCAATCTGGAATTTCTCCGTGGCCGTGTAACCGGAGAACTGAATCACTTCCATCCGGTTCAGCAGCGGCTCCGGAATGGTATCCGTGGAATTAGCCGTGCAGATGAAGAACACATCCGACAGGTCGTACGGCACGTTCATGTAGTGATCGGTAAACGTGCTGTTCTGCTCCGGATCCAGAACTTCCAACAAAGCGCTGGCCGGGTCGCCGTTATAGGATGCGGACAGTTTATCCACCTCGTCCAGCACCATCACCGGATTGGACACACCGCTCTTATGAATGCCGTTCATAATCCGGCCGGCCATGGCGCCGATATAGGTCCGCCGATGACCCCGAATATCCGCCTCATCCCGAACGCCGCCCAGGCTGACCCGGACGTATTCCCGCTTCAGCGCGCGCGCAATGCTGCGGCCGATACTGGTTTTACCCGTGCCCGGTGCACCTACAAAAAGAAGGATGGAGCCGGTCTGCTTTTTCTGAAGCTCCATCACCGCGATCTGCTGAATAATCCGGTGTTTCACCTTATCCAGGCCGAAGTGGTCTTCCTCCAGCACGCTTTCCGCCTCGTCCAGGTCGATGTGCTCCGGCTCCGCCTTGCCCCATTTCAGGGTGGTGACAAAGTCCAGATAGTCGTACAGCATGCCGGATTCCGGACTGTTCTGACCCTCCTGTTTCAGTCGGTTCAGCACCTTCTTCGCTTCCTTCTCGGCCTCCGGGTTCATGCCCGCCTCTTCGATTTTCTTCTCGAATTTGCGAATATCGGAAACGCTTTCCGGATCCATTTCGTCCAGCTCCCGCTGCAGAAATTCCATCTGCCGCTGGATGGCCTGTTTCCGGTACGCCTTCTCGTTCTCATTTTCCTGAGCACTCTCGGCTTCCCCGGTGAGCTTCGCCATTTCCAGATATTCGTAAACCATGGACTCCATGATTTCCATTCTTTTTACCGGACTGCTCTCCAGCAGCACCCGGTACTTCTCCTCCGGCGTATTGCTCATCCAAATGGACAGAGCGGAAGCGATTTCTCCCACGCTCTCCATGTTCTTCAGGTAGCTTTTGGCCATGACACCCCACGGCACGGTGCTCAGGAACTCGTAAAGCTTCTGCTTCATGCGGTTCACTCGAGGCTGTTCAATTTCGGGATCCATCTCCTCCTCGTCCGGAATCCGGCTGATGCTGAGTTCTGCGTGGAACGCACCCTTTCCGTTAATGGCATCCAGGCTCACCCGATCTGTGGTTTCCACGATGCAGTAGCCGTTCTTGCTCACATCGGTGACGGTGCCGCCCACGCCCACGGGATAGAACCCCTCTTCCGTCAGTTCCTTCCAGCTGTCCTCTTCCCGAGAAAGCAGGAGAATCACTCGTTCTCCCACTTGCGGCAATTGACCGGTTACCATCCGGTACCGGTCGCTGATAATGTATACTTTTCCGTTTGGAATTATGATTCGATTATATATCGGTACTAATGTCATCTCTCTTCATCCCTTCTATGTATTTGTTTGTGGCATGCCTGCATCAGCGGGAATACTGCAGGTCCTCGGATTGCCGCTGTTTTATTAGCACTTTATCTATTTGAGTGCTAATACGCACTTATCATTATACACAACCGTGTGATAATTACATGAAGAGATGAAAAAAAGCAAGGGCGCGCCGGGCGCACGGCGCCTTTCTCGCCAAAGGGTTTGCGCCTGCCGACGGTAGGATAAGGCTTTGACGGGGATGAGGCGCAAACTCAGGCGCCGCCTTGAGCGCACGGAAAACAAAAAGCAGGGACACGCCCTGCTTTTGTTTCTTTACTTAGGCTCTATAAATTCTTTTGGGGTTTAGGGGGTACCTATCCATTTCATTGTGGT
>OLOA01004215.1_pt1 | contig 11052 bp, 10 predicted proteins | sample 1672201 | NCBI WGS metagenome assembly OLOA01 (sample SAMEA3136658, study PRJEB25190) | human gut metagenome
ATCAGCTGGCTCTGTCCAGAGCTATGGCACGACTTAGGGTTACGAGTCATAAAGAGATTTAACGTTTTGATAAACGGTAGGAAAATCCCAGAGGGGACGCTTGAGCAGCGTCCCCTCTGGACACCCCTTGCGCTTTTTTTGGGGAGCGCAAGGTTTTTTTATGGGGAAAGTTGTTAACTTGGCTGATTTGCTGGGTTGGGTCAAAAAAGTCACCGCGTTTTGGCGGTGGCTTTTTTTCGGTAGTGGGGAGTTGGGGGATGAGTTACGTTTTGAAATACAGATAGATCAGATTTCGATATTTGTCTATTTACATAGATTTTTTTAGGGTGTGGAAGTCTTTGATTGCCTGGTAGCCGATTTTGGTGATTTTTTTTAGGTTGAGGGAGTTGGTTCCGGCTTGGCGGGGTTTGAAGGTGATGGGGAGGAAGGTTGTTTTTTCTTTGTAGTATACGAAGTAGGTGGTGAGCATGATGTTGGGGAGGTTGTAGTTTTTGGGAAGGCGGTGGATGTATTTTTTTACCAGGTCTGTGCGCATCAGGCGGAAGGGGGCGTTGGCATCTGGGATTTTTACTCTGAAGATCAGGCGGAGGAGAAGGCAGACTGTGTTTTCTACGAATTTTCTGGATTTTCCGTCACCGCGGACTTTGCGGTTTCCGATGATGGCATTGTAGGTGTTTCTTTTTTTCCAGAAGGCTTCAAATTCGTCGGGGTTGGTCTGGCCGTCGGAATCGGTCTGGAAGATATAGTCAGCTCTGTGTTCAATGGCGTAGCGGTAACCGTAGAGAACGGTGGAACCGTGGCCGCCGTTTGGCTTGGTCAGGGGGATTAGGAGAGGGCGGGCCTGTGCCAGTTTGCAAATTAGCTCATAAGTATTATCTTTGCTTCCATCGTTAATGATAACCAGACGGGATTGTCCCTCTTTGTTGTGGGACTCTACGATGGGATACCATTCACTGACTGTGCGTTCTATGTTTTCTGCCTCGTTGTATGCGGGAATTACGATAAATAATGAAGACATGTACGATTTCTCCTTGTTTCTGTTTCCATGTATCTGAGTGATTGTTGCATTTCTTTTATTATACCTTGATAGTGCTTTGCTGGCAACCGATATATAAATTTACTCTAGCTATTCTATGGCACAGTGTATTATACTTAACCCAAAGGATGGGAGGTTTTTTATGGTTACGATAAAAGAGATTGCCAGACAGGCAGGGGTAAGCACGACTACAGTTTCCAATGTTCTGCACAAAAAAAATGCCAGGGTTTCGGCTGAAACTATAGAGAAGGTGGAAAGGCTGCTGGCAGAAAATAATTATATTCCAAGACTGGGGCTGAATGCATTGACCAACCGGAGTTCCAGGATTATCTGTATTCTTATTACAACGCCGAAGTTTGCCAGAGGCTCTGCTTATGAGACACCATTTTACGGGAACATGCTGGGACACCTGGAGAGGCTTCTGAGAGAAAAGGGATATTATATTATGATTTTCTCGGATAAAAATGTAGAGGAAATTGAGAAGATGACAGTTGGCTGGAATGTGGACGGGATCATTACGATTTCTATGCCCTACAGACACCTGAAAAAAATAGCCGGCTTATCTGGAATACCCATAGTGTCTATTGATATGGATGAAATGCCGGAAGGGAATGAGATGTATTACCAGGTCACCTCTGAAGACAAAAAGGGCGGCAGAGAGATGGCAGAATATTTGATCAGACAGGGCGTAAAAAGAATCGTGTATCTGGCAAATGTAAATCATGGTGCGGATCATCTGCGTTTTCTGGGGGTAATGGAAGCAGTACGTGAGACAGACAGAGATGTTTTTCTGGAAGAGAGACGTCTGCCCGGAAATGATGCAGAACGAGAGAAATGTTATCAGGATTTTCTGAAATATGTGGGAACAGAGACGGCTCTGTTCTTTTCTGCAGATATTAATGCAGCAGAGATGATCTCTTTTCTACACAGGAATAAGGTGAAGATTCCTGAGGAAATTTCTGTGGCAGGTATGGATGATGATGTATTTGCCACCATTGTTTATCCCCGTCTGACTACAATCCGTGTAGATGTAGGAGAAAAAGCGGAAACTGCAGTGAATGTGCTGATGAAACTTATACACGGGGAAAAGTGTGAAAAGAATGTATATATGACAGGAGTACAGCTGGTGGAAAGGGAAAGTGTAAAAATTAAGCCATAAAAGAGGCTCCGGAGTACTGGGATTGGCAAAGTGACGAAAGCAAAAATTGTATATTTTTAACAAGCTAAAGTGGAGAAATAAGTAAAGATTACGAGAAAATTTAGATAAGATTCACAAAAACAGGTTAATTTGACTTTTATAAGTTATGTAGAAAACCTATAAAAATATACGCAATAACAGATGAAAATATGTTGACAATTTACATAGAGCGAAGTATATTAAATGCATAAGACAAACGTACGTTGCTGTTTGAGGCAAAACAGCAGCAAAAGTTGCAATAACTGAATAGAGGAGGACAGACAGATATGAAGAGAAAGAAAAAAGAATATCTGGAATGTGCGGCTTTTACAGTTCCGTCATTGTTTCTTGTAATGCTGGTGTTTTACATTCCCTTTGTAATGAGTCTTTACTACTCACTGACAGAATGGAACGGAATTTCCAAATCACCGAAATTTATCGGACTGGAGAACTTTAAGAAATTGTTCAGTGGTTCCTCAGATTTCCTGCAGAGCCTGATCTTTACCGGCAAGTATACCATTGTTTTCATGATCCTGGTAAATATTCTGGCACTGGCAATCGCAGTAGCTCTTGTACAGAAGATCCCGGCTGCGAACGTAATGAGGAGTATGTTCTTCATTCCGTATATCATGAGTATGACAATCGTAGGTTTCATCTGGAAATTTATTTTTTCACAGGGATTTGCAGCACTTTTTGAAAAAACACACCTGGGATTCTTAAATCTCAGCTGGCTGGGTGACAGTCATCTCGCATTCTATGCGGTGGCTTTTGTAGGTATCTGGCAGGCACTTGGTTTCTACATTGTTCTGTATATTGCAGGACTTCAGGCAGTTCCTACAGATGTGCTTGAGGCAGCAGAGGTAGACGGTGCTACTTCCTGGAAGAAATTTTTCAAGGTTACACTTCCTCTTCTGGGACCGTCCATTACAACCTGTGTATTTATGTCCCTGACAAATGCCGTTAAGGTATTTGATATTATCCTGGCACTTACCAAAGGTGGCCCGGGAGGATCTACATACAGTGTAACACTTGATATTTACAGAGAGGCTTTCCAGAATAACAATTATGGTCTTGGATCTGCCAAGGCACTGGTATTCTTTGTGATCATCCTGGTTATTACACAGCTGGTATTAAAAGCTATGCATAGCAGGGAGGTAGATTTATAATGACAATGGCCCAGAGAAAGAAAACGAAAAAGATAGTGCTGACAATTGTAATGCTTATCCTGGCGTTGATCTATATTTACCCGGTATTTCTGATGGTGATCAACTCAGTGAAGCCCTTTGGTGAAGTTATCATGGATGTAATCGCACTTCCAAGTAAGATTGAATGGAGCAATTACACCTATGTAATGGACAAAATGCAGTATGGCAAGCTGTTTCTTAACAACGTGATCATTACCGTGATCGGTATTGTGGGAATCATCATATTTTCTTCTATGTCTGCTTATATCATCAGCAGAAAGAAAAACAAATATACCAGATTTGCACAGTTTATGATCACAACACCTATGCTGATCCCGTTCCAGACGATTATGATCACACTTCTGAAAGTTATGAACGTAGTAAATCTTTCAGGAAGCAAGGTAGGACTTGGAATACAGTACTGGGGATTCGGTATTCCCATGGCAGCATTTATTTATGGGAATTTCATGTCAACAATTCCCAAGGAGCTGGATGAAAGTGCATTTATCGATGGTGCAGGAACCTTCCGTACCTATCGTTCCATCATTTTCCCGCTTCTGAAATCTGTAACATTTACAGTCATCGTAATCGATGTAATGTGGATCTGGAATGACTTCCTTCTTCCACTGCTTATGGTCAACAGTTCAAACGAGACCAAGACGCTGGTGCTTTCCGCTTATACATTTGTAGGCCAGTTCAATACACAGTGGCATTACGCAATGGCAGCTATGGTGCTGGCAGTACTTCCATCCATCATTATCTTTATCTTCCTGCAGAAGTACATTGTAGAGGGTGTTGTTGCAGGTGCAGTAAAGGGTTAATGATTTTATAATTACAATGTAAATGACCGGCTGGTTTCATGCCGGACAGAATAAAACCAAAATCAAAAGGAGGATTTTAAGATGAAGAAAAAACTGATCAGTGTAATGCTTTGTGCAGCAATGGCAACTACTATGTTTTCAAGCGTAGCAGTTCATGCAGAAGGTGACGACGAAGGCGAGATCTATATGTTTATCTCCCAGCCGGAGTATGCAGATGCCATCACAGCTCTTATTGATGAGTACAAAAATGTAGAGCCGGGTGTTACTATCAACTATGAGACAACACAGAACGATTATCCTACACTTTTAAAGGCAAAACTTAACTCAGGTGAGTGCCCGGATATCTTCTCCTCCACATCAGGAAAAGAAATCGAAACATATAAAGAATACTCTCTTGACCTTACAGGACAGCCATTAGTTGATGCTATGGACGACAATGTAGCAGCAGCTATGAAAGATGCCAACGGCGAAGGCTGTTATGGTATGGCGATCAAAGGAAACTATTTCGGACTGATCTACAACCAGGATCTTCTGGATAAGGCAGGCGTTGAAAAAGTTCCGGAAACTATGACAGAGTTAAAAGATTGTGTAGAGAAATTAAAAGCAGCAGATATTACACCATTTACAAGTGGATATGCTGAATGGTGGGTATTTAAACATGTATTCCAGCACTTTGCGGATGCAGCATCTGATGATGTGCAGAAAATGGTAGCAGGATTTGAAGATGGATCAGATTCTCTGGAAAATTATCCAATCCTTACAGATAACTTCTTTGAATTTATTGATCTGGTAAAGGATAACGGAGATCAGAAACCTCTGGAAACAGATTTAAGTGGTGAAGAAGCAGCACTTGCAGCTGGAAAAGCAGCTATTATGATTGGACAGGGCGCATGGGTTGAAAGTGATCTGATGAAGATTAATCCAGACCTTAAGATTACATTTGCAGGATATCCGGTAGATGAAGATGCTTCTCATTGCCAGGTTATCACAGGATCAGATCAGGCACTTCGTGTAAGCAAAGATTCCGAAAATCAGGAGATCGTTCTGAACTTCCTGAACTGGTGGTATACATCTGACTATGGTCAGTCATGGTTCACAGATGTTGCAGGTGTAGTTCCGCCAATTAAGGGTGACTTTGATACAGAGTATGAAGTAATCAAACAGGGTTCTGCTTCCGTTGAAGAAAAAGGTGCGGCTCCTCTCGAAATAATTTACTCTACAGACAGCTTCCATCAGGCATTTGGTGAAGCTATGCAGGCATATGTAGAAGGCAGCGCTTCCAAAGAAGATACAATCAGCACAATTGAACAGAAATATCAGGAAATTGACGGGGCTTCAAACTAAGACTAGCAGACAAAGATGATAACTGGGGAAGAAGCTATGCTTCTTCCTCTTATTTTATGTCACTGAAGCGACCCATCGCAGGCGGAGAATCCTGCAAGCAGGATTCTTTGTTGTACCGTGACTTGCATAACAGAGAATAAAAAAGAATTGTTTTATAGAAAAGGAGATCAGAAATCAGATGAAATTTACAGAAGGATATTGGGAAAAAAATGAAAGAGCCAATGCGTCCTATGCATCTCAGGCATTTACAGCTGAAGCAATTCCAGGAGGAATGAGAATTGTTTCTCCATTCCGGCAGATCACAGACAGAGGCGGTGCTCTGGATGTAGGAACTATCACTACAGAATTTACTTCTGCACGTAAAGACATTATCAGTGTGAGAAGCTATCATTATGAAGGCTATGTAAAGGGTGAGCCCAGATATGAGCTGAATGAGGATCCGCAGGAAACAGAGGTTGAGATCACAGAAGAGGAAGCTGTGATGAAAGCCGGAAGAATGACAGTAAGAGTAGATTTAAAAGACTTCAAGATCACATATGAAGCAGACGGAAAAGTTCTTACAAATATCGGATTCCGTAATCTTGGATATATGCAGTATGACAGAGCGGTACTGACCAAGTTCCCGGAACCAAACTATATGGCAGCACAGTATCAGCCATATATGGTAACAGAACTTTCTCTTGACCCAGGGGAATGCGTATATGGACTTGGTGAGAGATTTACAGCATTCGTAAAGAACGGACAGGTAGTGGATATATGGAATGAGGATGGCGGTACAGCTTCCCAGATTTCTTACAAAAATATCCCGTTCTATGTGACCAGCAAGCATTATGGTGTGTTTGTTGACCACAGCGATAATGTATCCTTTGAAGTTGCCAGTGAGAAGGTTGAGAATGTAGGATTTTCTGTAAAAGGGGAAGAAATCCGTTATCATGTGATCTATGGTGATGACATCAAAGGTGTAATGGAAACATATACAGATTTGACAGGTAAACCGGCGCTGCCGCCTGCATGGTCCTTTGGATTATGGCTGTCCACATCCTTTACAACCAACTATGATGAAGAGACAACCAACTCCTTTATCCAGGGAATGGCAGATAGAGATATTCCGTTAAGTGTATTCCATTTCGACTGCTTCTGGATGAAAGAGTTCCACTGGTGTGATTTCGAATGGGATTCCAGAATTTTCCCGGATGTACCTGCGATGCTGAAACGTTATAAAGAAAAAGGTCTGAAGGTTTGCGTATGGATCAATCCATATATTGCACAGGGAACCGCATTCTTCAAAGAAGGAATGGAAAAAGGATATCTGTTGCAGCGTGCAGACGGAATGGGTGTAAAACAGATCGATAACTGGCAGCCTGGAATGGGACTGGTAGATTTTACCAATCCGGACGCAGTAAAATGGTATCAGAACAAACTGAAGACTCTGCTGGATATGGGTGTTGACTGCTTCAAGACAGACTTCGGTGAAAGAATTCCGATCGATGTAAAATATTATGATGGTTCAGATCCTGTTTCCATGCACAACTACTATACATATCTTTACAATAAAACAGTATTCAGCCTTTTGAAAGAGGTAAAGGGAGAGGGAGAAGCAATCCTCTTTGCAAGAAGTGCTACAGCAGGTGGACAGCAGTTCCCGGTTCACTGGGGCGGTGATTGTTCTGCAACCTATGCTTCCATGGCCGAGAGCTTAAGAGGAGGTCTGTCGTTTACTTTATCCGGATTTTCCTTCTGGAGTCATGATATGGGCGGATTTGAAATGACAGCAGCACCGGATGTATACAAACGCTGGCTGCAGTTTGGTCTTCTTTCCACACACAGCCGTCTCCATGGTTCCAAGAGTTATCGTGTACCGTGGCTGTTTGATGAAGAAGCTGTAGATGTATGCCGTAAGTTTACAAAGCTGAAATTAAGATTACTCCCATATCTGTATTCTATGGCTGTAAAATCACACAAGACAGGTATTCCGTCCATGCGTGCAATGATCATGGAATTTAACGATGATCCTGCAACCAAATATCTGGATATGCAGTATATGTTAGGTGACAGTATTCTGGTTGCACCAATCTTCAACAAAGAAGGTCATGCAGAATATTATCTGCCGGCAGGAAAATGGACTCATCTTTTAAGCGGAGAAGTCAAAGAAGGCGGAAGATGGTATGAAGAAGATTATGATTTTTCTTCACTGCCTGTATTTGTAAGAGAGAATACTCTGCTTCCGATTGGTGCTGTAGATACTACCGTTGATTATGAACTGGAGAAAGATGTACAGATTCAGGTTTATGAAGTAAATGAAACTGCATCCTGTGAGGTAGTGACGCGTAAAGGAGAGACAGCTTTTACAGTAAAAGCTGTAAGAGAGGGAAATAAACTCACTCTGGAAGCTTCAGCAGAAAATGGAGGTATGACCTATCTGCTGAGAAATATTCATGAAATAGCTGATGTTACTGGTGGAAGCATAGTGAAAGATACAGAAAATGGTATTATCATTGTACCGGAAGGATGCAGAATGGAAATTGAACTCTAATTGACAGGTAACAAGTTTATAAATATTTTAGAAATTCGACAAAAAATAGGACTGGACAAATCAATTGTCCGGTCCTATAATAATACTCACCAGAGGTCTTCTGGTAGTTCAATCTCGCCGGTTCGGCGGTAAATTCCACTTTTACTTATTATGAAACACGAAAGAATGAAGCATCTGTTTTTTGTTGCTAAATAAAACTGTAGGAAAGGCAGGCGGTGCAGTATGATTTTTTGAAACTTTTTCCTGTAGCAGTTGCCGGAATTTCCGTAATCATGGATATTCGCACTGCAAAGGTTGATAATGGCTGGATTCTGTTTTCTATGTTTATTGGAATGTTTATCCGTGTCTGGCAGAAAGGCATTGCAGGACTCGGTCATTTTGTTATGGGAAGTGTAACACCTTTATTTCTTATTGTTCTGTTTGTCTTCGGAATGATAGGTGCGGGAGATATTAAATTGTTCTGCGTACTTGGAGGCATTCTGGGACCCGGAGCTGTCCTGAAGTGTATTTTCAGTTCTTTTATTGCGGGTGCATGTATTGCGGCCGTGCTTCTGATCATCCATCGCAATTTCTGCGAAAGAATCCTTTATTTTATCAGATATGCAGAAACTACGGTCACTACCGGAAAGATTACACCTTACAGAAAGGGAAACATTTCAGCTCCTGAGAATTTTCATTTTACAGTTCCCATTCTGGTAAGCGTGCTGTTATACGCAGGAGGTATCTATTGAAGAAAAATATTTTTGCAGTATGTGATCTGGAAGTGGAATATGCACTGAATTTCATGGATTATCTGAATCAGAAAAAAAATATTCCCTTTGAGATACAGGCATTTACAACTGTAGAGAATCTGATCACTTACGGGAAACACACACATATAGAGTTGCTGTTGATTTCCGGACGTGCCATGTGCAAAGAAATTCGGGAGTTAGATATTGGAAAAGTTATTATTCTTTCAGAAGGAGTACATCCTCCTGAACTTGACCAGTATCCAAGTGTGTATAAATATCAGTCTTCTTCTGATGTGCTCCGTGAAGTAATGGCATGTTATGGTGCTGAAAAAAAGCCCATGTCAGATCAGCTTGCGGTATTAAAAAAGGCAACAGAGATCCTTGGCGTATTTTCTCCCCTGGGGCGCTGCCTGAAAACTTCCTTTGCACTTACACTCGGACAGATCCTTGCGAAAGACAAAGCAGTTCTGTATCTGAATCTGGAGGAATATTCCGGGTTTGAAGAACTTATGGGAAGAGGCTTTAATCACAATTTAAGTGACCTTCTCTATTATGTGAGGCAGGATAATCAGAATCTTCTTTATAAAATGAACAGTATGATACAGACAGTTAATAATCTGGATTACATTCCGCCTGTGCAGATGCCGGCAGACATTCGCACAACAGCCTGGCAGGACTGGGAACGGCTTTTGCAGATGATTATGCTTGACAGTTCCTATGAGGTGATCGTGCTGGATATCGGATGTGGGATTGATGAGAATTTCCAGCTGCTCGATCTGTGTAAGAAGATTTATATGCCTGTATTGTCTGATGCAGTATCCCAGTGCAAAATTGCTCAGTTTGAGAATCAGGTGAGAATCTGGGATTATCCACAGATACTGGAGAAAATACAGAAGATAAGCCTGCCTTTTCATATGGTGACGGAACCGTCGCCTTCTTATATAGAACAACTGACCTGGAGTGAACTTGGGGATTATGTGCGGAATCTGCTGAGAAAGGAAAAAGGATGAATAGAGATGTATTTAGAACCTTGCGCCAGATGCTGATGGAACAACTGGATCTGTCCAGAGAATTGTCGGATAAAGAAATCCTTGATGTGATCGATGAGCTGATCCTGAATCAGATAAAAGATGTCCGGCTTGCATTAAAGGATAAGGTGCAGCTTCGTCAGGAACTGTTTTATTCTGTCCGCAAGCTGGATGTGCTTCAGGAACTGGTCGATGATGAAACTGTGACAGAGATTATGGTAAACGGACCGGATACAATTTTCGTAGAACGGGGCGGTAAACTGATCCGATGGCATAAGAGCTTTACATCCGCCGAAAAACTGGAGGATGTGATTCAGCAGATAGTAGGTAAATGTAACCGTGTGATTAATGAATCCATGCCTATCGTGGATGCGAGACTGGAAAATGGATCCAGAGTAAATGCTGTGATCTATCCGGTTGCATTAAATGGGCCAATCCTTACGATACGGCGTTTTCCCGAACACCCCATTACAATGGAGAAGCTGATCGCGCTGGGAAGCATTACACAGGAATGTGCACAGTTTTTACAGAAGCTTGTGAAAGCCAGATATTCCATGATCATAGGAGGAGGAACCGGAAGCGGAAAGACCACATTTCTTGCAGCTATGTCAGAATATATTCCTGCAGATGAAAGGCTGATCACAATAGAAGATAACGCAGAACTGCGCATCAGAGGAATTGATAATCTTGTCCGGCTGGAAGCAAAGATGGCTAATATGGAAGGTGCGGTATCAGTTACGATCAGGGATCTGATTAAATCTGCGTTGCGAATGCGCCCTGACAGGATTATTGTGGGTGAGGTCCGGGGTGGCGAAGCTATGGATATGCTCCAGGCACTTATATGTACTATATAATAATTATATATATAACGTGTATAAGGATGGAATATTATAGATTAGAGGGAGAGCATAGGAACGCTATGAACATTAAGTATAGGTTATTGTGTAAAAGGTTAATAGAGGAAGGGAAGAGAGTAGGTGTCATTCAATATTATAATGTACTGTTCATAATGGAGTTATTGTCAGATAAAGATATATGGTCTTTAGAACAGTGGGTGAATGGTATGAATAACTTGTATATGAAGGATATACATAATTGGTGTAGATTACATTTTATTAAATATCACACTGTATTTGTTTACATGAAAGAGTATCCGGTAAAAGCAAATATTTGGAATGGGTATTCATATATAAGGTGG
>OLOA01004216.1_pt1 | contig 11048 bp, 7 predicted proteins | sample 1672201 | NCBI WGS metagenome assembly OLOA01 (sample SAMEA3136658, study PRJEB25190) | human gut metagenome
GCTCTACGACACGCTGGAAAATGTAATTGTTACTACAAACGAAGAAATCATATAAGCCTCAAAAGAGCCTCTTGTTGATTTTACAGGATGCCCTACAGCATCGGATTGATGAGATGCAGAGATGAAGGAGGTAACAGCTGATGGAATTTGTTTCTTGCGATCCGTCAAATTACCGCGCCGGGCGCACGCAGCCGGTGCGGTACATCGTGATGCACTACACGGCAAACAACGGCGACACTGCGCGCAACAACTGCGATTACTACCACCGCGTGGGCGGCCTGCAGGCCAGCGCGCACTATTTTTGCGACGAGTATGGCGCGATGCAGTCCGTGCTCGAGTGCGACACGGCGTGGCACTGCGGCGCGCGGGCGTACTGGCACCCCGAGTGCCGCAATGCCAACAGCATCGGCATCGAGATGTGCAGCCGCAAGCGCGCCGACGGCAGCTACTACATCCTGCCGGAGACCGTGGTCAACGCCGCGGCGCTTGCGCGGGAGATCATGCAGCGCTATGGCATCGACACCGACCACGTGCTGCGGCACTACGACGTGACGGGCAAGCGCTGCCCCATGCCGTGGGTGGATGACCCGGCGCAGTGGACGGCATTTAAGGATACGCTGACGCTGGGACGCACGAACGAAGAGGAGGAAGAACCCATGACACGATACAACAAAATCGACGACGTGCCCGCGTGGGCGCGCAGCGATGCGCAGCGGCTCATCGACCGCGGCGCACTGCGGGGCAATGAACGCGGCGAGCTGGATCTCTCGCCGGACATGCTGCGCACGCTGATCGTGTGCCAGCGGATGGTCGATCAGGCAAAGGAGACATAAATGGACCGACTCACAACGATCAAAGCGGCCGCCTGCACGGCGGCCGCAGCGCTGACGGCCTTCTGGGGCTGGACGGGCTGGCTGGCGGCGGCATGGTTTCTGGCCATGCTGCTCGACTATGCCACCGGCAGCGCCGCCGCCCTGCGCGCCGGAACGTGGAGCAGCCGCGCCGCCCGCGAGGGCCTATGGCACAAGGCGGGCAGCGTGGCGGGCGTGCTCGTGGCGGCGCTGCTGGACTTTGCCCTGCGCGTGCTGCTCGGCAGCGTGCCGGGGCTGGGCATCGACTACGACGTGCTGCTGTGCCCGCTCGTGACGGCGTGGTATCTGCTGACGGAGCTGGGCAGCATCGCCGAAAACGCGGGCGCGCTCGGCGCGCCGATGCCGCAGTTTCTCATGCGGGCGATCGCCGCCCTGCGCGCCGGCATTTCCGACCGCGGCGGCGGAGACGGGGACGGAGGCGGCGCGGCATGACGGACTTTTCCCCGCTGAATTTCCCGCTGCCGGAGCGCACCGGCGCCGAGGGGCTCGACGCGCGCGTGACGGCGCTGGAGGAGACGATCGTCCGGCTGCTGGAGGCGCTGCAGTACACACTGACGAACCTCGGGCGCGAGAACTTCAACCCCGCCGCGCTCGAACGGCTGCGCGCCGAGCTGCGCAGCGGGCAGACCACGAACCAGTAAGGAGGCAGGCAATGCATCTACCCACATTTCCCCGCGCCATGCCCGTGACGCGGCGCGTACAGACCGACTTTCGCGGCTACGACCACCGGCCGGGCTGCCCGGAGGGCGGCATCTACGAGATGACGAACGGCTCGGCGGCCGACGCGCCGCTGTTTTCCACGCGGCCGGGCCGCACGCTGACATATCCGACCGGCGGCGGCAGCGCGAACGGACTGTTCGCCGTCGACGGCGGACTGCTCTGGTGCACGGGCCAGACGCTGTATTTTAACGGCACGCCCGTCGACGGCTGCACGCTCGTCAACGGGCCGAAGGTGTTCGCCGAGCTCGGCGGCACGGTGCTCATCTGGCCGGACAAGGTCTGGTACCGGCCGGATATGGGCACGTTCGGCAGCGCCGAGCCGAGCTGGAGCGGCACGGTGGCGCTCCAGCGCTCGGACGACAGCAGCGGCGCGCGCGCCGATTCCGTCGCCGCCAGCGGCATCGACACGCCCTTTCGCGTGGGCGACGCCGTGACGTTCAGCGGCTTTTCCACGCCAGAGGACAACGGCACCTACATCATCCGCGCCATCGCGGGCGCGGTGCTCGTGTTCGACCCCGACACGTTCTCTGCCGTCGGAGCGGTCGAGCACATCACGGTCACGCGGCGCATGCCCATGGCGCTGCACGCATGCACATACGCCAACCGCATCTGGGCCTGCGCGCAGGACACCGTCTGGTGCACAAAGCTCGGCGACCCGCTGAGCTGGTACTGGTACGAAGCGGACGAAAACGGCACGGTCGCCACGGCGGCATGGAGCGTGGACGTCGGCACGCCGGGCAACTTTTCCGGCTGCGCGGCGACGGGCAGCGGCGTGGTGTTTCTCAAGCCGGACGGGCTCTGGCGGCTCTACGGCACGAAGCCGGACAACTTCCAGCTCATCGCCTCGGCGGCGCTCGGCACGGAGAAAAACTCCGGCCGCTCGCTCGTGACGGCGGCGGAGACGCTCTACTACCTCTCCCCCGCCGGGCCGGCGCGCACCTCCGGCGGACGGCCGGTGCGCATCGGCGACGCGCTCGGGCGCACGCTCACGGCCGGCGCGGCGGGCACGGACGGCACGCGCTGGTATCTCTCGGCGCACGATCCGCAAAACGCCTGGCACCTGTTCGTATACGACACGCGCAACGGCCTGTGGAGCCGCGAGGACGCATTTCACGCATCCGGGTTCGCCCGGCACGACGGCGCGCTCTACGCGCAGGATCCGAGCGGCGTCTGGCGCTTCGGCACGGGCAGCACGGCGCAGCTGGAGAGCATGCTGGAGACGGGCGATTTCGTCAGCGGCAGCCCGGACTGCAAGCGCCTGCTGCGCGTGCAGCTGCGGCTGGAGGCGGACGCGGGCGCAAGTGTCACGGCGGCGGTGCAGTATGACTCCGACGGCGTGTGGCACACGCTGGCGACCGTGGCGGCAGGCGCGAAGCGCTCCGTCACGCTGCCGGTGCTGCCGCGCCGGTGCGACCACTTTCGCCTGCGGCTGACGGGCACGGGGGCGTGGCGGCTGCTGTCGCTCGCGCGCACGGAGACCGCCGCCGGACCGCAGCACTGAAGAAAGGAGACCTTATGGCCACAAAATACAAATACGACAAGGACACCGACTACGCCGCGCTCATGGAGCGGGCGGCGCAGCGCGGCGACAACGCGGCCGCCGCGATCTATGAGCAGCAGCGCAACGCGAAGATCCGCGGCGAGGGCATGACCGATGTGACGCAGTCGAACGACTACGCGCAGTATCTGCCGCTCGAGGACGTGCCGGACTACGACGACACGCACCGCCGCCAGGCAGAGTCCCTGCTGACCGAGCGCGACACGACCGGACAGCGCGCGCGCATCGACCAGATGCTCGACGCGCTGCTCGGCGAGGAATTCGACTACGACCCGGCATCGGACAAGCTCTACGCCGCCTACCGGCAGCAGTATGAGCGGCAGGCGGATCTCGCATCGGCCAACGCCCTCGGCGCGGCGGCCGCGCTGACGGGCGGACGGACCTCGACGGCGGCCGTGGCGGCGGCGCAGCAGGCGGGCGGATACTACCGCGCGATGCTCGCGGGCAAGCTGCCGGAGCTGGCGCAGCTCGCCTACGAGCGCTACAACGGCGAGCGCAAGACGCGCCTGAGCGCGATCGACGCGATGCTCGACGCGGCCGACAGCCGCGATGGCGTGACGAAGGCGCAGATCGCCGCGCTGCTCGACATGGACGACGCGGACTACGACCGCGCGGACAGCAAGCTGCAGCAGCAGGCCAAAGACGCGGCCGACCGCAAGGCCGCCGCCGACAAGAAGGCCAAGGAGGAAAAGGCCGCGCAGGAAGCGGCGGACAAGGCCGCGCGCAGTGAGGCGCGGCGGCAGATCACGCTCATCCTGCGCAACGGCGGCACCGTACCCAACGACCTCTGGGAGCAGAGCGGCTACAGCGCCGTGACGATCGCGGCCATGCTGCGCGGGCGGAAAGGTTAGGCGTTATGTAAACTTAGCGCCGGTTACGCTGCAATCAGTCGCTGTCGTGCCTTTCGCCGAAAAATAGTTATGTAAACTGTGCGGAGGAAAGAAGTCCCGGAAGCGAAAACGCTTCCGGGACTTTTGCGTGCTGTGTCTGCGCTCAGGCCGTGGCCTGCTTATAGCGCATGAGGATGGTTGCGACCTGCGCGCGCGTGGTGCTGCCGCCGGGTTCGAGATAGTCCGTCTTGTCGTGCGGAAGGCCCTTGATAAGGCCGTTGCCGACGGCCCAGGCCATCGCGTCGCGGGCATAGGCCGACACGCTGCCGGCGTCGGGGTAGTCGGCGAGCGAGGCGGCGTTGCCGGTGGCGTCCGGCGCGTACTTGGCCGTGTACCGGTACAGGATGGCGGCGAGCTGCTCGCGCGTGATCTGGCCACTGGGGTCAAACGTCGTGGCGCTCGTGCCGTTGACGATGCCCGTGAGCTTCGCCCACAAGATGGCGTTGGTATACCACTGGCCGCGCGGCACATCGTCAAACGGGGCGCGGAGCTTGGCCAGCTCATAGCCCTCGACGACCTTCGGCTCGCCCTGGATGCGGTAGAGGATGCACACGAGCTGTGCGCGCGTGCACGTGCCGCTCGGGTCGACAGTCGTGGCCGAAAGGCCGTTGATATAGCCGCTGTAGATGCAGTAATCCAGCCCCGCGTGCGCCCAGGAGTCCGGCGCGGGCATATCGCGGAAGGCGTAGCCCGGGCAGGTCGGGCCGCCGGGGCAGACAGACGGCAAACCGGTAGCAGGAATGGTTTCTGCCTTTGTCTCTCCACAGACGGAACAAGTATAAACTCGAACCCCGGATGTTGTTGCAGTCGGCTTAATAACGACCTCTCCTGCATTCATCTTATGGCCAAACGCCGCCACTTCATTGCGGTGTTCTACAGCTCCGCATTTTGCACATGTATACAGGTCATAACCATCTTCCGTGCAAGTTGCAGGAGCACGCTTTGTCAGCTGCCAAGTATGCACATGCACACCGGTCGCCGGAATCGTCTCCGTTTTGGTATCCCCGCACACAGTACAGGTATAGGTGCGGACACCTGCCATATCTTCTGTCGGCTTCGTTGTCACTGTCCCGCTGTTCCATTTGTGTCCCAGCGGTTCTGAAGCGTCATATCGCTGTGTCGTGCCGCAGGCACTACATGTGCACAGGATATAACCGCCCGTCGTGCAAGTGGCCGGAATCTCCTTGGCAACAAACGTATGCTCACCCGTTGCAGGGATTGTCTCCGTCTTCGTCGCGCCGCAGTCCGTGCAAGTATAGGTGCGGACACCAGCATGAATGCAGTCCGGTTTCGTGGTCACGATGCCGGAATCCCAGGTATGGTCCCGCAGCTTCGGGATGTCCTCGCCCACGCGCGTGTTGCAGCGCGCGCAGATGTGATAGCGGTAGCCGGTGGTCGTGTACGTCGGCTCCTGCGTGACGACCCACTCGCCCCAGTCGTGGCCGAGGGCGGGGATGACATCGTCATAGTCCTTGCCGCAGGTCGGACAGGTGCCCTTGTAGTGGCCGGGCTCGGTGCAGGTCGGGTCGGTGTGCACGTCGGCATAGCTGTAGTCATGGCCCTTGGCGGGGATGACCTCGTCGATCTGCACGCCGCAGCGCGCGCACGTGCCGACGACGCGGCCGGGCTTCGTGCAGGTGGCCGGGCGCAGGTCGCAGCGGCTCAGGTCATGGCCGAGCGCGGCGATCTTCTCGGTGCGGGTCGCGCCGCAGGCCGAGCACTTGTAAAACACCGTGCCCTGCTCGGTGCAGGAGGCCGGGAAGGTCTGCGTCTTGACCCAGGTGTGGTCGGTGGCGGCGACATAGGTGTCGTCCACAGGGGCATAGGTGCAGCCCTTCACCGTGCAGGCGTGGTGCGTGTAGCCCTGCTTGGTGCAGGTAGGGGCGACGACCGTGTCGGCGAACTGGGCGATGTGATCGCCGTGCCAGAGGCCGGTCTTGTAGCCCTGCCACGTGCCGTCGTCCTTGAGCTCGGCGGCCCAGGTGTAGCTGCCCTGCGGGTAATAGACCACGCAGTCGCGCGGGAAGGAGCTGTTGGTGTCCGCCGCGCCGGTGATGGTCTTGGCGGGGGCGTTTTTGAAGATGGCGCGCTTGAGCTGCGTGATCTTTGCGATCTGGGTCAGGCCCGCAGCAATATCATCCGCGTGCTCTTCGTTCCCATCCGGATTGTCCGGGTTGAGAATCCCGTTGAGGGCAGCCTTGATGGTGAACTGCAGCGCGGCGTCCACACTGGTGAAGGCGCGGGCCTGAATCGTGTCGATCTTGTCGCCGAAGTAAGCCTCCTCGAGCAGCTCGCAGCCGGCAAAGGCGCAGCGGTCGATCTGCGCGACGCGGTTGGAGAGGTCAACGGACTTCATGTGGTTATCGCCGGCAAACGCGGCCTTGCCGATCGTGAGCTTCTGATCGCCGGGGCTGAAGGTGAGCTCCTCCATATAATAATCGCACAGAAAGGCGTAGTCACCGATGCGCGTGACCTGCGAGGGGATGTTGAGCTTCTTGTGGTGGTTGACGAACGCGAACGCGCCCGTGTCGATGACCTGCAGGCTCGACGGCAGGCCGAGCGTCGTGTCCTCCTGACCGAGGATGCGGTCCCACGCGAAGGCCCACGGGCCGATATACGTCAGGCAGTTCGGCAGGCGCAGCTCGGCAAGCATGGTGCAGCTGTAAAACGCATGATCCTCGATGCGCTTGAGGCGGCTGCAGGCGCCCGCGCGCACGAACGTGAGCGTGTCGCAGCCGTAGAAAGCGTACTTGTCAATGAGCTCGAGCTTGCGCGGCATGTTGATGGCCGAGAGGTACTCGTCCGCATAAAACGCATGGTCGCCGATGGTGGCGATGCCGTCGTCGAGGAACATGCACGTCAGGTACTGGCAGTCCTTGAAGGCGCGGTCGCCGACGTTCGTGACGCCGGTGAACGACTGTTTTTTCCCATCCCACTCCTCGGTGGTCGCACCGGCGATGTAGGCCAGAGCCAGATACTCCTCGCCGAGGTTTTCCACGGTCGTCGTGCCGAGCTTCTGCCCCTTGTCGTTATACTCCGTGACCTCCACGTTGCCCATCCACGGGGCTTTCTGACCCTTGACCGCGTAGTCCGCCATCGGGCCGTCGCCGAAGATGTACACGCCGTAATACTGCGCGTCCTCGCGATAGTCGTGGATCTGCCAGACCTGCTGCAGGAAGGGGTTGTCCTGCACGACCGTGGGGTTCGTGACCTCGTAAATTTTATAATGTACGCTGGCCTCGTTCTCGGCGGGGCCGCAGTCGCCATGCGCGACTTCTTTGCCGAAGAGCTTTTTGATCTGATCCGGCTGCTTGATGAAGTCCTCGAACGCACCCGCGATCGTGCCCGCCTGCGCCGGCGGGGCGCACACGCTCAGCAGTCCGGCCGCGAGCACAAAGCACAGCAGCAGCGACAACACTCGTTTTTTCATATGGTTCCTCCCTCCGAAATGGACACTCCGGTAACAATGTCTACACGGCCAGTATACAGGACGTACCCCGCTTTTGCAACGGGTCGTGCGCGCATGGGCGCGAAAAAATGCACATTTTGTTTACACAAATGCAACAAAATGTAACGCTCAAAACGTTTTTTCGGCGATCCCCATTGCACGCTTTCCCAGGCATATGGTATATTTTCGACAGATAGGTATTACGGTTGTACACATACATCACAACAAAGGAGGACAAAGGATGAAAAAGCGCGTGCTCTCGCTGGCGCTGTGTCTCGTTCTGGTCGTGGGGCTGTTCTCCGGCCTGACCGTGAACGCATCGGCAAGCAGACTCGACGATCTGAAAAAGGAGATTGCCGAGAAGCTCATCAAGGAGAAGATCGAGCAGCTCAAGGAGGAGTTTGAGATCCCGGATCTCGACACGGAGGCCATCATCAGCAGCTTTACGACCGCAGCCACAGAGGGCGACTTCGGTGTGAACAACTGCCTGCACTGGAAGGTCACATCCACGTTCACGAGCAAGACGCTCACCATCACCGGCAGCGGCGCCATGCCCGACTTTGATTTCCCCAACGGCAGCCTCGCGCCGTGGTGGAACTATGAGGCGCTCGGCATGAACGCCCTCTCCGAGATTGATTTTGACATCAAGGGCAAGCTCAAGACCGTCATCATCGGCGAAGGCGTCACGAACGTGAGCAACTACGCACTGTTCTGCCTGCCGGCCGCCACGCAGGTCACGCTGCCGGACAGCGTGACGAGTATCGGCCGCTACGGCATCGCCATGTGCTCCAAGCTCACGGGCATGTCCATCCCCAAGGGCGTGACCGGGATCGGCGACTTCGGTCTCGCGGGCAACGGCCTGACCGCCGTCACGCTGCCCGACGGGCTGCAGAGCCTCGGCCGCGGCGCGTTCGACTCCTGCGCCAGCCTCACGAACACCACCCTGCCCGCCGCCATCACGGCCGTGCCCGGCAAGTGCTTTGCCGACTGCACGAAGCTGCTGAACGTCAAATACGCCGGCACCGTGACCGCCATCGGCGATCTCGCGTTTGAAAGCTGCAAGGCGCTCACCGCAGCGCCCATCCCCGAGACGGTGACCGCCATCGGCGCGTCCGCCTTCACCGGCTGCACCGCGCTGACGGATGTCACCATTCCCGCGGGCGTGAGCACCATCCCCGAGGACTGCTTCCGCGGCTGCACCGCGCTGGCCGACATCGACCTGCCCGGCACGGTGACGCACGTCGGCTACAACGCCTTCACCGGCTGCACCGCGCTTAAGGACGTGCGCTGCTACGGCGCGGCCCCGGCGGTCGAGCCGGGCAACTCGGAAGCGCACAGCTTTGAGCCAGCCACCGTCACCATCCACTACAACCCCGCCATGAACTGGACGCTCGACGCCGACGGCAAGTGGCAGGGCTACACCGTCAGCGACAAGGGTGCGTGCCTGCACACCGACTACGGCACGACGGAGCGCACCGTGCCCGCCACCTGCGGCGAGGCCGGCCGCGTCGACACCATCTGTGGCAACTGCGGCGAGGTCATCTCGACCAGAGAGCTCCCGCCCACCGGCGCGCACGTCTGGGGCAACGGCGTTGTGACCACCGCCCCGACTGAGACCACGCCCGGCGTGCGCACCTTCACCTGCCGCGGCTGCGGCGATATCCGCGAGGAGGCCATTCCCGCCACGGGCGCGCACGACTATCAGTTCACCAAGAACGTCGCTCCGACGTGCACGGACGGCGGCTATGACCTCTACACCTGCAGCAGCTGCGGCGCGACCGAAAAGCGCAACCTGACCGACGCGGCCGGCCACAAGTGGGACGGCGGCACCGTGACCACCGCCCCGACTGAGACCACGCCCGGCGTGCGCACCTTCACCTGCACCGTCTGCAGCCAGACCCGGACGGAGGCCATTCCCGCCACGGGCGCGAGCACCTGCACCGGCGGCCCGAGCTGCCCGAGCTACGGCCTGCACGATGTGGCCGGGCCGGGCTACTGGGCGCACGAGGGCATCGACTACTGCGTGCGCAACAGGCTGATGAGCGGCGTCGGCGCGGGCACGTTCTCGCCGGACACGGCCTGCACGCGCGCACAGATCGTGAAGATCCTCTATAACCGCTCCGGCAATCAGACCGACTATAGCTACTACTACCTGCCGTTCACCGACGTCGCCCCCGGCGCGTGGTACTACAACGCCGTCGCCTGGGCGTACTACAACGACGTCACTTCCGGCACGAGCGCGACTATGTTCACGCCCAACGCCGCCATCACGCGCCAGCAGCTGGTCACGTTCCTGTACCGGTACACGGTCAAGTACGCGCCGGAATTCACCGGGAACGCCGCGCCGATCAGCGCCTTCCCCGATGCCGGCAGTGTGGCCAACTGGGCCTACGCCGCGATGTCCTGGGCCGTCGGCAACGGCCTCATCCTGGGCAATGCGCACGACAACGGCCCGGACTACCTCGACCCGAATGGCAGCGCCACGCGCGCGCAGACGGCCACCATCATCATGCGCTACTGCCAGCTCATCGGCGCGTGAGCCGGCACTGCCGCCCCATAGCACCCCGCCCCGGGAGCGAACGCTCCCGGGGTTTTTTGCGCGCGGCGCGGGATGGTGTGTGGGGCGCGCAGCGCGGTGCAGGGCTGGACGGTGCAGGATGGTGCGATGCGGGCAGCGCGGGCAGACGGCGCGGGCGGAGCGCACGGTGCGGGACGGCGCGGACAGGCAAAAATGTGCGGCTGCGGCGGACAGGTGTGCCCGGCCGGCAGAGCCGCCGCGGAGAGCCGGGAAAGGCCATGGGAAACAGCGGCTTGTTTACATAACATCGTTAATTGCACCGCATTTATGTTGAAAAGTCTGTTGGCAATGTGGAAAAACGGTTTCCATAACGCCGATTTTGGCCGCGAAACCCGGCAACCAGCGCGCAGGTATCCATATCGGAGTCGAAAAAGCGAGCAGCAGAACGGCAATTGCATTTGACAACAATTTGACATCAAAGTTCATGACAAATTCAATCAATTTGTTACACATCGTTGGTATGTGTCCATTGAGTTTTGGCCGTTTCTTGCATATAATGCACTTGTAACCGGCAATACCAACCATCCGATGTCGTCTATTGTGTGGGACGGCGTTGGAAATCTTACGAAAGGGGTAAAGTAACATGGGTCTTATTCAGACTGGTCTTGGCATCGCTTCTGATATCCTCGGCAAGTGCGGTGAGGACAAGGCGAAGGCGATCGTTGATGCGATCTCCGATGCTCTGCCGAACTGGCTCGCCATGTAATTTGCGAACATATGAAAACCCCGGAGCTTCGGCTCCGGGGTTTTTCTGTTGTGGGGCTGTTTCCGCGCCGCACGTAAGCCTTCTCTTTGCCGAGGAGGTGCTGAGCGCAGCGAAGCGAATGAGGTGGAAAGACTGCGGTTTCCTCCAGCGGTATTGGCGATGCACCGCGTGTCCGTCACGCACCCCATTGGCTCCCTTGTGGAAAGGGAGCTGGCAGCCGGCAGGCTGACTGAGGGATTGACACGCAAAATCTCGCACCAAAGCCGGTATCTGCAG
>OLOA01004219.1_pt1 | contig 11044 bp, 9 predicted proteins | sample 1672201 | NCBI WGS metagenome assembly OLOA01 (sample SAMEA3136658, study PRJEB25190) | human gut metagenome
GCCCTACAATTTTTGAAGCCAACTTTTAGTCGACCCTATCTAATTGCGGATTACCTTTAAATTTCTGAGCATTTGTACCATTACTTTGATACAACTGAATATTTTGCATATTCGTAACTCGACCAGCACTAATATCTAATACATAATTTGGATCTAATGCAGAAACAAATGTTAAACTTCCATCCGCATTCTTTTTCGCAACCCATTTTTGAGCATATGTATCATTGTATTCATATTGCCAAATGTTTGTGTTGTTGTTCGCATTTGCGCATGCTACATCCAACGCTTTATTTGAACCAATATTAATAAATGTAATGTAACCTACTGAATCCTTTTTAACTTTCCACTTTTGAGCAGCCGTATTATTTGATTGATAAGTCCAAATATTTGCTTGATTCGCCTTTGAACCATTACTTACATCAATCGCATAATTCGGATTTCCATAGTTTGAAATCACATATGTCGTTTCTTCAATAGCTGCATTATACTGCTTAGCCATGTTATCCAATTTTTGTCTAGGCGTTTCATATTTGCTAAATACCCAACGCTGCGCAACGGTATCATTTGAAAGATAGGTTTGAATATTTGATTGATTTTGAACTCTAGCCGCACTTAAATCCAAAACATAATTCGTATTTAATGCCGATACAATCTTGTATCCAGTACTTTCTTTCAACACAATCCATTTTTGAGCATATGTATTATTTGAAGTAAACTGCTGAATATTACTGTTGTTTCCGATTTGACCACCCGCAACATCAATAGCCTTATTTGATCCAACATTAATAAATGTAACATACCCCTTTGAATCATGACTAACTTTCCAGCCTTGTGCAACCGTACCATTATATTGATATAATTGAACATTTCCACGATCTGCTTTAGAACCTGCATTTACATCTAATACATAACTTGTATTTTTCTTTGAAGAAATATAGTATGTACCATCTGTTAAAACATGCTTGTACTGACTTGCCATTTCATCAATATCAGCACGACTTGCTCTAATCTTTAATAATTTCCAAGACTGAGCAGCTGTACCATTATCTTTAAAGATTTGAATTGGCGTTCCATTATTGAATGAACCACCACTCATATCAAACACAAAACTACGATCCCAAGCTGAAGAAATCACCCAAGTACCATTACTATTCTTTGTAAAGATAAATTGACCTGACTTACTATTCGCATTCACACCTTGAACAATACGATTATAGTTTGACATCGATTTCCAATCGGTTGTAATACCCAAATACAAGCCTGAGCCCACATTCTTTATTGTATAATATCCCTTTTGATTCTTCACAATTTCAAACTGCTGTGCAACCGTGCCATTCCAATCATACATCTGCACCTGTCCACCCGAAACTTTAGAACCTGCAGTCATATCCAATACTTTGTTATTCGCCTTAGAAGTAATGATTTCATAAGTACCATTTGACATTTGATCCTTTACAATATCAAAACTAACATTCAAAGTACCTGTAAATGCATTGATACCCACAATTGTAGCTGTACCTTTTCCTGTATTTACATTATTTGAATAAACAACCTTAAAATCTCTTCCTTGTACTAATGTCGTCTGACCATTTCCATTTTTCATAGAAAGGTTGACCTCAGGCTCTACCTTATTACCTGTATAATAAACATTTCCAATATGAGCTGTACCCTTAGAAACATCCAAATACAAGCTTTGATCACGAACCTTACCCAATGAGAAGAATGGACCACCATCTTCTTTATCATAGTTATCCCAAGATGGATGATTAAAGATTTCACTAATATGTACACGACCATTATTTGAAGGATTACCTGGATCATATGCAGTTGTATATCCATTCACATCTAAGCCAAACAATAAAATTTCATGAGTAACATTTGCGTATGGACAGAATTTTCCACCTGCAACTGCAGCTGCAACCATATTTCCCTTTAATAATTCTTGTTTTGCAGTATTCACATTTAAATTATTCTTATAACTCAATCCAAATTTATTAGCTACAAAACGAATTGCTTTTCCACCAGCACCATCTTTTGTATTATTAAATAAACCCGCACTATTTAAAAGACGACCCATATCTAATGGCGTATAGTTTGTACCATTCAATGTATTCACAACCATTGTAAGTGTCGTAGGACAACATCCTGTTGGGCCAAAATTATTAATACCTACTCGAGCCCAAGTCCATTTACCATCCAGCTGACAATAATAAGAAACACCATTCCAAGTTGCCTTTGTGATTAAACCATTCGCATCTGTATTATACGTGACCTTATCAATTGTAAAAGTACCCGTAACTCTTCTTCCTAAGTTATCATAATACTTTACACTATTAGACACATTCACAAAACCAACAGATAAAGTACCATCCTCTTTAAAGTTATACCAATTTCCATTCGCTTGCTTTTCACCAACGGATTGCACACCATTATCAAAATAATAAACTTTACCATCCAAGTTGATCATTCCACTATAGGCAGCCCCATTATCTAAATAATAAGATTCTGTTCCAATTGTTTTAAAACCAGTTACCTTATTTCCATTCTCATCAAAATAATACTTTTGCCCATCAACCTCGGCAAAACCATTTGTCACATAAGCACCATTTTGAACAAACTGCATAGAATCACTAGACCAACCTTCAGTTAGCTTAGCACTTGTATCACTACCACCAACTGTGACTGTTGTATCTTCTGCTTCCTCAGTTTCTTCAGTTGGTTCAACCACATCCAAAATTGGATCTGTATCTTCAACTGTACTCTCTTCTTTAACAGGCTCTACGCTTGTTTCTTCTGCATGTACAATTGTATCTGCAAAATTATAACTCATTACTGCTGCTAAAACGGCAAATCCCATCTTAGCTATATCTCTATTATTCATATCGTATAACCCCTCCACTCAATTATTCTAATACGATTTACAATTCTAAACAATGATCTTTTGTTACTTATGGTAAGGGGTTTCACAAAAAAAAGAGAATTCAAATAAATTCCCTCTTACTTATTTGTATATATTTGTAAAGCTCTAGGATGATTCTCTACCTTAGCAACCAATGTAGATTCTCCCTCTTCTCCATCGAGTGTCCAAGCTAATTTCTCAGTGGATTCAATCATAATAGATTTAGCTCTATATCTTTCTACATACTTCATATTGAGTTCAGGATGCAACACTCCTAATGGATAATTATAAAGCTCTAATAGATTTGGTGTATGCTCAACAAGAATAATATCAAACAATCCATCCTTAAATGTATTGTCATCTTGTTCTACCATTTCAAATCCAGCCACTCGATTGCCATTGATAATTAAACCGAACATCAAATCTTTTTCAAACACCTTACCATCTAAATTCATCTTAACATGATATGGATGTAAGTTTGGAATTTCATGAAGAGCCTTAATAATATACGCCATATTTCCTAATTGCTTCTTTAATTCTTGTTTAGTTTCATAGCTAACATTACAAAAAGCCCCAAAGCCAGCCACATAATTAAAATAACGCGAATTCATTTTCCCAACATCAAAGAATTCAACCTTTTCTTTACAAGCAATCCGAGCACATTCTTCCATGTTGGTGGTTAAACCAAAGTTTGTACCAAAATCATTCATCGTACCCGTTGGAAAATAGGCAATCACAGGTTTGTTTTCTAATTGCATCAAACCATTTGTTGCCTCATTTAATGTGCCATCCCCACCAAAGATGGCAACCACATCAAAGCGACTTGCGTTTTCAATAATGTAGTCACAAACATCCATTCTTTTCTGAGATAAATAGATTTCCATTTGATAATTTTGTGAAGAAAATACATTTAATGCATCCAACAATTGACCTTTAGAATTTTTCTTACCAGAATTCGGATTAATTAATAGCAATACTTTTTTTCGTTCCATTAACGTTTCCCCTTTCCATATAAGATATATTTATCATAATAATTCGAGTGACGCGTTAATTCCTTATCTAATTTCTTATATCCTAACTTCTCTATCAATGTCGGCGTTTGCGTATATAAATTTGTACCCAAGCCTAAACGATTATTATTAAAGGTTACTCCCAAACTAGCCAATGTTGTTGGAAATAAATCATAGGTTGTGATTTTACGTGATTGTTGTGTTTCAGGCTGAATTGCTGGATTTACAATCGTATAATAACACTTACGCGTATACCCACTAGCCTCAATATCCTTAAACCAATCTGGATCCATACTTGGATGATCCCCCGCTAATACAATCGTTGTATTCTCATACCATGGTTGTTCTTGAATCCATTGTACAAGCTCAGTTACATGTTTACTTGAACAACGAATTACATTCGAATATTGATCTCCATATATATCTTCACACTCCGAACAAATATAGCCACCAATATGATGGGTATCTGCCGTCAACATATTAAAGTTAAAGGGCTGTCCAGTTGAAGCAAGTCTTGTGAGTTCTATTTTCGCAAATTCAAATAGTTTCAAATCCTCATAACCCCACCAAACATTATAGTCTTTGTCAATCCAACCATTTTGAATTGCCGAATGATAATCTACAATATTAAAATTACCATGCTGGTCAAAATAATACTTTCTTCCCCCAAATTTAGCATCCGAACCAATCAACAATTCATTTTGATAGCCATTCGCCTCTAGAATCTGTCCAATCGAATACGTTCCAGGTAAAAAGCTATCCTCACTTACATAGCTATTACCATCAATTGGAATATTTAAAGGCACACCACTCGTTTGTCCTACCATTGCTGCAGCTGTCCAGCCTGACATAGAAGGCACATAAAAACCATTATTATCCTTATTTCCATATGAGAATGTTAGGTTTTGATTTGCCAATAAATTCAATTCTGGAATTAAAGACTCTTCAAATGCACCTCCATTATCATAATCCTCATATGTTGTTTCCATAGACTCCATAAAGATATAAACCAAGTTTCTTTTTTGTTCAGGAAACGTATATTTTACACTTGCAGGATCCACATAATTTTCTTCATAGATCTTAGAAGGATGTGCAATATTATACCAATATTGATCAATACCAACAGCATAAATACAGTCTGTAACACCAAAACCAAAAATAAATAAGCATGCTACCGTTGTGATAATAATAAGTGTATTGTATGTTTTATGTTTAAACTCTCCATTTTTAATATCTTTCCCAACTTGCCAATCTTTTAAAATGCACAAAATCAAAAACAAGCCAGAAACAATACTGGGTAATGGTAAACATTCCTGTATAAAACTATCTACAAAGGACGTATCCGTCCCTTGAATAGGAACCAACAAATGGAAAACAACCTGTTCAAAAGGTATATCTCCAAATGTATCAGGCACCCACTTAGCAACCTTTACTAATAATAATCCTATAAAAACAAAAATTACTGTCAATACTGAAATTAGTCTTCTTCTCTTCATATCAAACATCCTTTGTTAACATAAAAACCTTGATTAGTATATCATAAAAAATAAAAAAAGAGTTTCATTTGTAAAACTCTTTTAACAAAACTGTCAAATTATTTAAACCTCATTACTCTTTTCCGAGTTGGAATACAACTTCGTCAATAATTTAGCAATAGGCACAATCCAAAATCTTCTAAAGATTTCATAATCTTCCTTTGAACGATTATTATCTTCAATGATTTCCGTCGTTGTGGATTCCTCATGAATTCGATGTCCCATCAAAGGTTGATTTATAAATACAAATCTTCCCTTAATTTTTGAAGCAATTTCCCACGCATTCCAATCCACATCACACTTCATGTGACACGCAAATAACTTATCTACTTTTAAGTTCTTTTGACTAAAAGTTACCGCCGGACAACAAATTGGATCCCCTAATGATAGTGGAAGTCTTTTGATAATTTTCTGATTTGAAAGCTTCTTATTATGAAGAGGCATCAACATGATTCGCTTAATTTTTAAGTTGGTATTTTCGTATACCCTTTTACCATTACGCAATTCATAATAATCCGTAAAAAGAATTGTGGCATCCTTATATTTTTCAAAATGAGCAACCACCTCTTTTGAATACGTTGGATCATATACATCATCCTGATGAGCAATTGTCACTAAATCCGAATGAACACACGTTCTCGCAAAATCAAAGTCATATCCAATTCCTTTTCCAGGATTTGGATTGTCAATAATATCCAAATGATACTTATTCGCTATTCTTTCAATAAAATCATTTCTAGTTGATGTTGCGATCACAACGTCACTTTTAAATTCCTGATTTAAGACTGATTGAATACAATTCTCTAAATATCTTGACTCCTTGTATGCCAATACAACAAAAGTATGAGTCATCATATTACAACTCACCTTTCTTATTTTCCAAATCGTCCACTCTATTCTTCAAAATAGATACTTCCTGAACCAATAAGATAATCTTTTTCTTTTGACCAGACACAATCACAGTCAATGAAATAGTGATGAACAATAAAATGACAAACAAAACACCTGTCACCATATTTGAAATTGTTTGGAACCCAATCAAGGATGCAAGCGAAACTAAAATATTAGGCCAAATAGAAAGAATAATCAAAAGTATAACACCAATAGCCCATAATAAAGAATACTTAACAGGAATCATATCCTTATGAAGCACACGAAGAATCACAGCTGCCAAAATGAGCGCAATAATTAAAATCGATAACCTTAAATTAAATGGCATTATTTTGACCTCCTAGTTCCAATAATCATAATAGATAAAAGTACATTGATCATATAGTAAGCATTCTTCCAACTACGAATCGAAGAAACCCCTCCACTACGCTCATTCATTTCAACCGGTACCTCACTTACGTGCTTACCTTCTTTTAGAATTTGTGTTGTAGAAATAGGCTCTGGATATTCTAAAGGATAGTCATTCGCAAATTGTTGAATCAACCCTCTATCTATAGCACGAAAACCAGAAGTTACATCATAAAGCTTTTCATGCGTAAAACACTTGATAAAAGCCGAAATAATCTTAATTCCCATTTGACGCGCCTTTGTAGATTTAAATTCACTGGTAGACCCTTCTACAAAACGTGAACCAATCGACATATTCGCATTACCTTCCAAAATTGGCTTGCAAATATCTTCAACAAAATTCACATCATGCTGACCATCTCCATCAAACTGAATCGCAATATCATATCCATTTTCAAATGCATATTTATATCCGGTTTGCACTGCTCCACCAATACCCAAATTATGTACCAGCTGAATATGTGGAATTTGATTTTCAACCAATATATTTTCCGTATTATCCTTTGAACCATCATTAATTACAATATAGTCCAAAGTATTTGAATGATTCTTATTATACTCATCAATTGTCTTCGTTGTAGACAATATAGATTCTTGCTCGTTATATGCTGGAATAATTAATAAAATTTTATTCACTCCAATACCTCCTCGCAACTTTTACACATTAACACAATCTTTCATTTAAATCAATCAACCAATTTGTAAATGCAAAGGACGAACCAAGCTATATAACAATCCATGTAAATGCATTTTATTCGCAATCCAATACGCAAATACACAAAAACGAATCTTAAATTCTTCCTCTTTAACAGGCGAATATCCATTATATCCATGGTATTTTAAAAAGTTAAATGCTTCATGACATAGCTGTAAATACGTCTTTTTATCACACACATTGACTTGCATCAACAAAAATTGAACGACTGTTTTCAAATAAAAATATTGAATCATTTTATTTGAATATTTTTTTTCTAAAGATAAGTCATTGTAAATTTGATTCAACAAAGACAATATTTTATTATCCACAACTAATGTTTTTCGATTCTGAGTTACAGAATTTTCATTTAAACAATAGTTATAACCAGCATACGAAATAATTTTAATATTTTCTGTCTTTGAATTAATAGTTAAATTAAAATATACATCTTCACCAATTTTTAAAGGTGCATATTGAATATGATTCTCCTTTAAAAAATTCAATGCATAAAGCTTTGCACAAGTCGAAACATATTTAAATTCTGTCCACTCACAATCCAATGGAATCGAAGTAAACAAAACATCGTGACTTTTCATTGTGACCTTTTTATATCCGGAAATTAAAACATCATTATTTCCAATTTCATTCATGAATGTTTCTAAATAATTATTATCTACAAAATCATCTGCATCAATAAATGTAATATATTGACCACTTGCGATTTGAATCCCTCGATTACGCGTATAGCCAGCTCCATGATTTTCATGATGAAATAATCTGATTCTTGTATCTCTCTTACTTAATTCATGCATTACTTGTAAAGACTGATCCTTTGAACCATCATCAATTAATAATAATTCAAAATCATCAAAAGTCTGATTTAAAATACTCTCTACACATATAGATAAAAAATCTTGTGCATTGTAAACAGGAACAACTATACTCACTAAAGGCATTAAGCAACCTCCTTAAAATCAATCTTTTTCATAATCACAATATATATTATAACATACAAGATAAATTGACATGCCATGGTAATCAAATACGCTATGGCTGCCCCATAAATGGAAAATTGACCAATTAAAATTCGCGAAATAACAAACGCAATGACAGAAGAAATCGAAAACACAATAAACTGTACAAACGTATATCGAACTGTTGTGAGTGCAGCTGACAACAATGTACTCATAGAATATAAAATAGCTCCAAAAATTATAATCAATAAATGTAGTTTATAATCAACAATATTGATACTATATAAAATATTCAATACAGGAATCCCTAAAATATAGGCACCAATGACGCAAACAACCCCAAAGGCAACAATCAACAATAAAGCCTTAAAGACTATCTTATTAAACTCTTTCTTTTCTCCATTCGAATAAAGATTAGCCATTGTATTTAAAATAGGCTGCAATAAATATTGCCCAGCCAAACTAATAATCGTTGCAGGCATTAAAATCATACCAAAAATGGCCTGTAAACTTTCTTCCACAACTCCATCCAATGCATATTTTTGAGCATTAACTAAATAAACAGATAAAAATAAAATCGCAAAAGAGAAGAAGCCCGTTTTATAAAGTCTTAATACATTTGAGAAGCTATAACTATCCTTTTTAATAATACACTTAGATTTTGGTAAATCATACACTAAGAATAATACTAGCCATACTAAATCTAAGATTAAACAAGAAATTAATAAATTCTTTGTTATTAAATCAATCACGATAAACGAAACAACAGAAAAAACAGATTTTAAGAATAAAGAGATACCAACAATATACAATTTATCATCCTTTTGAAGAACCCCATAAAACACATCAGAAAATACTTCAAAACATTTCATTAAACATAATGCAACCGTAACAATAAACTTATATATATCATACTTCATTATGAAGCAATAAAAAATTACTATAACCATCATGATTGCACATGTTATGACTCTATGTACAATATATTCAATGTCTGAATATTCATTCTTAACATCCGTTACCTGGTATACTCGTCCTTCATATCCGCCAATCAAACATAGTAAACAGGCCAATGAAAATGCCAAAGTAAAAACACCTGAACTTTTTAAACCATTTATTCTTGTAACTATCATCATGAAAAACAAGGAATTAAACGCATTAAACGTCGTTCCTATCATATTCCACAATACATTTTTCTTTGAAATCGAATTATCCACAATAAAACCTCGAACTTTCTACCATTGAATATATCATAAAAAAGAAGAGCAAGCTCTTCTTTTTTTATAAACAATAAAGATTGAATAGATTTAGACATGTACCTGCTAAAACCAATAAGCATAATAACACTAATATCAATCTATATTTATCTTCTCCGATATTTAAATGAATATGGAATGAAGATAAGAAAATATAGAATAATGGTAATACTGGTTTATAGTATCGACCTTGTACACCATTAATCATTTCTACTCCAGGTACTGTATATGCCATATATAAAGATGTCCATACCAAGGCTACACTCAGACCTATCAAAACAATGAACCAAATACGATCTTTAACGACCAATTCGTTATAGTTCGTTTTATCATATGCTTTAGGTGATACTAAAATCACAAACGCAGCCATAGCCGGAACCAAGTATTCAAATCGAGCTGTTTGTAAATGTGCCATCAAACGATATTGAGCTTCTCCAAAAACAAAAGAAGGGAAAGTCTTTAAAATATGTTCAAGTAACACACCCGTATATGTGATTGGATGTGTAAGAATCGATTTCAATTGGGCAGCTGAATCTACAGCACCACCACGAGTATCATTTTGTGCTTTACCTAATAAAGCTGGAAGTACAAAGGTTGACATCAATAACGCAAAGGCTAACGCGCTTGCAATCTTTACACAATAAGCTTTTTCCTTTGATTTAAATCGCTTATTTGGAATCATGATCGGCAATAAAACCAATGGAGCATAGACAGCTTTAGGTAGACATCCAAAGGTCATAATTAATGTCGCAAGTAATAAAAACTTTTCATTGACTACCTCTTTTTTAGATAAGTATTCCCTTAAAATTAAGGCAATCCCTAACGCAATACAGCCATATACGACAACATCATAATTAAATGTAATCGCAATTAAAACAGAAGTAGGCATTGCTGAAATAAAGAATAAGATTTCTTTACCAATTGGCAAGATCTTAATCGCAAAGTAAACCAAAACAACATAGGATAACAAGCTAAATAATCGTCCACAGAAAACAACACCTGTAAAGGATAAGCCACAAAGCTTAGCCAATTTAATTCCTAAAGCCTGGAATACATATCCTGGCGTATAAATACTACTTGTCCAGCCTTTTACTTCGTTTTTCTTCTTACCATTATCATAAGCATCATTTAGAATTGTACCAATCTCTTCATTTTCATTCCCTGAACTAGGCTGTGCAAGTGGATAATTATAAAGGGTATTTGTAGAGAAGAAACCGTTAATTTCATCAGCCACTTCCAACTGCGCCCAAAGATAAGCTGCATTCAAATCGCTCTGTAAGTAGCTGTCGCCAAAATCGACCCAGTTGTACTTTGCTACCTGTCCCCGGAAAAACTTCGAACGGTTTGTGCCTTTTTCACGCAGGATTTCAGCCT
>OLOA01004224.1_pt1 | contig 11031 bp, 9 predicted proteins | sample 1672201 | NCBI WGS metagenome assembly OLOA01 (sample SAMEA3136658, study PRJEB25190) | human gut metagenome
CTGCATTGGACATTGGAATTCCAAGTCGATCAAGCACCTGCTCTGCCTGTTCTTTCACTTCAGGCTCAACACGTGCAAATACATTTGCTGTTCTTGCCATAGATATCGCCTCCTCTTTTTTCTTCATTATATCTTGTTTGATTGCAAGTTGCAAGCGATTCGCAATCTGTTTTCGTAATTTCATACACCGGCAGACGGCAGGTGGCAGATAAGGTATCTATAAAAATCTGTATTTGCTTCAATGATTCTGCCATCCCTTAATCTTTTAACCAAATATTATTCTCTGACTTCCCATATCACGCATCGTTTGCCTAAATATTCCCTTCTTCATCGATTTCTCTTATACTATCATAATTATCAATGCTTTCTGTTGATTCATTTGCTATTCCCTGTTGTAATCCATTAAGAATTTTCTCGCCTTTTTCTTTATGAGCGTTTTTCATTGAATACATTTTTTTTACTCCAACTATTAATCCGATAACAGTAAGAGTTCCTGCTGTACCGAATAAAGCACCCTTTTTCATCCCATTTTCCTCAAAAAATTCTGCAATGGTTTTCATTCCCTCTTTCATATCCCCATCTCCAATAATTTTAAGACTATGCGTCATATCTGGCGCATCTTTGCATGAATCAGACAATAATTCTGTTATTTTCTTATTAAGATCACTCATTTATATCCCCCTTTGCATTCTCAATATTTTTTAATAAATATTCCAGACTTTTTATCTTTGTTTCTTCATCGACTATTTCCTGTTCAAGCTGAACAATAGCCTCCTTCTTGCGTTTTATATTTGTCTTAACCGTTACAAGATTCTCTTTTAATATCTTTTTAATTTCCTCCGAATCAACAGTGGAATTTTTTATTACTTCTCCTTTTTCAACATTCTTAGCTACTAGGGTTCCTAACAACAACGTTGAAGCTGCAACAATTCCTCCTATCGGAGTAGCCAATGCAGTAGCATATTTAGGTGTATTCTTCGCGAATTCTCTCAACATTGCGTCAGTAATAACACTTCCTTTTTTCCTTGAATTCATATTGGCCTTTAATTTTCCTGATCGAATCCATCTTCTAACAGTTTCTTCAGATGTATTCATCATTTTTGCAACTTCTTTTACTGTATAAGTGTCCAAAGGATCTCACCTCCTAAAATTAAGTATATAATTTAATACTACATTTATCAACTTATATAGTATTAAAATGTAGCATTAAGTACAACGACATATACCTTGTTAAATGATACTTTGCTTAACCTTCAATTTTAATAATTCTCCACCCATCATTCTTTTAATCGAATACTGTTTTCCTGTTTTTCATTTACTCGATACTCCAACTCATTCTTCATCCTGCTTCTCACATCACGCATTGTTCGCCCGGAAATTCCCTGTTCCTTTGCTTTTTCATCTAATTCCCTGATTGAAATTTCTTTTTTATCAGCAAGCAGTTCCCTGATCAATTTTCTCCCTCGCTCCAGCTTTGTTTCTGTTGCTTTTCCTTCTTTTCCATCTAACAATTCATCTGCGGAAATCTCATAGGCTCCCACCCATCGGAAACCTTCTTCGTCTCCCAGTTTAAATGCCATTGTCTCCCCTGGTGGCGCAAGAGAACTTTTTTCATGAATCAATACCCTTGTGGTTGGATCTTTTCTTACTTTCCCGATGAAAATCAAGCTTCGCACTGCTGCCATAATATCAATAGAACCAAGTCCTCGATACGTGCTCTGCGTCCCGGAAGATTTATTCAGATGTCCGATCAGCACAATGGCACAACCGGTCTTCTCTGCAATCATTCCCAGTTTTCGAAACACCGGACGCACTTCATTTGCACGGTTCATATCCACATCTGCTCCAATAAACGCCTGTACCGGATCAATGATTACAAGCCTCACATGATTCTGCCTGACTGCCTTTTCAATTCGATCATCGGATAAAGTCAATGCTTCTTCCGTATCATCAATCACCATAACCCTGCTTAGATCAGCACCTGCTTCCACCAATCTTGGCTTGATCGTATCACCCATGCCATCCTCCGCAGTCTGATAGATTACATTGAATGGTTCGATATCTTCCATATTCGGAAACAATTTTCTGTTGGTACAGGCTGCTGTCAGCATCATTGCAAAATAAGTTTTTCCCTCTCCCGGATTGCCCTGAATGATTGTCAGTTTTCCAAATGGAATATAAGGAAACCACAACCACTCCACACTGGTCTGCTTAATATCTTCATAACATAACATCGGCACCAGTTCTTCTGCTTCTGGTACTTTTATTGTGATTGTTTCTGCGATTGCTTTCTTTCTGTCAGTATTTTTATCACAGAGGATTTCATTCCAGTCTTTTCGCGATGGTTTCAGACGAATTACACTGTATCCTTCTGAGATTTCTCCTGCCAGTTTCTCACAAGCCTCATTCCCTGCCTGGTCATTATCCAGGCACAGGAAAACAGAAGTAATCTGAGGGCGTTCAGAAAGAAAAGTCATCAGTGCCACACTGGAGACTCCGCCCAGGCTCAGGTAGCTACGTTTCTTCCAGTCTTTTGGAAATAACTGGATAAATGACAGCAGATCAATGGCTGCTTCAAATACAAACAGTTGATTATCCTCTCCTCTGTGACAGAATCCATAAGATTTATCCGAACCAGCTACATCTCCCCGATATTTTATCCCGCCAGTTCCCCTGCAGTGCGCATATCTCGGAATACCGTCTGCATCTCTGCCGACAAATACAACATTATGGTGTTTCTTTTCTTCGTAAATATTCCCACCGGCAATCCATTCCTCCACCAGATCTTTCTCAAGCCTCCTGATTTCTGTCAGATATTTTATGACCGTCTCATTCGTTTCACTTTTCTCCGGTAACCGGAAGTCAGGTGACGGGGCGAGGCAGGACTTCTGCCTGCCTTCGCCTTCTTCATCGATCAACATCTTCACCGCTTCCGGAAATGTGGCATGATAAAATTCCATCACAAAATCCACCGGATAGCCACCCTTATTCTGGCTATGACGATACCAGCGATTTCCTGATACCGTTACACTGTCATGCTTTTTCCAACGGTATTCTCTGCCACTTTTTACCAACTGTTCTCCCTGTTCGTTCAGGAAAGAAACAAGATCGGTCTGGTTTGCTCTTGCAATCTGTTCTTCTGTATACTGCATTTTCATCATCCTTTCCTGTCTGTCCTGCTGACAGACTTCTATAAACTCATATCATAGTTCCGTTTTTTCCTCACTGTCTGTTGCTTTGCATCACGTTCTTCACACTCTTTCTTCTTTTCAGCCAGTTGTTTCCGAATAGAATTCTTCTTTTCCGGTTTCTGCTCTGTCTGGTTCACCGTCTGTTGCTCTACTTTACTTTTTTCTTCAAGATTAACTTCTGTCTGGGCTGCGTGAAATGCCGGGAACTTCACCTGCTTCTCCCTTTTTTCTTCTGAACGCCCGGAGGTATCTGTTTCTGCCATTTCCCGGTCACATCTGGCAATGTCTGCACAACTCTGTACCTTTTTTACAAATGCAAGTTCGTCCTGATAAGGCTGATTATCTGCTTTCAACTCTTCGATCGTTGTCCGGAGTTCTTCTTTTTCCCGTTTCCATCTGGCAGTTGGCACTTTCCCATTTTTGTCCAGATGTTGTTTTAATTCCCGTTCACATTTACGGTAATAATTGATTTCTTTTTTGTGCTGCTGATAATATTTATCCCGTTTTTTCTGAAAGAAGAAATGATTGTACTCATCAATCAATGGTTGGTTTGTCTTTATTACCTCTACTATCTTTTCCAGATTTTCCAATTTCTTTAACTGCTCTCGCTTTTCGGAAATTTCTTTTTTGCTGACTGATACAACACCATTCAGTTCATCAATCCTTTCCTGCAGATCCTCCATTGTCTCTATCTTATGAGTCTGGAGGTAATTGATGGATTTTGCAAACTCCTGTAAGTTGGAGAGATTCTTCCCTCTCCGTTTCATCTCCGCATAGAAATTTGGGAGCAGTGGTCTGCCCTGCGTTTTCTTATCATAATAATCTTGCAAGCTTTCCAGAAGTGTCGGATTCTGCCTGCGATCCAGTTCGGCTTTCATTTCCTCATACGCTGTCTTCATCCACTGAATGGATTCTTTCAGAGAAATAAACATCTGGTTGAACTGCCGGATAGCTCGGTTCAGTTCCCCAATCACTGTTTTAATTCCCTTTTTCTCCATTGCTCGCACTTCGTATCCTTCATGGATAGTCGGAATCAGATCAATTCCCTGCTCTTTGTAAGAGCGATGATCAATTCTTGCTGCCATGTGACATTCCCGGAATTTTTCGTTCACCTTCTCTGTCCACGCTCTTCTCCATTCCTTTAAAAGCTCCGGATCATTCCATCCGGTAGTGGAAACAGCATTGAATATATCCTTTCCTCTGGCATCTTTAATCCGATTTCCGTCTTCATCCAAAACATATTCCCGTTTCTGCTTGTTTCCCCAGCTTCCTTCTTCTGTAAAAGGACGGATTGGAGCAAGTACATGAAAATGTGGATTGTCCGGTTCATCTTCGTTCTTTGATTTTCCCTCATGAACTGCCAGATCTACAATCATGCCACGAGCTACGAACTGCTCCCAGCAAAACTCTCTCGCCAATTCTATATTTTCATCCAATGTCAGTTCATTTTGTAAAGCAATATCAAAAGAATAAGCTAACTGTGCCCGTTTACTTTTCTCTATCTGCTCTACTTCATTCCAGAGCGTTTCCCGGTCAGACAAACGTTCCGGCGCATATTCCGGAGTCAGGATTTCTGTGAAAACCACTCCAGACTTTTTTGTATAGTCATGTGTCTGTCCATAATAATCGTTATAAAGCTTCTGCCCCGAAATATAAGCTGCGGAATTAACCACTGTCTGACCTTTTCCTCTGGAAACTTGCTTTACTGAAAAATGATACAGTGCCATTAGCTGTCATCTCCTCTTTCTGTTTTTTCAACTGCTTCTGCAATCTGCTGTTGTTCTTTATGTAAGGCTGCTATGTGAACCTGCCGCACAATACTCTTGTTGTAACTACTGTTCTGCAACTGATCCATAACCTCCTGAACTTCTTCCTGTTCCAAATCTCTGGATAATGGAAATGCTTTTTCAAACTCTGCTCCTTTAACAATCAATCTGTGGGAACGTTCCTTTCGCTCCACCAACTTCTTTCTCTGCTCCAGAAGATTTTTATTGTGGATCGCATGTTCCAGTTCCTTTTTACTTTTTTCTATATTGACTTTCAGTTCTTCCAGTGACATAGATTTATATTTGGGATTTTTCGCTCTGCTCAATTTTTCAACCTCCTGCTTTTTCTGTAAATAAAAAGAACCGGTACACTCTCTAATACCGATTCTTAATTACTAAAACTGTTATCCATTTCTAATATTTCAGTTTTTTTACACTTTTTAATTGTATATGCTCTCTATAACTCCTCAAAGTTAACTTTTTAGTTTCATTTTACAGAACATCTTTTTCTGCAAAATAATCCATCAGCCGATTATTAAATACTCTCTTAATGTCTCTTAGTGCAGAAATAGATGAATAATCAAACGAATACAATTTCTGCTTTTCATCTTCTGTCATTGTAATCCTTGCAAATTGCTCAGAATACTTACTTTTCGCTTTTTCTAATAACAAATCCAAAAAATCTTTTTTCTCTACTGCTGTTGGTTCTTCAAATTCACACACTAAATCAAATCTTGTCTGAAGTTCTGGCGGAATAACTTTTTTATACTCTGTTTCATTCGGAAGATTTGAAGTAAAAATAATAATATATCCATCTAAATCATATTCTCTTGTCATAGAATCTGTAAATTTTCCTTCTTCCAGTAGTTCCAAAAAGTAAGAAAAAACTGGTCGTGTGGTTTTTTCAAATTCATCACACAACAATACTCCAACCTTGCTCTTTTTAATTTTATCACTTAATTCTCCATGCTCACATCCTACATATCCTGCCGGGCTACCTATCAAACTATTTAATGCATCCTGACTACTGTAATTCTGAAAATTTATCTTTGCTAAATAGCATTTATCCTGAAGACCATTTGCAATTAGCCTTGCCACTTCAGTTTTCCCTATGCCAGATTCACCATATAAAAAAATAGAAAGCACTTTTTGTTCTTCCGCTCGATTAAGCAAACGAAAATTTTTTAAGACATACTCCAAACGCTCTTTAAAATATTTATGCCCAATTAAATTGTGATTAAACCTTTGAATAAAATTATCAAACGAATCACCTTGCAAATCAGTTATCTTTATAAGTTTATTTTCTTGAATCTCCTCATTATCTAAATCGTGCAAATCAGGAAGCAGTTTAGCAACGAATTCTTGTCCATCAAAGAAAAGCGGAAAATACTTTAATAGCGCATCAATCCTTTTCGTTTGTGCTGTGACTTTAATATTAGGCATATTATTAAGAAACTGCTCAAGTAGGTAAATCAACGCTTTATTATCTTCTATCGCATATGACACAGATGTCAAATCTAATATTGCCAATTTACAAGAATTATTAAATTGTTCAAACTCTTTTTCCAGATCACCATTTGCCCTTGAAAACGTAGCTATTGGAATATTATTCGTTTCAGCATATTGAACGATTTTATTCAAATCCTGTACATTATTATATTGATATATTTTTTGTCTTGGATATAGTTTATATTCAGCCACTTTTTCACGTTTGGCAGTTTTCCCATCATCTTCTTCAAAATAATAATCATAATCATCAAACAAAAGTGGCAGTAGTTCCAAAGCTTTATCTGCAAGATTTTCTTCTACAATTATAAGCGTATCTTCCGTCATGTTTGCAAGATTCATATAAGCAGATTCTATGTTGCTTTTGTTAATCAGCAGTAAGTGGATCAAAGCCGATATATCAATACAGATTTCCGGACAGTAATCAATATTATCCTTAGTATTTCCAAATATAAATGGATTTACTTCTCTTTCATCTTGTATTTTTCTCAATTCTTCAAGATTCCGATAAACAGTGATACTATATAAATCCATTATTATTTCCTCCACAACGTACTCAGCCAAATACCAAATTTGTTCCACCAATGTAACTTTGGTGCTGGAACCTCTTCTAGCTTGAAAGCAACATCTTGAATTATTGCCAATGTATCAACAAAATGATAATTTTTATTACTCTTATTGGGAAGTATATTATTTGAAACTGGCGGTGTATTACTTTTTATTATTTTACCATCAGTCTCCGCTTGCTTTCCTTTGCGAGTATCCGCTTCCTGGAAATAAGTAAATGTATTCGAAGTAATAAATTCTTCTTTTACAATACCTTTATAAATACCAACAATAGAGACATGACCAATAAGCAAGTCATTGATGTTGTATTTATTTTCAAACTCTGATTGAATTTCCATGGGAATTTTTATAATAATTTCAGAAATAGCTGTCTCCATGCTTTCATCATATACAATTCCTTTCAAAATATAAGCATAGTCTTGTAACATGGAACCAATCAAATTATTTATTTCCATTCCTTCTACACGCATGCCCTTTAATGCATCACGGCGTAAAATAAGAAACTGGCGCAAACTGTCCTCATCTAATAATTCTAGTTTAACATGATCTACTTTAACCAGATCACCCTCTACTGAATTATCAAATTTATTAACAGATGCACACTGTTCAATAACCCTACGCAAAAGAATGGATTTAGTTGTCTTTACATCTAAGCTTTCTACTACTTTTGATGATGATGTGGCAGTTTCTTTTGTTTCTGCCGAAATAGATGCCTTAATTCCATCCAAAAACTGTTTTGTTCCTTTTGCTGAAACAGAAGATGTAAATCCATATTGTTCTTCAAAACTATATGATTTATCTCTCTCGATTTTAGTAAGGATAACGTTGTTAATCATCATTGCAATTTCATATACCTTACTGAAGTTCAGATAATAAATATTAAAATCATGTGATTTCTTTTTCTCAGTTATATTCAAATAAATCACCTCCCGTGTTAATGTATTTTTAATCAATTTTCTCATTACATTTAATGAATAGGCATCTATGCCGCAAGGGTATTCTCCCCTTGTCCGAAATCTATGATTTCGCTATATCCCTGGATTGAAATTTTTCAAATCCAGAAACAGCACCACAGGTCGCACGATACAGGCAGATGGAATTGCCTGTATAGAAGTGCGCTCTTAGCTTTGCTAAGAGAATTATATTTCTGTTTCACCGCATATTTTATTAAGTGCCACAAGAGAGAAAGTATCCTTTATCAAATGTTTTATTTCTCTTGCATTTGACTGAGTAACTGCACCTTTCTTTATTTTGTCAAATAACTCTCTGTCTTCAATATCATAATCTTCCCTCAGTCTTTCTATTTCTCTCTCTGCAATTTTTTCTTTTGCCATATCTGGTAAATCATCAAATTTAATAATTGAGTCAAAACGGTTATATATAGGCAATCCCAGATGTTCTTTTATCTCATCAATTGTTTTATAATTTGAAGTACACATAATAATTGCCTTATTTACTACCACTTTATAATTATGATCTTCATAAATTCCTTCATCAAATAATTGATAAAATGCACTATGGAATATAGATAAAGCTTTATCAAACTCATCAAACAGCAATACATTAGTTTCTCTAGCCAAAAGATCTTGTGCAAAGCTTTTCTCGTTATATCTTCCACCAAAAATGTAATTGGCTGACTCATTATTCTGATACATAGAAAATTGTTTTCTTAATAATTTTCCACCCATCAATTCTGCCATATATTGTGCGGATTCTGTCTTTCCAAGTCCTGAATCTCCATATAACAATATTACAACCGGCTTGCTTTGTTTACCATCTACCAGAGGATATATTGCTTGAAGCAATTTCTTTTTTGCTCTTTCCTGTCCAATTATCCTTTCACTATATTGGCTATTAAATGTTTGTATCATTTCTTTTGAAACTTCCAAATATGGCTGTTGCGTTTCATGAATAATACTTTTATTAAATGTTCGGTATATCTGTTCTCGAATACTTTTCGGTGGATTTTGAATGTACATATTTGTTATGGACATTTGGAAAATAAAATTTATAAAGTTTATAATTACATGTTCCTGAACACTACAGTACTCATCTGCATGAATAACAAAATCCTGAACTCTCGGTTTCTTCTTTTTCTTAGGCTTTGGTTCTGGCTGCCCTGGAATGTTAACAAACACATCCATTTTTTTATTACCATCATCAAGTTTCGCTGCCATTTCACTAAGATTTCTTGCACTTTTCGGAACAATCTTTTCAAAGGCAGAATCAGATCCTACAAAAATTTCAATCTTCTTCACGTACTACCCCTGCCAATACTATATCATAAACATCTAATTCTTTTTCTTCTTCAGCAGCAGACTTTTCTCCCTCTACAATTTCTTCTGCTGTAGTCTTGTCTTCTGCTGGTTGAAAATCAAACTCTTTATCAATCGATAAATGATTTTCTCCACAAGTTCCAACCTTTATTCCGAAATATGCCAGCTTCATTTTGCTTAAATCGACAAGATTATAATTGTTTTTAAATGCTTGAAGGTTAAATCTCAATACGCTTTTCCGCTCTATCTCTGTTTTTAAAAGCATGTCATAATAACCCCGTTCACCTAATATTGCCTCATTTAATTTTTCCATATCTATTGGCATTTCTTCTTTAGGCACAATTGTCAAATATGAACTGAGCATTTTATATAATGTCACAGAATTTTCTGGAGCATAAACACCACTATTCTCGAATTTTTTTACGTGTTCATCTTTCGATGCTGCCTGTATATAATCTGTAAGCAACGTATTTTTTATTGTTTTGTCAAAAGCACTGGTCAGTTCAGCGGAAGCACTGGCATCAACTTTTCCCTGAAATGTTGCTTTAATATAATTCAAAATATTAAAGCCACTTTTTGCCTGAGCTTCAATTTCAGCAACTATTTTAGCTATTTTTTCTTTATTTTCCTGTGTTGACCAATCAAGTCGTCCTCCATTTGTAACATCAACATAATCCTGTGCAGCAGCTTCATCAAAATATACTATTTTTAGAAACTCTATTTTCTCAGTGTTTTTATTTTTCAACTTTTCTGCTCCTTACTATTTCTGTTCCTCACACAATTTCTGATATCTTTTCATAAGTTCTGCAACACATGCAGCTTCGCTTTTATAGGCTTCACTGCCTTTTGTAAATCCGTATGCCTGCATGACTGCCATATCATTCTGGTGATGTGCTTTTCGCAGTTCCGGCGGCATAGTCAATTCATCATAAAGATCTGCTAGACTGCTGTCCGGATATAATGCTCTGGCATCAAGAATTGCCTGTGCAGTCTGTTCAATTTTTTGCTGTTGTTGAGTGCTCGGCTCAGGCCATGGGAAATTATTGTAAACAATGTCTTTAGAATAACGATAATCACTTTTTAATCGACCACAGACAACACGCATCCACGCCATATGTACATTAGATGTGAGCACTCCAAAATGATAGAGTGTTGCATCTGGAATAATTTTCACAAGATTACTACAAAAAATATTAGGTGTAAAAAATCCCATCGGAACATATCGTCTTCTCTGAGATGAAACTTCAGGAATAACTATATACTGTCCTTTTGGCATATTTTCCACATGAAACCTTGTTGGTCTTTCAGCTAATTTTACAGTTCCAGCACTTGTACTTTGCAGACGATATTCTTTTACTTCTCTTACTCTTTCCATACACAATGGAAGTTTTCTTAATTCAGCAGGACTACACTCACCTAGCCAAAGACAATATCTCGGTGACCTATTAATAAATTCTTTTTATCCATACCACGGGCGAAAATATTTTTTTGCTTCAGGTTCTTTTTTTATGAACTCTTCCATTTCCTCTTTTTCAAAAAGATAATACCCACCATCAATTGGCTTATTTCCAATTCCAATTTCTGGAATATTGCAGATAGGCTTGTTTCTGCTCTCAACATATACATTCGCTGCATCCAAAAGATAACCATTGATGTTTTTTGCAATTTGATATCTTTCATCTATAAATATTTTCTTTGGTTTATTATAAGGTGCAATACTAAATC
>OLOA01004225.1_pt1 | contig 11031 bp, 10 predicted proteins | sample 1672201 | NCBI WGS metagenome assembly OLOA01 (sample SAMEA3136658, study PRJEB25190) | human gut metagenome
ATCCGGGCATACGCATATCCATAAAGACCAAATCATGCAAAATATCAGCATTTTTAACCATTGCAATACGGAAATTTTTACTATCATAGGTTATTCTATTTTTGGCATCTGTTATAATCTTTGTAGGTGTTTCAAGTAATTTATGAAAATCTACATCTTCTTGTTCACTTTTTGCAAAGTTTATAAGAATATTAATATCATTTAAAGCTTTCAGTATAACTGAATCTACATCTTCATAAATAATATCGATCAACTTAATTAAAGCTTCATAATCTTCAAAAATAGCAAGAAGTCCAATAAGCAATTTATACTCGTAATCTTCCATTTCTATATCTGCAAAGTATTTTGTTAAATCATTAGCATAATATTTAAGTTTTTCTTGATCAATATCATCAATTTCAATATTTTTTAATTTTACTATTATTGATTCAAGATATTTTAAAATCTTTTCATCAGCTTCAATTTGTTCTTTATAAGTAACATCTTTATCTATAATTAAATTAATATTTTTATTAATTTTTAATATTACATCTTTAACAACATCTATTCTACTATTGTTTAAAATATAATCTGCAAAACTAAAAAATATATCATTATCATATAAAGTAGATACTGGCTTTTGACAATCAAATAGCCAATCATATTGATTTCCCAAATAAATATCTCTCTTACATGAAATAAAAGTAAAAAACATTTTGCAAAACAAATCTTCGTCTTGTAAACAAACGCCAGGTTTATCTTCTACTAACTTAAAATAGTCAAGATGTTCTTCATATTCTCCAATAAGTGGTTCATAAAAGTATTCTAGTTCTTCGTAATCTTTAGCAATTTTATTTATTTTTTCTATAAGTTTTTTCATAACTAGCTCCCCATAAATTAGTAATTAAGTTAAAGATTTCATCATGTCGGTTTATAATATCATCACTATTTATAGCTAACTCTGGCAATATATATTGACGATACACACGATAATCAGCAACTCTTTTTTCTAAAAAATCATTATAATAATTACTACTATTATATTTTTTCTCTAAAGCAGCAATAACAAAAATAAAAGATTCATTATTAACACTATACCTATCCAAAAAAATTCTACAATGATCTCCAATTCTAGCTTCACTTATTCCTGCTATCCTAGTGTTTTGATTTTTAGTTAATCTTTTATAAACTGGCATGTTTCTATGAATTAATTTATTTAAAGCATTAACAACTTTTTCTTTATTATGATCAGAAATATTATTTTTTAAATCACTTGCAAAATTGCTTTTACCATTACTATTAGGAACAAATATTAAGTGATAGATATTATTGTGTTCTTCTGTTTCATCTAAACTAACTATTTCATAATCGCGATAATCAATTAAAAGTTCTTTTGCTTTTTGCAATTTAGTTAAATCATTTATTAATTCACTTCTAAAGTTTACTTCAGTTTCTTTATTTAATAATTCATTAATTTCATTTATATCTCTATTAATCTTAATTAAAATTAAATTAAGTTTATTATTAAATAATATATCAGACTTAGGTAAAACTATATCAAGTTCTTCAAATGTCTCAGCAATTAAAATATCATTGTAATAATCTTTTATTTCTAATTGCTCACTATTATAATTAACTTGTTCTTTATTAACTAAAGGAATAATTGGAACTTCCTTATGAACTTCTTTTTTTGCATTTAAAAACTTAGTATATTTTTTATACTTTTTCTGTTTTTCAACTTCTAATTTATATTCTTCTTCACATTTTTTTAAATAATTTAATAAGAAACTTTTATTATTTAAATATTCATCACTATTTAAAATATCTTGTTTATTTTTTAAAGAATATACAATTTCTTCCTCTTTCATATAAAAAATCCCTCTTTTTAAGTAAAAATATATTACTCTTCAGAATATATTTTGTCAAGTAAAAAGCATTGATTACTCAATGCTATTCAATTATGTAAGGATTTGAAAGACTTCCATCTCCACTAGTTATTAATGTGTTAGATTTTAAATTGATTACTGGACGAACGTAAAAAGTATAAGTTACAAATATTTGAGGAGTAATACCAATTGTTGTATTAAGACCTGCAGTTGATGTGGCAGAACTTGTAATATATTTCCATCCTGATGTCATAAACCACCAATTTGATGAATAATATAAATAATTATTATTAGTAGCATGAGGAGTTTTCATATTTAAACCAGCATAGTTAGCTTCATCTGCTGTCATTAAACCAATTTTCAATTTATAATTTCCACCATATAATTGTGAAGTATCTGGACATTTTAATGAAGGTTGGTATTGCTTATATATTCTATCATAAGCTCCATAGTAATAATTGTTTCCAGATACAACGTATGTAGTATCATTACAATAACTGTCTAATGAAATATAATTGTCATATAATTTCAAATTACTTATGTACCAATTTTCTAAATAAGTTTTTACATCACTATTAGTCATATTCATATTATTTACAAACAAATTATTTTTTGCATCAAAACTACTGATACATGGATTTTCTTTAGTGCAGACATTCTCATTATCATATGTATACCCACTATACTTTTCATCATCATGAGCATTATTAAATACACTTTTATCTATATCAGTATTGTAAAGAAGTCTAATTGTTCCATCTCCATTTACTCTTATTACACGCCATAATTGATTAGCAAATGAAACATAATTATTTACATTACCTCTAAAATAGTAACTATCTCCGTCATCATCTGTTGATTTGTATAAGCCACTTCCTGTACTTTCTGAATCGTCTGTAGAAGAATAATAATCTGCCAATGTTATATAATTATAACTAGTACTACTAGTAGTATCTACTTCTTTTATTTTGTATACAGATCTACATGATGTACCATTTGAATTATTACAAGTATATTTTCCAATTGAACTATCATCAAATGTTTGACTTTGAGTAATATCGGTTAAAGTATATTTATTAGTTGAACTATCAAATATATAGCCGCTTCCTAATGCCCTATTTCCAGCTTTGCTAGAAGATAATTTAACAGTTTTTTCTACAATTTCTGCCTCTTTATAAGTCAAAGTAATAGGCTCAGCACTAGAGAAATCCGGCGTTGTTGTTTTTAATTCATTTTTCACAATATTTGCCACTAATGACTTACTACTAACGCCAGTTGTTGCTTCTGCTGTTACTTTATAAGAAAAGCTTTTACCTGAACCTTCTGTTTTTGTCGTATTTTCATCCATCCAACTTTGAATTTTTATTGTCTTACTTTGACCACTTGCTAATATTCCTGTTGTTAATACTTTTCCTTCGGTTGCATTTGTTAAATTTGTATTTGTTGTTTTTAAATCACTTAATAAACTTATATCACTATCTACTGCTATTTTTACATTAGTATCATTTAATGTTGATGTGTTTAATTTATTTAATACTACTTCGTAATTTGCTAATATTTTACATGTATTTTTTATTGTTAAATCATAACTTTCAGCTTTTAATCCTTCTTCATCTGTTATTGGATAACCATTACTTAAGCTTACTTCATTTACATTTTCAGCATAAACAATATCAAAGCAATCATATTTACTTAAATTAGTTCCTGTTTGGGTAAAACTTCTTGACCATATTGCGTAACTTACACTTGCTATTAAAACTAATAACATCACTATTGATGTTACTATAACTATCTTTTTATTACTTATCTTTTTTAGCTTTTCTACCATATTTTCACCTACTTAAAATAATGAATCCCTTATTTCAATTACATTTAAATTATCTATTTTTATAATAATTTCACCTTGTTTTTTTACGTTAACAAATCCTAAACCATTTACTACAATATCACTATTATTATTTAAATTAAATAATTTAGATTCTTTAAAATTATATTTATTACAATTAAAAATCTTTTTTAGATTTAAACTATTACTCATATAAAAGATAAAACTATTTTTAGTATCACTATTATTTTCTATAATGATTTTATCTTCAATTAAAACAGCTTCATGTGACTTTAACTGATAAATAACAGGTTTTAAAAATGTTTTAGGATTAACTTTTTTTATAAATTCTAAATCAGTTATTTTAAAAACATCATTTTTCATTGTAAAACCTGGTGAATCTATTAATGTTAAATTATCATTAATTTTGATATTCATAAAATCTAAAGTAGTATTTGGAACCATACTAGTAGTAATTGAATTATTAGTTAATTCATAACCATTAATTATACTATTGATTAAACTACTCTTTCCTGCATTAGTAAAACCTAATAAATAAGCTTTATTAATATGTTCATTTTTCAAATAATTAATTAATAAATTTATATTTTTATTCTTTTTAGCACTTAAAAATATTATATTATCTTTAATTTTATAAACGTTTTGTAACCAATCTATAATCTTATTTTGATTCATAGAAAAAGGAATAATATCTGATTTACTAATTATCAAAGTCTTCTTTGTATTTATCTTTTTATACATTTTTATACTTTCTTCATTAATGTTTAAAAAATCTATTAAAAATAATGAATGATTATCACTTTTATTTACAATGTTTAAAATTTTATTTTCTTCTATTGGTAAAGTAACAATTTTAGCATCATTATAATGAATTATCTTAAAACATCTTTCACATAACTTAGGATTTTTATTTTTAGTTTTTGGAACATACCCTAATTTACTGCTGTCATCACTTTGTAAAGTATATCCACATCCTTGACATTTTTTAATCATGATATTCTCCTTTAGTAAATAAACCTTTATTATTTAATTTTTTCATAATAATTTTTTCTAAAAAGCGATTGAATTTAGTTACAAAAAAATCTTCTCTACTTATAGGATTAACTAAAATACTAGTAAATCCCATCCTATTAGCACCTAAAATATCAGTCATTAATTGATCTCCAATAGCAGCAATTTCATTATCTTGAAATTTAAACATTCTTTGGATTTTTTGATATTTTTTTTTAAATGGTTTTTTTGAATTTGCCGCTGTATCAACATTAAAACCTTCTTTAAAAGATTCCAATCTAGTTTTACCACTATTAGAAATAATTATAACTTTAAAACCCATATCTTTTAAACCTTCAATTAATTCTTTTTCTTTAATACCTGGCATTGTGCTTTTAATTGGAGCAAGGGTATTATCCAAATCAAATAAAAGACATTTAATACCTGATTTTTTTAATGCCTTATAATTTATATTAAATATACTTTGTACATATATATCAGGAGCAAAAATGTCCATATTTACACATCCTTTTAATCATTATTTTTTAATGCACTTAATGCAATATAATTTTTATCAAATATTTCTAAGAACTTATTTATTTCATCCAAAGTAGTTATATGAGATAAACTGATTCGTAAAGTAGTACTAGCTCTTTGTTTATCATTATAAATTGCCATAATTGCATTACTTAACTCACCTTTTGAACAAGCAGTATTTGTACTAATATACACGTTATCTTTAGCCATTGCATGAACAAAAGTCTCACTTTTAATATCCATTAAACTAATATTTAAAATATGGGGAATAGAATAATTAGTTTTATTTATCTTAATCTTAGTATAAGTACTTAATCTATTTACTAATTTATCATTTAACTTAGAAACAAAATGTTCTTTTTGATCCAAATTGTTTAAAGTAATTCGTAAAGCTTTAGAAAAAGCAACTATCAAAGGTAAAGCAGGAGTTCCTGGTCTAATTCCTTCTATTTTAGATGAACCATGTATTAATGGTTCCAAATCTATTTTTTTAGATTTATAAACAAAACCTACTCCCTTAGGCCCATATATTTTATGAGCAGATGCACTAGCTAAATCAACATCATGTAAATTAACATTAACTTTACCTAATGCTTGTGTAATGTCACTATGAAAAATCACATCAGGATTTTCTTTTTTCATTATTTGACGTAATGTTTTTAAAGGTTGTCTAACACCAGTTTCACTATTTACTGCACAAATACTAACCAAAAAAGTATCCTTATTTATTTTATTTTTTAAATCATCAAAACTAACTACACCATTTTCATCATTATCAACATAAGTAATAGTATAACCCTTAGTTTTTAAATAATCACAAATTATGTATATAGATGGATGCTCTAATTTAGAAACAATAATATTTTTTTTGTCCTTACCATATTTATTTAGTAATCCTTTAAAAATCATATTGTTAGACTCCGTTGCTCCACTCGTAATAATTAATTCATCTAAATCAATATTTAATAAATCACACATTTGTTTTAAGGCACTATTTAATAATTCTTTAGATTTAACTCCTAACTCATGTAATGAATTAGGGTTTCCTATATAATCTTTACTAGCCTTATTATAAGAATCAAGTACATCCAATAAAATAGGTGTTGTTGCACTATAATCTAAATATATCATGTATTATCACCTAAATTTATTATAAACTATAATTAATTAAAGGTCTATAAAAACTAAATTAAGCTATAAAAAAAAATTAGATTTTATTAAACCTAATTTTTATAAGTCAATTTTCTAGACTTTGAAAAATCATTAGTTTTTTCTATAATTTGTTCTTCATCTTTTGCAAAAGAAGAAGCCGCATAAAAATCAAAATTATAATTTTTAATAAGTGCACGTTCATGAGCTTTAATGTTTGCGTCTTTTATGTTTCTGGCAAAATAATATGATAATTTAGGATTTTTTAAAGTTAATATTTTATCTTCATATTGTTTTATAATTTCAGCATCTGTTAAAGAGTGATTATCTTTTATCATTTCAAGTTAAGCTTGAAATTCATCAATTAAATTATCCATATTACACCTCATTTTGCTTTTTATCATATATTAATTAAATATCTTTGGCAATAAATAAAAAAACTTTTTAGCAATCTAAAAAGTTTTACTTCAAATCTGTAATTTTTAAATCATCCATATCCTCAAAAACTTTATTTTCTCCAACCATTGCCCAAATAAATTTATAACTACTAGTGCCACATCCTGAATGTATAGACCAGCTAGGTGAAATAATTGCTTGTTCATTCTTCATAACAACATGTCTAGTTTCTTCCGGTTCTCCCATAAAATGCATAACAACATTATCACTATCAATATCAAAATAGAAATAAACTTCCATTCTTCTTTCATGAGTATGAGCAGGCATTGTGTTCCATACGCTACCGTCTTTTAATTCTGTGCATCCCATCATCAATTGACAAGTATCAACAATACTTGAATGAATTAACTGATTAATAACTCGTTTATTACTAGTAGTACTATCACCACAAGGTACTTTTTTAGCATTATTCATATTAATTAATACAGTTTTCTTTTCTTCATGAGCAGGTGCTGATGCCAAATAAAATTTTGCTCCATCAATATTCTTAAATACTATTTTTTGATGACCTTTTCCAACATATAAAGCATTTAAATTATCTAATTCATATTCTTCATCATCAACAATAATTCTTCCTTTTGCTCCAATATTAATTATTCCTAATTCTCTGCTTTCTAAAAAATAATTCATACCTAATTCTTTTTTTACATCAATAGCTTCATCTAAAATTAAATCAGTATTTTTAGGCATTACCCCACCAAAAATAATTCTATCAATATGAGAATAATTTAATAATATTTTATCCTCTTCAAATATTTTTTCTACTAAAAATTCATCTCTAATTTCTTTAGTATTATATTTTTTAAAATCACGTGGATTACATCCATATCTAACTTCCATAACTTTTCTCCTTTTATTTTCTACATTTTACTTGGAACTTTAATAACAAGCAAATTTAATAATTCTTTTATCACTTTATTTAATAATTTTAAAACATAAATCCAATCTTCTTGAATCCTCTTATCTGCTGTATTTATATGATTAAACTGATAAAAGCTATTTGCCATAACACATAGATTATATAAATAATCTGCAATAAAAGATGGTTTTCTAGCCTCAAACGCATTTTTAATAACATACGAAACTTCTAGCAATTTTAATCTTAAATTTCTATCTACATCATTATAAATATTATCACTCAAATTACCATCATCTATATTTACTTCATTTATTATTTTATTCATTCTAACATAAGTATATAAAATATAAGGTCCAGTTTTTCCAATTACATCAGCAAACTTATTTAAATCAAATATATAATCCTTTTCTCTAGAATTTATTAAATCAGCAAATTTTAAAATAGCATTAACAATAATATCTTTATCCTGCTCATTCATATTTTGATTTTCTTCTCTTTTGGAAACAAATATATCTTTAGTTTGCTTAAAAAGTTCTGCTAAACTAGGTGCATCACCATTACGAGTTTTAAAAGGTTTTCCATCACTTCCATTAACAGTTCCATAACCTAAAAATTCTAAATTATCTTTTTTACAATAACCTAACATTTCAGCAGCTCTAAACACTTGTTCAAAGTGCATATCTTGGCGATTATCTACAACATATAAAATATGATCAGGATGATATTTTTCTACTCTTTCATATATAGTAGCTAAATCAGTAGAAGCATAAAGATAAGCTCCATTACTTTTTTTAAATAATAAAGGTGGTATTTCTTTTTTATCATTATCATCAGTTACATCAACAACTAATGCTCCTTGACTAATTCTAGCCAAATTTTTCTTAGAAAGTTGATCCTCAACACTATTAAGATATTGGTAAGCATCACTCTCACCTTGCCATAAATCAAAATTGACATCCAAATAATCATATAAAGCTTTCATATCTTTTTTAGAAACTTCTAATATACGTTCAAAATATTTATGATATTCTTCATTTCCATCCTGTAATTTTTTAGTAATTGTTGCACAAATATTTTTGACATCTTCATTTTCTTTACATAATCCACTTATTTTAGGATAAATAGTATTTAAAATATTTATATCAATATTTTCTATAGGAATATTTTCTTGTTTCAAACCATATATAACTTGACCAATTTGTAACCCATAGTCTCCTAAATGAATATCACAAACAACATTATGTCCCATAAACTTAATAATTCTCTTAATAGATTCTCCAACTATAGCAGTTCTCATATGCCCTACATGTAATGGTTTTGCCACATTAGGTCCGCCATAATCTAAAAAATAAGTTTCTTTTTTTAATGGACTTTCTACATTAAAGTTATCACTATTATTAATATCTCTTAAACAATCATTTATAAATGAGTCGCTTAAAGTAAGATTTAAAAATCCTGGTTTAATAAATTCTATCTTTTTAAAAATAGTAATATCATCAGGAATATTATTTACTAATGCTTCTCCTATATCAATTGGTGATTTATGATAATCTTTACTTAACTTAAATATATCATTACATTGATAATCTGCTAAATCAGGTCTATTAGATACAACAACATTAATATCATTTAATTCGTAATTATTAAATTTAAATAACTTTAATAACTCTTCCTTTATTTTATTTATCATTTTTTTCACCTAATCTTTCTTTTTTTTCTTAAAACAATATCTACCTAAAATAATACAAACTACGATAAAAATAGCCATTTCAATATTTTCTACACTAAAAATATCTAAATAATCACAAGTATTATTTACACAACTTGTAATAACAAAATTAGCTATTGTGAATATTATTGAAAATATAGCCGCTATGACACACATTATACCTATAGCTTTTTTAAAAGATTTTCTAACATCTTCTTTATCTGCACACCAACAACCTAGCATACCACCACATATTCCTATTGCTAGATAAATAAAGAATAACCATAAATAATGATTTTGATATATAGTAAATGATAAAGGAATAAAAAGTCCTGCTGCTATAATTGGTAAAATATAAAAATTAGATCTGTATCTGCCATCTATAACAGAACAAATAAACAAAGTTATCGGATTGATAATATATAATAAATTAGAGAAATTAGCACTATCAATATCACCAACTAAATAAACATTTATAGGTAAAAAATAAAAAATAAATATTATAACTAATAATAATTTCACTTCTAATTTATATTTTTTCAAAATTACCACCTGCTTTTTATAAAAGTATTATAACACGTATTCTAACAATTACGAAAAAAACCTTCATAAGAAGATTTAAATTTCATTATTGCTTTGTCTAAAATCTTTTAATATTTTAGTTAAAGCTCTTTTTTCAATTCTTGATACATAACTTCTAGATATATCTAATTCTTTTGCTATTTCTTTTTGCGTTTTTTCTTTCATATTATATAAACCATATCTTTTGATAATAATTTCTTTTTCTCGATCTGTTAAATCATTTAAATATTCATTTAATAATTTTATATTATTTTTATTATGAATTTTTGTAATAATATCTACTTGATTATCTTTTAAAACATCAATTAAATTTATCTCATTTCCTTCTTTATCATAACCTATTGAATCATTTAAACTTACATTATTATCATTTTTCTTATTAGACCTAAAATGCATCAATATTTCATTTTCAATACATCGCGCACAATAAGTAGTTATTTTAGTTTTATGATTGTTTTTATAAGAATCTATGCCTTTAATTAAACCAATAGTTCCTATACTAATTAGATCATCAGGATCATTGTTCTTTGTTTCAAATTTTTTTACTATATGTGCAACAAGTCGCAGATTATGTTCAATCAATTTATTTCTTGCGTTTTTATCACCAGCAAGCATTAAATTAATGTTTTCTTCCTCTTCTTCTTTACTTAAAGGATCAGGAAAAACATTATTAGAATAGCTTCCAGTAAAAAATAACATATCTTTAATAATACTTAAAATATTTAAAAACATAATTCACTTCCTTAATAAATTATATTATTTTTAAATATTTTTATATTAATATAAATCTTTTTAATATTTTATCTCCTAATACAATTATAAATTATAATCGACTAATTTCGCCACATTTACTCAAAATAAATAAAATGCCATTTTTTACATAGCATGCTTGCATTATATAAAACTGGCATTTTATTTTAAACTTATTTATTCAAATATTACATCACTTGCTTGAAGTGTAATATAATCGTATCCATTTTCTCCATCTACAGCTATATGGAACTCATATCCTTTATCGCATAAATACATTTCATCATAA
>OLOA01004228.1_pt1 | contig 11027 bp, 9 predicted proteins | sample 1672201 | NCBI WGS metagenome assembly OLOA01 (sample SAMEA3136658, study PRJEB25190) | human gut metagenome
CAGCCGCCGGAGCGGTGCTTAAGCCGTAAGGCGGGAATTGTGCGGTATTGCCTTATATCTGAAACCAAAGAGAACAATGCTTTCCGCAGGCATGCGGGAATTCTCAGTTGCTGTGCAGGGCTTTGTGGGTGCGGCGCTGCGGGTTCATCCGGCGGGCAAGTTCTTCATGCGAGCGCTTGCTGCGCGCAGCGTTTTGCGCGTTGCCCGCCCGCGATATGCTTAGTATAATGCCCATCTCACACAATAGAATCAGCAAGCTGGTACCACCGGAGGAAAAAAACGGCAGGCTAATGCCGGTATTTGGGGCCACATTGGTGACCACCGCAATGTGGATCATGGCCTGCCAGGCAATTTGCGACATAATGCCAATACCCAGCATCGTACCAAAATAATCCGGCGAGTTCAGGGCGATGATAACGCCCTGAATGATCAGTGCGGCAAAAAGGCCCATACAGATCACCGCGCCGATAAAGCCCAGCTCTTCGCACAGAACGGAAAAGATAAAGTCGTTGCTGGCTTCCGGCAGCCAGAGGTGCTTTTGGCGGCTGTTGCCAATGCCTAGGCCGGTCAGCCCGCCGGATGCAATGGAATACAGGCTCTGCTGGGTCTGGTACAAAATATCGCCCTCGTCACCGTTCCATGCGCCGAGGCGCTGCTGAACATAGTTATCCTGTCCGGTCAGCATTTTGTAAATCACAAACACAGCCGCGCCTGCCGCCGGGATGCACCAGAACCGGCCCACACCGCCACACAAAATCATACTGCCCGCAATCAGCAGGATCAGCATGATAGCAGAGTTATGGGGTTCTTTGTACAGCAGAACCACCACCGGCAGCAGCGGCAGCACTGGCAGCACAATGCCGTAAAGCAGTGTTCCCCGTTTTTCATAATACCGGTCCGCAAAGCAGGCAAGACCCAAAATAGCCGAAAACTTTGCCAGCTCCGAAGGCTGCAGGGTTGTGCCAAACATATACACCCAGCGGTAACAGCCGTTGTACGGCTCACTGAACAGGGCCCACACCAAAAGCAGCAGCGTTAAAATGTATAAGTACCAGTTCATGTGGCGCAGGCTGCGGTAGTTGATGTTGGAAATCAGATACATCAGCACCAGCCCCACCACCGCCAGAATTACCTGCGGGCGGATAAAGTGGTAAATATCCCCCTTGAAGCGGTAATACCCGGTGGAGTAACTGGCGGAGAACAGCATGATCAGCCCGTAAGTCAACACAAGGATCAGCGTGCCGACAAGGCCATAGGAAAGTTTGCCGCGTTCCTCTTTTTTGAACGCGATTTCCTTAAAAAACCTGCCAATGTTGCCAAAGGCCAAATCGAAAAGCTGGGCAAGCGTCATTTGCGGCACAGCCCCCTTTCTGATATTTTATGCCATGTAAACGTACATCAGGCCCAGCACCACGCCGATAATGGCGATCAGGCTGAAGAAAAAGTCGATCTTGACTTCTTTCCAGCCGCGCATCTCGAATGCGTGGTGGATCGGTGTCATGCGGAAAATGCGCTTGCCGTGGGTCAGCTTGAAGTAAACGCGCTGGATCACAACGGTCATGGCGTCCCAGATATACACAATGCCAAAGAAGAACACCAGCTCCGGCCGGCCCATGATAAAGGCAAGGGCCGTTACCATACCGCCCAGGAACATGCTGCCGGTATCGCCCATGAACACTTTGGCCGGGTAGAAGTTCCACACCAGGAAGCCCGCTGCCGCAGCAGCCGTTGCCGCCGCCAGAACGGCCACATGATAAAAACTGAGCATGCTGGCAGCCAGCAGGTAGCCCAGCATGGAAACAAAGGTCACACAGGAGCACAGGCCGTCCAGACCATCCGTCAGGTTGACGGCATTGACCAAAAAGATGATGCCGAAGAACGCAATGGGGTAATACACCCAGCCCAGATCTACCGCACCGATAAAGGGCAGCATAATGATGGTGGTCAGCAGGCCATGCATGTGCAGCCCCACCAGGAAGCCGCCGGTAACAATGAACTGCATGATAAGCTTTTGCCAGGCAAGCAGGCCCAGGTTGCGGTGCTTGACGACCTTGATATAGTCATCCAGAAAACCGATAAAGCCGGAACCAAACGCCAGGAACAGCGCCAGCAAGGCGGCGCGCACCTGCACAATGCCCAAAAGGTCCTGTGCATAGCGGTAGAACCCGGCATACACCAGGCCGCAGGCCACCAGAATGCCAAAGATGAAGCACAGGCCGCCCATGGTGGGTGTGCCCTGTTTTTTGTTATGCCAGGTCGGGCCGGATTCCCGGATGGTCTGGCCGAAGTGCAGCTTGTGCAGTGCCGGAATTACAAAACAGCCTGAAAGTGCCGTAACGGCAAACGCACCGATTGCCGCGGCAACCAGCATCCAAGAAACGATCATTCCCATGTGATATTCCCCCAAAATATGCAATTATGCGTTTGGCAGCGCCGCGTAAAGCTGCTTTAATACATCATCCAGCTTCATGGCGTGGCTGGCTTTTGCCAGCACAACATCGCCGGGGCGAACGTTCTGCCGTAGATATTCTACTACTTCCTCCGCCGCTTGGCAATGGATGGTTTGCAGCCCTTTCTGCCGGGCTGCTTCGGCCATGGCTGCACTCAACGGGCCGTAAGCCACCAGCAGGTCGGCGGCATCGGCAGCCCATTTGCCGGTCTGGCGGTGGCCGGGTTCACTGGCAGCGCCAAGTTCCAGCATATCGCCCAGCACGGCAATGCGGCGGCCGCCGGGGCCGGGCTGGCGGTCATGCAGAATCTGCAAGGCTGCTTTCATGCTGTCCGGGCTGGCGTTATAGCAATCCTCAATAAAGGTCACACCGCCGTGCTGCACAATGTTCTGGCGCATACCGGTGGTCTGATAGCTGGCCAGCGCACGGGCGGCGCGGGCACGCTCCAGCCCCAAGCGGGTGGCTGCAGTGTAAGCAGCAAGGGCATCATACACGGTATGAACGCCTGCCGTGGGGATGGTTACACTGAACTCATAGGTTTCACCGTCCACGTTATCCACCAGGGTAAAGCCGGTACCCTCCCCTACGGTATGAATATTGATGGCGCGCACATCGGCGGAGCTGGAGCGGATGCCGAACCACACCGGGCGCAGGCGGCCGGGGATCTGTGCGGTGGGCAGCAGGTCATCGTCCGCATTCAGAACCAGCGGGGCGCCGTCCGGCAGGCCCTGGCAGATTTCCATCTTTGCCTTCAATATATTCTCCCGCGTGCCCAGATTTTCCAGGTGGGAAACGCCGATCATCGTAATGATACCGGCAGACGGCCGCGCTGCGCGCACCAGGCGGGCAATCTCGCCCAGGTGGCTCATGCCCATTTCCACCACAGCATACTGGGTGGTATCCTCCAGGCGGAACAGCGTGTTGGGCAGGCCAATCTCATTGTTCTGGTTGCCCTCTGTTTTTAAGGTATTGCCAAAAGCCGAAAGAACCGCATAGCAGAACTCTTTGGTGGTGGTTTTGCCCACGCTGCCGGTCACACCGATCATCAGCGGGCTGAACAGCGTGCGGTAGTTGGATGCCATACGGATCATGGCAAGGTAGCTGGATTCACAGATGACAAGGTGATCCTCCGGCACGCCCTCCACGGGATGGTTGGCGATCACATACTCGGCCCCGGCCTGGTACGCCTTGGCGGCATAGTCGTGGCCGTCCACACGCTCGCCGGGGAAGCAGACAAAAATGCAGCCCGGCTGCACCTTGCGGGAGTCCGTTACAACGGCGGTGATGGGCACCGGGCGGGCCAGTGCCAGCCCGGCCAGAAGTTCGTTCGCGTTCATGGGTTTCATGGGAACACGCTCCTTTTGGTTGGTTTAGTTGCGGCATGTTTCAGTTTGCTGTGGGGTCCCCCTGCCGTGGCCGGGGTTATTGCTGCTCGGCATCGCTGCCGGTATCATCCTGGGTCGTGCTATCCTGATCGTTTTCACCGGCGGCGTCCTGGGGCGTATCGTCCTGGGCGGCATCGTCCTGCGGGGTATCTGCATCCTGCTGGGCATCGCTGCTGCCGTCGGGTTCCGTGGTCAGGGTAACGACTGTGCCGTAGGGCACCACACTCCCAACCTCAATATCCTGGCTGACAACACGGTCCGATGCACTGCCCGAAATTGCCACATTGACGCCGGAAGCCTTGAGCATCTGTGCGGCAAAGGTTCCGGTTTTGCCGGTGGCATCCGGCACGGTGGTGGTGGCGTCGGTGGTGGACTGGGTATACAGGTAAACCGTGGAGCCTGCGGGCACCACGGTGCCGCCTGCGGGGTACTGATACACAACATCGCCGTCGCTGGTATCCACAAAACGGTGGGAAAGCCCGGCGGCGTTCATCTTGACCTGGGCGGAAGTCCAGCGGGTGCCAATGGCATTTGGCACTTCCACACTGCCGTTGCTATCATAAGAAGCATCCCGTTCAATGCCAAGATACGGCGCGATCTGGCTGATGATGTTGCCGGTAACAGGGGCCACAATCTGGGAAGCGTAGTCAAAGATCCAGCGCGGGTCATCCATCATGACCAGCACCAGAATTTCCGGGTCGTCCGCCGGAAGGATGGCGGCAAAGCTGATGGCCTTGCGGTAGTCGCCGTCCGGGCGGTACTTGTAAGTGCCTTTCCAGTCCAGCTGTTCTGCCGTACCGGATTTGCCGCCGATGCGGTAGCCCGCCACATAAGCGCTGGCACAACCGTGATAGTCCAGGTCATTGCTGGTACCGGTGTGACCCACGTTGTTTTCCATCATGGCGCGGATCTGCTCACTGACTTCCTCGCTGACGACCTGGCGCTTAATGTCGGTTTCAGCCTGCCATACCACGTTGCCGGTGTCGTCCGTCATATTATCCACCACATAGGGGGTCATCAGGTAGCCGCCGTTCACGGTGGAAGCCACGGCGGCTGCCATCTGGATCAGGGTCAGCTTTTGGGACTGGCCGAACGCGGTGGAGTACAGGTCCGTTTCCACCTGCTCCATCTCCTGCTGGGTTTTGGAGATGCCCTTTGCCTCATACGGCAGGTCAATGCCAGTGGTCTGGGTCAGGCCAAACGCCTGGTAGTAGTTATAAAAGAATTCGGCGCTCATTTTTTCCGCCACCTGGATAAAGTACAGGTTGCAGCTGTGGTTCAGCGCCCCGGCCATATCCAGCCAGCCGTGAGCGTTGCCCTCGGCGCAGCGGTAGCTGTGTTCCCACTCGGTATTGGGGAATACTGTCAGGTCGCCGCCGCAGTAAAACTGCTGGTCCGCCCCCATCAGGCCGGAATCCAGCGCCGCAGCGGCCGTCATGAGCTTAAAGACTGAGCCGGGGTAATACAATTCCGTCACGGCTTTGTTCTTCCACTCGGCCTCACGGATCATGCCCTGCAGCTGGCTTTTTTCGCTGGGAACGTCGATTTCGTTGCCTTCTTCGTCGATGCTTTTTGTTCCGTTGGGGTTCACAACGCCGTCCGCAATGATATCAGCTACGGCGTCCTGCCCCAAACGGCTTTGCAGGACGGAAATATCGTCCTCCGTCAGCGCCGTTCCGGCATTATCCAGGATAGCCTGCAATTTGGGTTCGGTGATATTATACGGATCGTTGGGGTCAAACTGCGGCGCCGTTGCCATACCCAGCACCGCGCCGGTGTTCACATTCATCACAATGGCGCTGGCACGGTTCTGCACATCATAGTCATCAATCGCGTTGGAAAGCTCGGTTTCCAGCACGGTCTGGATGGTATCGTCAATGGTCAGGTTCAGGTTATAGCCGTTGATAGCCGCATGGGTATCGCTTTCCTCGTTAGCCAGTTCATAGCCCCATGCGTTCTCGCTGCTGATGCTGCGCCCCGGTGTACCGACCAGTTTCTCATCATACGATTTTTCCAGGCCGTACATGCCGTTGCCGCTGTCATCACAAAAGCCCAAGACCGAGGAAAGGTACATTCCGTTAGGGTATTCCCGCGTGGAGGAGGATTCCTTGTACATGGAAAGCACCGTTTCGTACTTGGCATCCGGATCCCCCTCCGCCTTGCCGTTGGTAATACGTTTGGTGTTGGCATAGTCAATAATGGATTGCGCCGTTACCATATCAATGTCCTTGGCAATCACGCGGTACTGGCTGTTCGTTTTGCTCAGCTGCTCCTGAATTTTTTCCGCGCTGACGCTCCCGTTCAGCAATTCGCTGATTTTCTGGCTGGCTTCCGCCACATAATCCTGGTTGCACTTGGACGGGTTGGCAATAATGTTCCACACCACACTGCTTTTGGCCAGCAGTTTGCCGTTAGCGGAATAAATAGAGCCGCGCGTGGCGGGGATCTGGGTATCGGAAAGCTGCTGTTCCGCCGCCTGAACACGGTACTGCTCAGCATCCCGGATCTGCAGGGTATACAGCTTATAAATCAGAACGCCGCACCCCGCAGCGATAAAGCCGATCACCAGCAGCAAAACCATGATGCGTCCGTTCAGCGTAAGCGCATGATTCTGCCACGGCTCCGGGCTGCGGCGGTTGTGATGACGCGTGGATTGATTCTTGTTGTCGGGTTGCTTTGGCATAGGTTCATTCCTTTACAGAAAAGACTGTTTGCACGAATACGCGCCCGCCCATGATGGCAAAAAAAGCGTGCTCCTGTTGGGATGCACGCTTTGGCGCAATGTAAGGGCAGCACCGCATGATTCCCACCTGATGGCTTGGGCACCCAAAGTTATGCGGTATTGCCTTGACCGGATCGGTTACGGGTCAAAACTGCCAAGCAGACTGAGCGCTGCGGTTTTGATACCGGCAAAAAACTTGTCTGCTGTGCCAGCTGCGCGTTCGATCACGCTTTCATCCTCCAGCCGGACATACGTCACCTGGCTGGGGTCCATTTTAACCAGCCCCAGCCGATCCTCCGCTTCCTGCTGGACGCTGGTGCTGTTGGTGATCTGATCCATGGTGGTGGACAGATAGTCGTTATAGCTCTGGGCATTGGTCAGTTCCGACTTGGCGTCATCAATTTCGCCGGAAAGCTGTGTGATGCGTGCCTGGCTGGCGACAATGCTGGCAAACAAACCAAAAAAGATGGCAATGACCAGCACCGTGCCCGCCGTGCGGGCAAACTGGCGTGCCTTGCTCAGGCCGTAGCGTCCGCCCTTGACAACGCGCACCCGCGGTGTGCGGGAGGAACCGGAATGATTGTTGGTTGAAATTTCTGCTGCTGTGGAAGCCATGGGCGCCGCCCCCTTTCTCGTATCGTAAAATTTCGGCTTTCCTTAAGCTGTGCGGCATGGTCACAAGCGCCATGCCGCGCTGCCAATGTTCCCTCCTGGCACGCTTATAATTTTTCCAGTACGCGCAGCTTGGCGGAACGGCTGCGGCGGTTTTCTTCCAACTCACCAGCGTCCGCTTCAATCGGCTTGCGGGTAATCAGTTTAGCTTTGGGTATCCCGCCGCAGGTGCAAATAGGCTGCTCCGGCGGGCAGGTGCAGCGCTGAGCCCAGCGGCGGAACTTCTGTTTTACCAGCCGGTCCTCCAGGCTGTGGAACGTGATGATGCAGAACCGCCCGCCGGGGGCCAGGCGGCTGAAAATCGCCTCCATCCCCTCGTTCAGGGCATCCAGTTCCCCATTGACGGCAATCCGCACTGCCTGGAAGCTGCGGCGGGCGGGGTTCTTGTTCTTGCGGCGCTCGGCAGGCGGCATAGCGGATGCAATCAGGTCCGCAAACTGCAGGGTCGTCAAAATCGGGGCTTCCTCCCGTGCTTTCACGATTTTACCCGCAATCTGCCAGGCATACGGTTCCTCACCATAATCGCGCAGGATGCGGGTCAGTTCCTCACGGTCCAGGGTGTTCACCAAGTCTGCCGCGGTGGGCCCCTGCTGGCTCATGCGCATATCCAGCGGGGCATCCGCGTGATAGGAGAAGCCACGCTCGGCATCGTCCAGCTGGTGGCTGGAAACGCCAAGATCCAGCAGCGCGCCGTTGATGAAGGGAATCTCCAGTTCATCCAGCACGCGGGCGGTTTCGCGGAAGTTGGCCTGAACCACCTGGGCGGGTAAGCCCTTTAGCCTTGCGGTAGCGGTTGCCACCGCATCCGGGTCCTGATCCAGCGAGATCAGCCGCCCGGTGGTCAGGCGTTTTGCTATTTCCTTTGAGTGGCCTGCCCCGCCGGCCGTTCCGTCCAGATAAATCCCGGCAGGGTCAATGGCCAGCCCATCAAGGCATTGGCTGAGCAAAACGGGGATATGACTAAATTCCACGGTGTTCTCCTCTTTCCCCGTTTCACACGGTTTAACATGCAGGGGTACACCCCCGCTCAAAGTGTAGGCAACACCGCACAATTCCCGCCTTGCGGCTTAAGCACCGCTCCGGCAGCTGCGGCACGGCATCTGCGTTGCCAAAATGCTCGATAATGTCGGGTTGCGGTACCCGCATCGTGCTTCGGGGGCAAAAGCCCCTCGCACTCTGCGACCGCTGCCCCTGCTTCGGTTCGCTGTTTCCGCCACTGGCGGCGCTCACCTTTGCAGCATCCAGTATTATCTGCGCTTTTGGCTTGGCATCTGCCGCACCTCGCTCGCCGTATCGGCACTTAGAATTATGCGGTATTGCCCTTATTCTATAAACTCTATCATCATGCTCTGTGCTTTTTGTGCCTGCTCACCAATACGCCAAGCACTATCGCCAGCACAAAATAGATCACTGCCATCACCACAAAGCGGCCAAACAAACCGCCCACATAAGCAATCAGCAGGTTTTTCAGGGCAGGCGGGTCAATGCCCAGGCGCGTTAAGCCGATCATCGGCTTAACGCCCACACCCAGCACCAGGCACACCACAGCAGCACCGCCAAGGGCATACACCAGGCAGCGCGCTCCCAGGCGGGCATCTTTGCGGCTGATGTGCAGCATGGACACTACCGCAGCGCACAGCAGCACCGCACTGACCACCAAGCCGATTACCATCACCTTTTGCAGTTTCTGCACCAGGGTACGCAGCTGGCTGACCAGCGGCACCGCGGTGTAGGAGGCATACTCCATACGCACAGCCTCAGCCACGGTTTCCACGGCCGTCTTGGTTTCGCCTTCCAGCGTAATGCCACGGTCTGCCGTAGCCTGTTCCATGGCGCTGTAAACAGCTTCCGCGATATTATCGCGGGTATAATAGGTCAGCGTTTTGGCATACAGCCCCGCCACAGCATCCTGCATGTCGCTTTCCACCTGGTCAACAGACATAAACCCCGTCATAACATCGGCATCAAAACCGGTGGCTGCACCATAACTGATAAAATCCTGTACCATATCATCATAGGCGCTCTGGGCATAGCCGGAGCTTTTCACGCAGCTCTGCATATAGCCCACGTTACCAAACGTGGTAAACAGCATGACAAACACCGCCAAAAGTGCCAAAATCAGGCTGCTCAGCCAGGAAAGCACCATCGGCCACACAGCGCTGCCTTTGCGGGAGTTTTTTTGTTGCGTCATCTCTGCATCTCCTCCCTCAACGGTCAGCATCCAGCTCCGGGCCGGATGTGTAGCTAGCATAAACAAAGTAGCGGTTAGGGGTAAAGCCCAGCGCATCAAACGGGTAGCAGGTATACAGGATCAGGTTTTCATCGGTGCGTGTAAAGTCATACGTGGTGGTATCCTGGTAATCCCGCACCTCGCAGCGCTCCACCGTATAGGTGTAGGTACCGTAATGGGTCTCGATCGTCACCACATCTCCCACCTCAACGCTCTGCAGATCGTTAAAAAAGGTGTTGTTGTGGCCCGCCATCAAAATAGTCTTACTTTCACCCGGGATGCCTGCTCCGCTGCTGTCCACATAAGTACCAACGCCCCGGTTCAGGATGCTGTTGGTGTCACCGTAATACACCGGCGCATCCACCGTGGTGCCCGCAATCGTAATGCGGCCATAGCGGTCCCCCTTGCTGGGGTAGGTAATGCTGCTCAGCGGGATGGTCTCCTGTTCCGGCTCTTCCTGTGCGGTCCGGTCATTTTCCGTATTGGTCAGGGTCTGGGCTGCCTCATCAAACAGGTCCTTGGGCTGGGTTTCCACCACGCTGGTTTCCATAAACCACTCTACCAGCGAGTAGTACGGTGCGGCAAACACCTTGAACATGACCGCCAGCAGCGCCAACGTGACCAGCGCAAACAGCAGTGGCACTACCACCAGCCCTGCCGGACCTTTGCGCAAAAAATCGTTCTTGTGCGTCATTTATTTTTTCTCCCCGTTCAGGCACAGGCTGCGGCCCATACCTGGCGCTGAAACAAAAAAATTCGCCGCGGCACGCCGCGGCGAACAACATGTTAGTTAGGCGTGATTACTCAGCGTCACGGCTCTTGCGAACAGCAACACCCATGGTGCCAGCGATGGCAACCACAGCAACCAGCATAGCGATACCAGCATTGTCGCCGGTAGCCTTGATAACGCCATTGCCGCTCTTCAGGCTGGCAGCAGCGGTGGTGGTGCTTTCAGCAACGCCCCAGGTGCCATTCTTGATGGCTTCGCCGATTTCCGGATGGGTATCGGCATTGCTGAAGCTGTAAGGGACGTAGGTGCCGTTGATGTTGGCAGAGATGGTGATATCATTGCCGTTGACGGTAACCTTTGCATCGGAAACAGAAACGCCCAGAGCATTCAGGATGCTGACAGTCTCGTTCTTTGCACCTTCGGGATCAGACTTTGCACGGTCCAGCAGCTCGTTTGCCTTGGCAACCAGGCTGTCGGCAGTGTAGCCAGCAGCAAGAGCCTTGTCAACATCAGAAGCGGTAACAGTGTAGGCAATGCCCTTGGAGTTCAGGTAATCCTGAGCGCGGGCAACCTGTGCATCATTGGCAGCAAATGCGCTGGTAGAGAACACACCAGCCATAGCGGCGCAGGCAACGAAAGTGGTCAGTTTCTTCATTTTCATTACGCACATCTTCTTTCTTCCTATTTGAATATCGGAATGTATATTCTTTAATGCACCCCATATTAACTGATGATTCATTATAACTATTAATAATAGCAGTATAGCATTTTTTTGTCAAATGTCAAGGGCAACACCGCACAATTCCCGCCTTGCGGCTTAAGCACCGCTCCGGCAGCT
>OLOA01004239.1_pt1 | contig 11002 bp, 10 predicted proteins | sample 1672201 | NCBI WGS metagenome assembly OLOA01 (sample SAMEA3136658, study PRJEB25190) | human gut metagenome
GTTGCGGTCAACCGATTCCCGACCGACACCGACGCGGAGATCGAACTCATCATCGAGAAATGCCGTGCGCTCGGCGTAAACGTCGAGCTTTCGACCGTATGGGCTGACGGCGGTGCCGGAGGCGAATCCCTCGCGCGCGAGGTCGTCCGTCTCTGTGAAGAGGAGAACGATTTCACGTTCGCGTATCCGTCCGATATGCCGATCGCGGAAAAGATCGAAGCCGTTGTGAAAAAGGTGTACCGCGGCGACGGCGTAAGCTTTACGCCTCAGGCTGAGAAGGAGATCGCGCGCCTCGAGGAGCTCGGATACGGAAACGTACCCGTATGCATCGCAAAGACGCAGTACAGCTTTTCCGACGATCCGCTGAAGCTCGGCGCGCCCGAGGGCTTCACCGTGACGGTGAAAAAGGTGAAGATCTCCGCAGGCGCGGGATTTGCGGTCGTCCTCCCCGGAGATATCATGACGATGCCGGGACTTCCGAAAGTCCCCGCCGCAGAGCGGATCGACATCGATGAAAACGGCGTGATCTCCGGGCTGTTCTGATACCGCGAAAATACGCAAAGCTCCGCAGCGCCCAATCCGCGATCGGGGCGCGGCGCTTCACGCAGTTATAAAACATATCACAAAAACAAACAGAAAGGAAGCTTTCGCCGACGAAAGCAAAAAAACATGAACAAGATAAGATACACCACGCACGGGACCTGCTCCCGCGAAATCGAGATCGAGCTTGACGGAGACACCGTAAAATCGGTGAAATTCATCGGGGGCTGCTCCGGAAACACGCAGGGCGTTGCCTCTCTCTGCCGAGGAATGAAAGCCGACGAGGTCGTCGAGCGCCTGCGCGGGATCCGCTGCGGAGCAAAGCCCACGTCATGTCCCGACCAGCTCGCCCGCGCACTCGAGGAAGAGGGCTTCACTCCCGAAGATAAATGACCGTCACGGCGCAGTGAGGTGCAATGCGCCTCCCTGCGCCGACAACATTTCAAGGTAAACAAATAAGCAAAAAAGGAAGTCTTTACGCCGTCGGGACCGCCGGGATAATGTTTTCCGCCCTTATGCATTTTTTCTGGCTGCCGTACCCCAAAGGGGATCATAATATCCCTCGGTAATACCGGCTTTGTGTCGGATACGGTCACCTCGTTGATATACTGCATCTTCATCACGGTGTATCTCGTGTCGGTGTATCGGATACTTTCGAGGACAATAGATTACGATTCAAAACACACCGTCATAAAATACGTTTTTCCCTGATCGCGGTACTCGCGGCGGTTCTGCTTCTTGACGCTCTGCAGCTTTTCTTCAAATCATTTTCGGGATATTATGCGTTCATTATCTCCGATCTGCGCATCGTCCTCGAATGGCTGTTAGTTTTTTCGGTCATACTCCGCGTTCTTCGCCTGAAGAGAAGCCCAAAGAACAAGAATCTGATAATTTCGGCGTGCGTGCTTCTTTTCGTATCTCTGACAATCGCCGCAGCGCTTGACCTTGCGGACATCGCCGCTATCCGGAGGACTGCGGAAAAATATACGCTGTCTGGCGCCGAAACGCTGACCGTCATACAGAACACGGATTTCATGCACGGAGCGAGGGGCGCGGTGCTTGATGCCGTATCGGGAATAATAATATTTACGGCGGCGTTCTTCTCCCGCGCGGCGAAGAACGAAAGCGAAAACAAAGAAAAGGTCACCCTTGACACAGTGATCCTCAGGATTTTCCTGGTTTTCGTGATGTGCTTTATGATCTGCGGAGTAAAAACGGTGCTTCTGCCTCAGTCCGCATTGAAGAATACAAATATAACGGGAAACAGCTCATCTCACAGCACTGCGGATTTTTATGCCGACACGTCTGTCGTGAGAATCTCGCGCGTTGAAGGGGACGGTTCCTCAAAAGAAGTGTACTGCATGACGAAATGCGAAATACGGTATGCCGACAAGCCTCTTTACAAATGCAGGATCGACGGCGAATCATACGGCATGAGCACCGAAATACAGGGAAACCGGATAATAATGAGCGACGGTTTCGAGAGGGTGGACATCGGCGGTGTCGAGGTGAAGGTTCTGTCCGATCGGGCGATCTGCTATGTGATCGGCGAAACTCCGTACTGTATTCCGCTGAGCGGCATCAAAAATCAGAGCGAGAACCGCGTCGTCACGGACTTCTGCAAAAAGATGCTTGATGACGGACGTCTTGAATACTACGAGTATTCGTGCGAATACCTAAGCAAATATGCGCCGGACATTTTGACGCCGTATACCGAGCGGTATGCATCAAAGAACTTCACGGAAAAAGAGCTGCAATCAAGTCGAGGAATCAGTACCGATTATATTGCAAATCTTGCGCTGGATTTTTCGTGATCTTTGTTTGCTGAATTGTCTTACTCCGTTTCCCGCCGTCACCGAACGGCAGGCACACCCCCTTCGGCAAAGCTCGAACCGACACCGAAAAGGCTGTCGCAAATGAACTTTTCTCATCTGCGGCAGCCCGTTTTTTTGTTGACGAAAGGCCGCAAGTCGGTCTTGTCTTTTATTTTTTGATTTTGTCCCTGTTCTTCGCGTGATCGATCATCTCATGCTTTAGAGTCCAAAGCTTCTCGGAAAGATCGACGTAGTAATGGTGCGGATTGTCGAAGCGGAGCACCTCTTCCCACATCGTATTGAGCTCGCGTGCACAGTGAGCCCGTATCTCGTCAAGCTCCGGGAAATTGTATATGCACTCGCCGTTCTTGAATACCGGCACCTTGAGGCGGCGCAGCGTATAGTTCGTCATGAGCTTGCGCTTCCATGTGTAATCCGGATCGAATATCTCAATCGGCTCGCCGTCCTCGATCGTTTCCTCGCTGAGGATAATGAGGTCTGCCTCCGCCTTGCCCGTTTCGTTTGAATAGAAGCGGTACACGTCCTTCACATGGGGATTCGTTATCTTTCCGACGTTCTCGCTTATCTTGATCTTCGGGGTGATCGTCCCGTCCTCCTCCTCGACGGCGGCAAGCTTATATACGCATCCGAACACCGGATCGCTCTTCGCCGTGATAAGGCGCTCGCCTATGCCGAAGCCGTCGATCTGCGCGCCCTGTCTGAGGATGTCCGCGATTATATATTCGTCAAGGGAGTTCGACGCAAAGATCTTGCATTCCGGAAGTCCCGCCTCGTCGAGAATCTTTCTCGTCTTTCTCGAAAGATACGCAATGTCTCCCGAGTCAATGCGTACCGCGCACTTCGTCCGTCCCGTGGGGAGAAGGTGATCCTTTATCGCGCGGATCGCGTTCGGAAGTCCGGATTCAAGCACGCTGTAGGTGTCGATAAGGAGCGTGGGATTCTCGGGATAAAGCTTGATATACTGACTGAACGCATCATATTCGGAATCAAACATCTGCACCCACGAATGAGCCATAGTGCCGCCCGCCGGCACTCCGAAAATCTTATCCGAAAGCGCGCACGCGGTCGATGCGCATCCTCCGATATATGCGGCGCGTGCTCCGAGCACCGCCGCGTCCTCTCCGTGCGCGCGGCGCGATCCGAATTCCGAGATCGGACGTCCGTCTGCGGCGCGCACCATGCGGCTCGCCTTGGTTGCAACAAGCGATTGATGATTCAGCGTGAGAAGGATGTACGTCTCGACAAGCTGTGCTTCGATCACGGGAGCGCGGACGGTCAGTATTGGCTCGCCGGGGAAGATTACGCTTCCTTCGGGAATCGCCCAGACGTCGCCCGTAAAGCGGAAGGTTTTGAGGTAATCGAGAAATTCCTCGTCGAACACCTTCTTCGAGCGCAGATATTCTATATCGTCCTCTTCAAAGCGCAGATTCTGAAGATAGCGGCAGATCTGCTCGAGTCCGCAGACTATCGAATATCCGCCGGAATCCGGGTTCTGTCTGAAGAACACGTCGAAATACGCGATCTTATCGCGCATATCCGAATGAAAATAGCCCCTTCCCATGGTAAGCTCATAGAAATCCGTGAGAAGTGCAAGATGCTTTTTGTTGAACATACGTCCGTCTCCTTTTTATTCTGACCGAAGCGGGCTTTTCCCGCTTCCGCAATTTACTTTATTCCGAAGGAATTGTGCGCGCCGTCCGATGCGGCGCGGGTGTTCTTCGTGATGCCGTCCGATGCTTCGGAAATTTTCCTGCGCCGCAGTCCGTGCGCGAACCGCGCCTCGCCGAATCAGTCCCATGCGAGCAGCTTTGCCGCCTCGCCGATCGCGTCGATCGCGCTCATTCCCGTGCGAAGCCGCGGCGAATAGATCATCTCCATAACCGCCCAATCGACATCCGCCGGGGTCTGCGCCGTGCAAAAGCCCTGATAAAACACGCTCGTTATGTATTTGTACGAATCGTTTGCGGGACCGAGCGACTGAAGAAATTCCTCGCAGATCGTGCTCTTTCTCTCGTCGGTGAGCTCTTTGTCTATCGCGGCGCGCCCTTCGAATATCTTTCCCGTGTTCGCGTCCCATGTGTATTCCGCCATGCCCGCGCAGTTTTCGTCAGCCGCCTCGAACGACGCCGCGATATCGTCGCGGTCGGTGAAGCTGATCACGAGATTCGCACGCGCAAGTCCCGATGTCCGCCGTATTCCGGGGAATCCCTCGATCGAGTTGAGACGCGCGGCAAGCTCCTCGATCAGCGTGATATCCTCCTCTGTCGCGTCACCCTTTATTTCGTATACGATCTTATCCTCCCAGCGGCAGAGAACTCCCGGATCCTCGCCGTATTCCGATTTCAGCGCAACCTCGTTGAAGTATCCGAGAACATCGCCGGAAGTGCATTCCGGCACGGATATATAACCTGTCCTGCCGCCATCCCCGTCGGTATCGGAAGGGGGCGCGCCGTTTGCCGTATCCGTCGTGCTGCTCTCTCCGCCGGAACCGATCAGTATCGGTATCTCAAATCCCCCGCATGATGAAAGAAAAACACATGCGAGAAGAAGCGCCGCAAGCGCTGCCGTTCTCAGTCTCATAAACGCCTCCCGTCCGTGCGGACGCACTTTATCTCGTGCGGCTCATCAGAGCGCGCACCTCTGTATCGGTCGGTGCATACGCGCCGCGCCGCTCGGTGCTGATCGCCCCCGCCGCGCACGCATACGCGCACGCCGTATAAAGATCGTCTCCCGCAAGAGTGCGCAGTGCAAGCGCAGACGTGAACACGTCGCCCGCGCCGGTGGTATCGACCGCCTTCACGCGGAACGAAGGCACTATGCGGTAGAATTTGCCGTCGTATGCGAAGGCTCCGCGCTCTCCGAGCTTCAGTACGATATTGTCCGCCTTCATCATGCGTCCGAGTGCGACGCAGGCGCGCAGGCAGCTTTCCGAATCCGTCGGATATATTCCCGTATACGCCTCACATTCCGCCTCGTTCGGAGAGAATATGCTTATTCTGCCGAGACGGTCAAACGGGAAATCCGGACGCGCGGGTCCCGCGTCCACGATAAGCTTCACGGAATTCTCCGAAGCGAACCGTCCCGCCGCAAGAAGCGCTTCGTCGGGAATCTCCATCTGCACGAAAACTCCGTCGGGATACGATGTAAACGCCTCCTCGACATCGGATGCCGAAAGGCATGCGTTCGCGCCGGGATAAACTATAATGCGGTTCTCCGCATCCTCCTCGCAGAGGACGAGCGCAAACCCCGTTTTTTCGTCGCGGTCGGTCACGATAAAGCGGGTGTCGATCCCTTCCCTCTCGTAAAGAGCGCGGAGGCGGCGGCCGTTTGAATCGTCGCCGAGGCGGCACAGAAATACCGTATCCGCTCCGAGCGCGGCGAGCGCGCGCGATGCATTCGCGCCCTTTCCTCCGGGAAGGTAAGCGTAATCGCCGTCGGAGATCAGCGTCTCACCCGCCGCGGGAAAGCGTTTCGCTTTAACAGACAGGTCAATATTTGCAGAGCTTATTACGAGTATCCGTTCTTTCATGACATTCTCCGTAAAATTCTCTTGATTATCATAATTATTATACTCCCGCCGCGCCGGAAAATCAACAAAAAGCTTTCCGTTTTTAATAATATCTCCGCGCGCGAGGGCAAAACCGCGTCCTGTCCGCAAAAAGGTCGGACAGATCGCACGAAAAAGCCGCCTGCGGGCGAAGCCTTCCCGGATTCATGACGCTATGATGCTTCCGATGCGGGTACCGTGCGGAGTACGTCAGCGCTACTCCAAATTGACGCGAACGCTGCCGCTCACAAGCTCGATCTGAATATCGTCCTCAAATAATTTTTCGTGATGCTTGAACCGTTTTAATATCTCCAACATCTTGTCGGCAGCATCTCCGAATTTACGCCGGATTACGTCAATGCCGATAATTTCGATATGTATAGCGTCCCCGTACATATCCGTAAGGCAATCCCAAAAAGCTGCCCAATTGCAGCCGTAGTAATCGGGGAAATCAAGCGATTTCCCGATAATCCCGTGCATTTCCGAATAATATTGAAAATTTGTAAAATCGACGGTATATTTCTTTCTGTACAGATGCATAATATCTCCCCGATGCGCTCCTCTCCGCAAAAACTACGATGCGTGTTCCGCCGAATTTTCTCTCCCTTAATCATATCATATTTTTTCATTTTGTCAAATTACGTCTCCGATCCGCAGCGCGGATTTTCAAAAGGTATCCCCCGAATCGCCGGGAAATCGCTCAGGGACGCAGTAAGCTCCGCACGGCAGGCGAGCAACGGGACGGCAAGCCCCATAATCTTGCAAAATCCCGAAAACACAGCGGAATTTCACACCGTTTTCGAAAAAAGAAATTTTTATTTTTGAAAATTTCTATTGCATACCGTTGAAAGTATGGTATAATAATCATAGGACAGTGTTGATTGTGTCCGAAAAGCATCCTTGCTCCATTTATACAACCGACATGAAAATTCTATTTACGGAGGTTTCACTATGTGCTGCAAAAAAGACGATAGAGGCGTAAGCGTCGGCAAGGTCGTTATGATAACGCTCAGCGTCGTAGCGATCATTATCGCCGCCGCCGCTGTTCTTTACAAGATCTTCAAAAAGCATTTCAAGATCACTTTCGAGTGCGGAGACTGCGATTTCTGCGATGACGACTGCTTCAGCGACGACAGCGATTTCGAGCCGGAGTGCGTAAGCGACGGAAACGACGACATTTTCGCCGAGCTTGAGAACGAAGACAAGGTCGGAGACGACGAATAAAGTGAAGAGGCCTCCGACGGAGGCTTCTTCGGTATTTGTCGTCCGCGGTCTGTCATGCGGATTTTAATTCAAAATCATTTTTTTAATGAAAGGACTTTATACATATGGCATTCTGTTCAAAATGCGGCACTTCGCTGCCCGAAGGAGTAAAATTCTGCCCCGGCTGCGGTGCTCCCACGGGAGATCAGCAGGAGACCCCCAATACCGGATCTGCGGCTCAGGCTAACGCAGGTGCCGCCAATCAGGCAAACGGTGCCTTCAACACCGACACGATCAACGAAAAGATCGCTCAGTTCTCAAACACCAAGGATTCCACTTCGGAATTCGCTCCCGACGACATTCAGAAAAACAAAGGAATTGCGCTTCTCTCCTACATCGGAATTCTGTTCATCATTCCGCTGCTCGCGGCAAAGGACTCGAAATTTGCGAAATTCCATGTGAATCAGGGAATCGTGCTCTTCATTGCCGAGCTTGTGTGCAGCATCGCGGTCGGAATCGTCAGCGCGATTCTCAGATTTATTCCCATAGTGCGCCTTTTTCTTCCAGCCGTTCTCATCACGCTTGTTTCGCTTGCCGCTCTTGCATTTATGATAATCGGTATCTTAAATGCCGTAAACGGACGCGCAAAGGAGCTCCCGCTCATCGGCTCGCTGAAGATTCTTCAGTAAAGTCCGCGCCGCCGTTTTTCGGCGGAGTGCTGCGGAAATCCGGATTTTCGGGAAATGCAAAAGAGGTTCGCACCGAAGGTGTGAACCTCTTTTTTGTCCGCCGCAGCTAGTTAAGTCCGAACAGGCGGCGCAAGAACGGTATCAGAGCTTTCGGACTCTTGACAACGACTATCTTCATTATGCTTTCCCCTCTCGGTTACGGTTCTTTGTTATAAGTATATGCCCGCCGCCGCAGGTGTGACACGCGGCACTTTTCCCTCAACTTCGCGAGCGGCATACGGGGACGCTGCTTCGAAAAGGATTGTAGACCCAGAGAAAATGTGGTATAATAGGACACGGTATAATGTTAATCCGTAATTGCACGTTATCTTACCGTGTCTGCGAGTTTAGCGCAGCGCGCTAAACTCCAACGTGATCAGGAATTTGCTTTATGCGGCTTATGCCGCCCGCGCTGTGCGCGGCTGCAACATTATGACGTCAGGACACAGTATAACATTAATCTGTAACTGCACGTTTACCTACTGTGTCCCCGAGTTTGATGCAGAGCATCAAACTCCAACGTGAAACCGAAGTCAAACACACGGTATAACATTAATCCGTAACTGCGTGTTACCTTATCCCTCGAGTTCCCCCGTTTCCCGATGCGGGTCCGGTTTCGTTTTTTACGTCAAATCTATGCGCCGATTCACGGCGGAACGGTGTCCGGCGGGCAGGCTTTCCCGCACATCCGATGGACGGATATCAGACAAACATTTTTACAAAGGCGGAATTTCAATGAAGATATCAAAATACAGACACGACGGCGATTATTCGTATACGCTGGGAGCCACGCTTACAATCGAGCTTCTGAAATGCATTCCCGAAGCGGTCGAGGAAGTTTTCATAAACAGCAAAACCGAAAGCAACAACACTCTGAACGCTCTCTGCGAGAAGTTCAACATAAAGATGACGGTGAGCGACAAGGTGTTCAACATACTTTCGCCCAAAGGAAACTGCTTTGTCATAGGTGTTTTCAGAAAGTTTGAGCATCACATAACCGAGGGGAATCATGTCGTCCTGGTGAATCCGTCGGATGCGGGAAACGTCGGCACGATTATAAGGACTGCGGTCGGATTTCACATCAACAATATCGCCGTTGTCTCTCCGGCGGTCGATATATTCGATCCGAAGGTTGTACGGGCATCGATGGGCGCCGTATTTCATCTGAATTTTACATATTACGAAAGCTACGAAAAATATTCGGCGGAGTTTTGCCGAAACAATATGTATTCCTTTATGCTTCGGCGCAGCGATCCGATAAACGGCACCGTATTCAAAAAGCCGTATTCCCTTATTTTCGGTAACGAAGCGACCGGGCTGCCCGACAGCTTTGCCGATTTTACAAATCCGGTCAGAATCATGCATACGTCCGACATTGACAGTCTTAATCTTCCCATTGCCGCGGCAATCGGGATGTTTTCGGCGACGAAGGAAGAGTTTGAAGTGTAAAATCGCATCAGCCGAAAACGAAGATTTTACATTCCGCAAATTCTCCGTTTTTTGCTTGTTGCATTTACCTTCGCCGAGTGATATAATAGATAGGCTTGCGGACGGTGAAATCCCGTTCGCTTTTCGGATAAAAGAAAGGAAGCTTTTGAAAGCAAAAGCTGAAGGATGACATGGAAGCGTCACAGTATAAAACTCTGATGACAGAGGGGGCGGTATGGAAGAAGATCGTCTTTTTCGCTCTTCCGCTTTTTCTCGGAAATCTTTTTCAGCAGCTTTACAACACCGCCGATTCGCTGATCGTCGGAAATTTTCTCGGTGAAAATGCGCTTGCCGCGGTAAGCTCATCCGGAAATCTGATATTTCTCATGGTAGGATTCTTCAGCGGGATAGCGATCGGCGCCGGCGTTGTAATCGCCTGTTATTTCGGTGCAAAGAACTACGCGCTTGTGGAAAAAGCCGTACATACGACTGTCGCGTTCGGCCTTGCGGCAAGCGCCGTTCTTACAGCACTCGGCGTATGGCTCACTCCGCAGATTCTCGTATGGATGGCAACTCCGGAGAATGTGCTGTCCGAATCCATACTTTACCTGCGCACTTACTTCATGGGATCGGCGGGGCTTATAATGTACAACATCTCCGCCGGAATCCTGCAGGCTGTCGGAGATTCGCGCCATCCGCTGTATTATCTGATAATCTCATCCTTTGTAAACATCATTCTCGATATCGTTTTCATAACCGTATTCGGAATGGGGGTTGAAGGCGCGGCGCTTGCCACGATACTCTCGCAGTTCATCAGTGCGATTATCTGTCTCACGCATCTTATGCGCTCGAAGGACGTATACCGCCTGTCCCCGAAAAAGATACGCTTTGATCTTCCGATGCTGAAAATTATCGTGCAGAACGGATTGCCCGCCGGATTTCAGAACTCGATAATCGGAATTGCAAACGTAGTCGTTCAGTCAAATATAAATTCTTTCGGCAGCATGGCAATGGCGGGCTGCGGCGCTTACTCCAAGAAAGAGGGCTTTGCCTTCCTGCCGATCACAAGCTTCACAATGGCACTGACAACCTTTGTCGGGCAGAACATCGGCGCTAAGGAATATGCCCGTGTAAGACGCGGAGCACGCTTCGGCATCATCTGCTCGATGACGATAGCCGAGCTTATCGGCCTTGTGACGTTCGTGTGGGCGCCCCAGCTTATCGCGGCATTCAATGACAAGCCGGAGGTCATAGCCTACGGCACCGACCGCGCTCACATCGCAGCGTTCTTCTTCTGCCTGCTCGCGTACTCGCACTGCATATCGTCCGTGCTCCGCGGCGCAGGAAAATCGACGGTGCCGATGCTCGTCATGCTTGCCTGCTGGTGTGTGATCCGCGTGACCATTCTTTCCGTTTTCGTTCCGATGACGGGCTCGATCGCCGTTGTATATTGGGTTTATCCGATCACATGGTCCCTCAGCTCGATCGTATTTCTGATCTACTACTACACCGTCGATTGGATCCACAACTTCGACCGTGCAAAATAAAGTCCGAACATACAAAAAGCTCCCGCCCGATGTGGCGGGAGCTTTTTGCGCGGGGAGGCTTATCAAGGTCTTATCGGAGCGGTGATAGCGGTCGGAAATTACGCAGGGCAATTTCAGCAGACTGCTTATCTGTATTATAGGTAATCGCCCGGAGCTTTTGAAAATACTTATTGT